>ERZ746981.93-NODE-93-length-77216-cov-797.127588_pt1 | contig 77216 bp, 70 predicted proteins | sample MGYA00374948_ERZ746981 | MGnify/ENA primary metagenome ERZ746981 (study PRJEB28757, sample SAMN06711160) | food metagenome | host: microorganism | place: China:Harbin | collected 2017-01-30 | study: EMG produced TPA metagenomics assembly of the Analysis of...
AGGCTTCTTAACCATAAAACAGGATAAACCCGCATACAGCTTCAAAACACTCAACGCATATTCCTAAAAAGATACGCCAAGCTACCCTAGACCAGTCTCACCCAGTCCAGGCCGCCAATCATCACCCCCTAAAGAGCAACAACCGCGCCGCCAGCATATCCCTTCCAGATACTCTCTCTATTCTCTTGTCAAAGACCCGCCGGAGCAGCAGCGCCGTCCGGTGAAGGGGCTTTTACGGATATTGGCCCACCCTGTCAACGCTCCCCCTAAAACACAGGAAAACAACGGAAATCCGCCATAAAACCCACTTAACATTCACAATGCGAACCAAAAAAACGAAGAAAAAAAGATATTTATGTGAAAAAAGGAGGGGCAGGCCCCTCCCTGTCTCCTGTCGCTGGTTTCCCTGCCCTGCTTCGGCCGCAAATGGATGCCGGGATGGCAATCCATCCGGGTCGCGGATCAGGGTCCGCATGCGCTGGGCAGCCTATATGAAATGTCGGCCGCCCCGCATGACCGATATGATATGTTACTCTTGGTTAGTTCATCTCATGAAATCATTCGGGCTAAACTGTTGCGGCTGTCTTCCTTTTAAGGTTTGCGTCAGGTTTATTATCTAAGTGTCACATATCCTGTTCCCCTATCTTGCCCAGCCACATCAGGAATTCCACTCGCTTCCCATCGCGCTGGAAATGGCCCGGCTTGATCCAGACGTCACGATCCATATTGCCAGCCTGACAGCCGAGCGCGATTCCCGCATCCGCAATCTGTCCAGACTCTATCCTGATGCGCGGGTTGTCTTTGATATCCTGAAGATGCCGGACTGGCTCCGCCGACATGTCCAGCGCCATGGCCCGACCCCGCTGGGCAAGATAGCGGTGCTTTTTCTGAACAGAAATTATTTCAACAGATTTCAGGCCATCGTAGTGCCGGAACGTACATCCCTCCTGCTCCGCAAGATGGGCGTACATCATCCCCGGCTGATCTGGACCCGGCACGGCGCGGGCGACAGGGCCATAGGCTTTGCGCATGATGCGGCGAAATTCGATTACATCCTGATGGCGGGCCACAAGGTGGAAGCCCGCCTGCTTGAAAGCGGCGCCCTGCGGCCAGGGCACTATACATCAGGAGTCTACGCCAAATTCGACATGGTACGCCGCCGGCATGCCAGGAATGCCCCCCTGTTCCCCAACGGACGGCCGACCATACTCTATAACCCGCATTTCAGCCTGGGCCTGTCGTCATGGCCACGATTTGGCATGGATATCCTGCGGTATTTCGCCCGACAGACAAAATACAATCTGGTGTTCGCCCCCCATTACCGACTGTTCGACACAAACCGCGCCAGAGCCATGAAAATGCTGGCCCCCTTTACCGACCAGCCTCACATGATTATTGATCCGGGCAGCGACAGAAGTGTCGATATGACCTATACCATGGGTTCAGACCTGTATCTGGGCGACGTGAGCAGCCAGGTCAGTGAATTCCTGATAAAACCAAGACCCTGCCTGTTCCTGAACGCCCATCATACCCGGTGGCGGGACGATCCCAATTACCAGAGTTGGACCCTGGGGGACGTGCTGGACAGCGTGGATGACCTGGGTCCTGCCCTTGACAGTGCTTTCCTGTCGCATGCAAATTTCCTTGATCGACAAAAAGAGTATATATGGGAGACCTTCGGGTTTGCGGCGCCACAGGATACGGCAGCCAAGGGCGCGAAATCGATCATTGACTTTTTGAGGGTAATTGGTTGAACACCGCCCATTCGCCGTTTCAAGTTACGTCTGTGGAAGTCACATTACCGGAAATGATAAGCCTCCCGACCCCCTCCGATTCTGGTCTGCCGCGTCGTTACGGCAATTTCCCGACGTTCCCGGCTGCGCTGGATTATGCCGCACAGGGCAAGAGCGGTTTCAACATCTACTCTGGCAAGGGTGTACTGCTTGAGGCACTGCCCTACAGCACCCTGCGCGAGCAGGCGATCGAGACCGGCAGGCGCCTGCTTTCCCTGGGGCTTGAGCCGGGTGAGCGCGTGGCCATCGTGGCCGAAAGCGATGGCGATTTCGCACGCATCTTCTTTGGCTGCCAGTATGCCGGGCTTGTGCCCGCCCCGCTGCCGCTGCCCGTGGCCTTTGGTGGGCGTGAGAGTTATGTCGCCACATTGCGGGGCATGATCGAGGGTGCTGCCGCTTCCGCCGTGGTCATTGCCGAGATCATTGCCGGCTGGACAGATGAAATCACGAATGGCCTTGACCTGAAGTTCTCCGGCACGCCCGCCCGGCTGCTGGAAATGCCCATTACCGTCGAGACCCTGCCAGCCGTCCGGCCGGATGACCTGTCCTACCTGCAGTTCTCATCGGGCAGCACGCGCTTCCCCATGGGCATTGCGGTCACGCAGCGTTCGGGCATGGCGAATGCCCATGCCATCGCCCTGAACGGGCTGAAGGTACGGGAAACAGGAGACCGCTGCGTTTCCTGGCTGCCGCTTTACCATGACATGGGACTCGTGGGATTCTTCCTGACCCCCATGACTTGTCAGCTCAGCGTGGACATGCTGCCCACGCGTGAGTTCGCGCGCCGCCCCCATGTGTGGCTGGACCTGATCAGCCGCAACCGCGGTACGATTTCATACAGCCCGTCCTTCGGTTACGAACTGTGCGCCCGACGTGCCACATCGATCGAACTGGATCTCTCGACATGGCGCGTCGCGGGTATCGGCGGGGACATGATCCGCTACCATATCCTGGAAGATTTCGCGCAGCGCTTCGCATCCGCCGGTTTTGACAGCCGGGCGTTCACCGCCAGCTACGGCATGGCGGAAGCAACGCTGGCCATAAGCTTCGCGCCACTGGGGTCGGGCATCCGTACGGATACGATCGACCTGCGTGCCCTTGAGACACGCGGCGAGGCCGTACCATCCAACGACCCGGCACGCGCGCTGCGCACCTTTGTCATCTGCGGCGCGGTCCTGCCCCAGCACGAGCTGGAAGTCCGTGACAGCGAAGGCCGCGTGCTGTCGGACCGCAAGGTCGGCACCGTATTCGTACGCGGGCCCAGCCTCATGCAGGGCTATTTCCGCCGCCCGCAGGAAACCGCGCGCGTGGTGGACGCGGAAGGCTGGCTCAACACCGGTGACCTGGGCTACATGCTGGATGGGCAGGTTGTCGTGACCGGGCGCGCCAAGGACCTGATCATCATCAATGGCCGCAACATCTGGCCGCAGGATCTGGAATGGTCGGCCGAGACGGAAATCAGTACCCTGCGCAGCCGCGACGTGGCTGTATTCTCGGTCGATGAAGATGAAGGCGAGAAGATCGTGGCCCTGGTGCAGTGCCGCGCCTCCTCCCCCGAAGCCCGCGAAACGCTGAAAACCGAGACGGCCAACCTGTTCCGTCGCCAGCATGGGGTGGATGTGTCCATCATCCTGGTACCGCCCCATACCCTGCCCCAGACATCATCGGGCAAGCTGACGCGGGCACGGGCAAAGGCAATGCTGCTGGCGGGCGCTTTCCAGCCACTGGAAGCCTCGTCCGTATCGGTCGTCTGACGTCAGGGGGCGCCATGCCTCCGGTGTCCGCGCAAAGCGGGACTGGTCAAAAACCAGTTTTTCGCCCATAAGACTTCCGATCAGGGGGCGAATACAGTCCCCACCCCCGGTTTATGGATCGTGGGCAGGTCATTCATGCTGTTCCCCTGCCCGTGTGCAGGCTGGACGTGCCATAAGGATGTAGGAATGAGTGAAACGGTAGCGAGCGTCTCCGCGCTGATCGTGAAGACGCTGCTGGCGAACCCAAAGGTTCCCCGTGATATCAATGGCAGCAGCAAGATCGTTGAAGATCTGGCCTTTGATTCACTGGCCGTCATGAATTTTGTCATGGAAATCGAGGATACCCTCGATGTGTCCGTGCCGCTTGACCGGCTGGCTGATATCCGCACCATCGATGATCTGGCGGCCTGCATCGTCTCCCTCAAGCAGGCGTCCTGACGCATCATGTCAATTTTCTCGAAATATGAGGGGCTGGCATCAGCCCTGGCCGCTGTCACCGCCGGCGGTGGCCGCAACCCCTTCAACGTGGTTATCGAAAAACCCATTTCGTCGACGGTCGGGCTGATCGAAGGGCGCGAGACACTGCTGTTCGGGACCAACAACTATCTGGGTCTCAGCCAGTCACCTGCCGCGATCGACGCTGCGGTAAAGGCCGCCCGGGCATATGGGGTGGGCACCACGGGTTCGCGCATTGCCAACGGCACGCAGGGACTCCACCGCCAGCTGGAGGAACGTCTGTGCGCGTTCTTCAGGCGTCAGCACTGCATGGTGTTCTCCACCGGCTACCAGGCCAATCTGGGTACGATCTCGGCACTGGCGGGCAAGGACGATTACCTGCTGCTGGATGCGGACAGCCATGCCAGCATCTATGATGGCAGCCGCCTTGGCCATGCGCAGGTGATCCGCTTCCGCCACAATGATGCCGATGACCTGCACAAGCGCCTGCGCCGCCTGGATGGCACGCCGGGTGCGAAGCTGGTTGTTGTTGAAGGCATCTATTCCATGATGGGCGATGTGGTGCCCATGGCGGAATTCGCGGCCGTCAAGCGTGAGACCGGCGCATGGCTGCTGGCCGACGAAGCCCATTCCGTGGGCGTGATGGGCGAACATGGCCGGGGCGTGGCGGAAGCCGATGGCGTGGAAGCGGATGTGGACTTTGTTGTCGGCACCTTCTCCAAAAGCCTTGGCACGGTGGGGGGATACTGCGTGTCCAACCATGCGGGACTGGACCTGATCCGCCTGTGCTCGCGCCCCTACATGTTCACCGCGTCCCTTCCGCCGGAAGTGATTGCCGCGACCATGGCCGCGCTGGATGAGCTGGAAAACCGGCCGGAACTGCGGGTCCGCCTTATGGACAACGCCCGCAGGCTGCATGCGGGGCTTCAGGCCGCCGGCCTGCGCACGGGCCCGCAGGCCAGCCCTGTCGTGTCCGTCATTCTGGACGAAGTCCCGACGGCGGTCGCCTTCTGGAACCGGCTGCTTGACCTGGGGGTTTACGTCAATCTCAGCCTACCACCCGCAACGCCTGACCAGCACCCGCTCCTGCGGACATCGGTCATGGCGACGCATACGCCGGAGCAGATTGACCGGGCAGTGGAAATTTTTGCCACGGTGGCAGGCGAGATGGGGATCAACCGCGCCGCCTGAAAAAACCGGCCTGCCGTAGCTTCCACAACAGATACGGCAGGCAGATCAGTGGGTGCCGTTCGGAAAACGGGCCAAGCGGCAGAACGATGCCGGAATGGCGCTGTATTTTCCATGCGATGTAGCGCGCGCCCCCTTCAAACGTGAAGGCCCCCTTGGCCAGCCTGCCGATGTTCAGCACACGCCCCAGCCGCCCGCGCAGCCACCAGCCTTCGCGCATCCTGCGGCGCAGGCCCGGCGTAAGGCGGGGGGCAAGCACATCCCCGCTGCGTTCAAAGGGCAGGCCGTCGGCCAGCCATATATCCGGCAGCAGGGTCCTGTAACGCTGCTCATGCCCCTCCAGCAGGGTCCGGGGCCTGCGCCCGTTCTCCACCCGCAGCTCCGCGGCATAGGTATGGCTGAACAGGGCCAGCCAGAAATCATCCGCCGTGCCTGACGCAGGCCCCAGCGCCGCCGCCCAGCGTCCCGCCTGCGCCACCGCGCGCACGATGCAGGCCAGGATGGCATCCGCCGCCTCCGGCCCGCGCACCCATACCAGACGTACCGGCTGACAGAAACGCGCCCACACCGTGGTATCCAGCGATGCCCGCCCCGTCATGCGCCGGAACTGCGCTATGGACAGGATGGCAACCTTGGCGCGGATGATGCGCCCGTCCACGGGAATTTCATGATATTCGACATTGGGGGGCAGCAGCCGGTTGGCCTCGCGTGCCAGGGGGCGCGATCCCCAGTCTTCCAGCCGCTCAACGATGACATAAAAGTCCAGGATACCGTCAGGGTCCGATGCACGCAGGATCGAACCGTAAAAGATCACGCCCAGGGGCTGCGCCCCGCCGACAAGCTGCGCCACGAACGCCGTAACAGACGGAGCAACCGGCTGGACCAGTTCACCGGCCAGCAGGTGCGCGATCCGGCCAGCGGCAGCCAGGCGGCCTGTCGGTGCGGGCTGGGGCATGGTCATCGCTCCTTCAGGCATGGATGAAATCTATGGGGGCGGTGGCGGACAGGATGATGCGCCCGGCCGCACCGGGGGAAAAGACCTCTCCGTCCAGCACGAAGTCGGAATGCAGCAGCATTTCGATCCGGTCCTCGCAGCCGCTGCTGTAATCGGGGCTATGGCGCAGCCATGCGGGCTGCCGTCCACGCAGCAGCGCCCATGCCGCAGCCGCCAGCCGGACCGGATGGCCTGCCACATGCAGGAAATTGATGGCATCGTCACGCATGCCGCGCCCCGTCCAGAACGGCCATATGCGATAGGGCAGCCGCTGGAGGGTGGTGGACAGGAACAGGAAGCAGTTGCCATCCAGCCGTGCCGTCTGCCCGGGCAGGACCGTCATGGGGTCCCCCTGCATCCATTCCTGCCGGGAACGGCGCGTGAGCAGGCGCGCAACGGATGACAGGAAGGAGACGATCACCGCCATCTCATGGGAATAGTTGTTCAGGATTGCGGGCTGGTGGGCCAGTTCTATGCCGCGCGTGAAGGCCGCCGCCCCGTGAAACATGCCCACGACCGGGGGCCGGCCATCGCTATCGGGCCATTGCACCACCAGCCCGCAGCGCCTGCGCACGTTGCGCCGCAGCCGGTCGGACAGGGCAAGCTGCTGCAGCCGTTCCAGTGCCGGGGTGCCACGCAGGCCAAAGCCCACATCCCCCGCAATCAGGTTGGTATTGCCCGAAGGCAGGACGGCAATGGCCGGCAGGCGGTCAGGGGCGTAATGGCGATGCACGGCGCTCAGCACATCGCTTACCGTTCCGTCCCCGCCATCTATGACAATACAGTCCATGGCGCATGCGGCCAGTTCGGCAACATGGGCATCCAGACGGGAACGATCAGCCGGATCGATGAAACTGCTTCCCAGCAGTGCCCGGGCCGTCTGGGCATAGGTACTCGTGTCGCCCATATTCCGCCGGCTGCGCGGGTTGTAAACAAGCGCAAAACGTCCGGTCACTGATTATCCCATCCCTGTCTGAAATTTGACTTACAGGCCATAAGCAACCATCTGCCTTCTATTGCAAGGCACGAAAAGATGGTGTCCCCCCTGTGGTGGTCTGGCACAACACGGACCCGTGCCCGGCCCGGCGGGCATGATGCAAGGAAAGAGGCGAGCTTGAACCCGATCACCATCGCACATCTGTCAGACCCCCATCTGCCAACGGAAATGGCGCCGCCCCGCCTTGCAGACCGCCTTAACAAACGCATGTTCAGCCATATTTCATGGCGGCGGCATCGCCGTTTCATCCATCGCCCCGAAATCCTGGCGCGGGTCATGGCCGATATGGCCGCCACGCCTGTCGACATGATTGCCGTAACCGGGGACCTGACCAACATGGGCCTGCCGGGGGAATGCCGCAACGCCCTGCGCTGGCTGGAACGCATGCCCGCCCCCTGCACAGTCATACCCGGCAATCATGACACCCTTGTGCATGCCGACTGGCAGCAAACCGTGGGCCTGTGGCAGCCGTGGATGGGGGCGCTGCCCTTTCCCTTCGTGCGGCGGGTCGGGTCAGTTGCGCTGATCGGGGTCAGTTCGGCCGTGCCGACGCCGTGGTTCAGGGCGACCGGCACCCTGGGGGTGCGGCAGGCGGCACGGCTGCGCACCCTGCTGCACGAGACCGGGCGGCAGGGGCTGTGCCGCATCGTCATGATCCATCACCCGCCGGTCGCCGGGCTGGCCGTTGCCCGCAAGGCCCTCCGCGACCCGGATAATTTCGCTGCCTGTATTGCGCACGAAGGGGCGGAGATGGTACTGCATGGCCATATTCATACCTCAAGCATATCGTCCCTCCCCGGACCTCAGGGGGCCGTGCCGGTTCTGGGGATTGCCTCGGCTTCCGCCCGCTCGGCGGATCCCCTGCGCGCGGCAGGGTGGAATCGCATCACGGTCCACAGGGGAGACACGGGTTACGCACTGGGTGTCACACGGCGCTGCTTCCCCGACGGGGGGCAGGCTGTTACCAGCCAGGAAACTGTCTTCACGCCCCTTTCGCCTTCCCGTTCCTTTCCGGGTATAAGCATATCTTCATGAACCGCATGTCGTTCCATTCCCGGATATTGGAGAAGCTGGCGCCAACCACCATGGACCGGTATCTGCTGCGCCAGGTCGTGCCACCGTTCTCGATCGCGCTGGGCGTTGTCATGGCGGCGCTGCTTCTGGAACGCCTTCTGGTACTGTTCAACCTGCTGGCTGCCAATGGCAGCTCGATGAAAACCTTCTTCGCGCTGCTGAGCGACCTGATCCCGCATTATCTGGGCCTGGCCCTGCCCGCCGCGATGTGCGTCAGCGTGTTTTCCGTCATCCGGCGGATGAGCGCCAATCACGAAATCGATGCGCTGATGGCAAGCGGGGTTTCGATTTTCCGCATCTGCCAGCCCTTTGTACTGACAGGGGCGATATTCGGCTTCCTGGCTTTCTCGCTTTACGGCTTCATACAGCCCTATGCGCGCTATGATTACCGTTCGGCCTTCTACTTCGCCAGCCATGCGGGCTGGACGCCGCACCTGCAATCCAAGATGTTCGCCCTGTCGGATGATATCGTCCTGACAGCGGAAAACGTCGACCATGCCGGCTCGCGGATGTGGAATGTCTTCATCCGTGACGGGACGGACAAGGCGCATGTCCGCTTTATTTCCGCGCAGAAGGGCTATCTCTTCAATCCGGCGGATGGGTCGAACATACGCCTTGACCTGGTTGATGGCACCGTCATCACCGACAGCCAGGACAAGCCACCCACCATCACCAGCTTCAGCCGGACCACGCGCATGATCTCGACCAAGGGCAAGCTGGATACCGAAGCCTACCGCAAGCGGGGTGAGACCGAACGCGAACTGACCGTGCCGGAACTGTATTACGGCATAAGATACGGCAACCCCACCATCAGCCATTCGTACATGATCGCGGAGCTGAATTTCCGTCTGGCCCGCACGGCGGCCATTCCCTTCATTCCCATCCTGGCCTGTGCCCTGGCGGGTGTACGCAAACGGCAGAAGAACAATCCGGGCCTGGCCATTGCCGCCATCACGCTGGTCGGCTTCGACCATACGCTGCAGATGGGCATGAGCTTCGTCGCCAACATGCATATGTCACCGCTGCTGGTGATCTGGCTGCCCACCCTGGTTTTCAGCCTGATCTGCGTGGGCGTGCTGATCCGTCAGGCAGGCGGCCTGCGCATCCTGCTTGAACAGGGGCCAGCCCTGCCCCCCCGGCAGCTTTCCGCCGATGGCCTGCCGCGCCGCATGATGGAACACCAGGCATGAAGCACCGGCTGCGCCTGGCCAGCGGTACGGTCCTGCTGGGCTACCTGTCACGCGAGATGATGGGCAAGGTATTCGCCACCGCCGTCATCGTGGTCTCGCTCATGGAAATCCTGTCCCTGCTGGAACAGGTGACGGAGATCATGCACCGTCATCTGGGCCTGACGGGGGTGCTGTATTACGCGGTCATGCGGCTGCCGCTGCTGTTCTGCAATGCCATGCCGATCGCCGTGCTGATCGGCGCCCTGCTGGCGCTGGTGCAGATGACCACGTCAAACGAGATCGCGATCATGCGGGCGGCGGGCCTGTCCACACCGGGGCTGATCAAGCTGTTCCTGCCCACAACCATCGCGCTAGGCATATTGTGCGGGCTTGTGAATGACCAGGTCACCCCGCGTACCGAACAGGCCCTGGCCCAGTGGTGGAATGTCACCACGCCCGGCGCCATTGCCGAGGCGCACAACTACTGGGTCCGTTCGGGCAATGACCTGATCAGCATCCATTTCCTGGGCAGTGGCGCCAGTGTCCTCGGGGACGTGACGGTCTACCACCGCGACCGCCAGAGCCTGCTGCAGAAGGTGACCACGCTGGACACGGCGCGCTATGTGCATGGCCACTGGTATGGCACGCCCACACGCATGCTCAGCGTCATCAGTCCCACCCGCATCGACCTGCTGGATGTGCCGCCCGGACAGAGCATCCGGCTTGACTGGCCCGATACGCTGACCCCGGGCTACATCACCCAGCTGACCATAAGTTTCACCCAGTCCATCAGCACGATGCTGGACGAGGAGGCCGGCCGGCTGCCTTCCAGCCAGTCCCCTTCGTTCTTCCTGACGGAAATACTGGGACGCATCATGTTACCCTTAACCTTCACGGTAATGCTGTTACTGGCGGTGCCGGTGGTCTATATCCCCCCGCGGGCTGGCATCCGCAGCTGGCTGCCGGTATGGTGCCTGGGCGCCGGCCTGCTGTTTGTCGTATTCCAGGGGCTGCTGCGCGCGCTGGGAAATGCGGGAACGCTGCCCTCGCTTATGGCGATATTCGTCGGGATTCTTATTTTCATCCTTGGCGTCATCACCGTGCTACTGAGGATTGAAGAGCGATGATTACCAAGACACTGAAAAACAGTTCAATCCGCACGGGCCGGAGCTTCGACCTGGGCAAGATGAACCTGTCACAGCTCTGGATTGCCTACCTCACCTATCCCACCATCCTGCTCTATTTTGCCCTGGTTGCGTGCAGCTTTACCGTCATGGCATATACCTGGACCACCCTCGCGCCGGTTGCGGTCAGCATCGGGGCGGTCATGCTGGTCTACCCGCTGGTCTGGTACGCCATCCACCGCTTCATCCTGCACGGGCGCTTCCTCTATCGCATGAAATGGAGCGCATCGCTGTGGAAACGCATCCATTTCGACCATCATCAGGACCCGCACCTGCTGGATGTGCTGTTCGGCTCGCCGCTCAACACCATTCCCACCATCGCCATCGTGACCATTCCCATCGGCTATGCCATTGGTGGCATGCCTGCGGCGGCGGCGGCCTTTGGCGCCGGGCTGACCATTACCTGCATCTATGAATTCTTTCACTGCATCCAGCACCTCAACTACAAGCCACGCATGAGCTGGATCCAGCGCATGAAGCAGCGCCACGTCCTGCATCACTTCCACAACGAGAACGGCAATTACGGCATCACCAGCTTCGTGGCCGACCGTCTGTTCCGCAGCTATTACCGTGACGCGCGCGGCTGCCCGCGCAGCCCCACGGTGTTCAACCTTGGCTACGACGTCAAGGAAGCCCAGCAGTACCCCTGGGTGATGGAAGAGACCGGCGCCCCCCCGCGTGACCGGCCCGATGGCGCCAACCCCACACGCAACGCGGCATGAGCATGGGGCTTAATGTCCTTATCCTTGCCGGAAGCCGGGCCGGACGGGTTGACCCGATGGCACAGGCTGCCGGTCTTTCGCACAAGGCGCTGCTGCCGGTCTGCGGCACCCCCATGATCAGCCGGGTCGTCACCGCACTGAAATCGGTCGAGACAATTGGCCGGATCGCCATCTGTATCGAACGGCCGGACGTGCTGGATGGCGTCGTGCCCGATGACGTGACCTTCATCCCGCCCGCCGCCGGACCCAGCGCCAGCGTCATGAACGCGCTTGACACGCTGGGCACGCCGCTTCTGGTCACCACGGCGGACCATGCCCTGCTCCAGCCGGGCTGGGTGCGCAGCTTCGTGCAGGCGGCACAGGAAAGCGGGTGTGACGTCGCCGCCGCAATCGCCATGGAACAGTCGATCCTGCGCGATGTCCCAGGCACGAAACGTACCATGATCCGGCTGGCCGATGGCGCGTTCTCGGGCTGCAACATGTTCCTGTTCCGCACGCCTGCCGCGGCCGGGGTGATCCGGCTGTGGCAGAAGCTGGAGGCGGATCGCAAGCATCCATTGAAAATGGCGCGCATTCTGGGGCCGGGCATCCTGCTGCGCTTCGTATTCCGGCGCCTGACACGCGCGGATGTCTGCCGCCGCATCGGCCGGCTTTCCCACGCGCGCGTGGCCCTGATCCCGCTGGCTGATGGCCGGGCCGCGGTGGATGTGGACAAGCCGGCCGATCTGGAACTGGTCATCCATCTGCTTTCCACGGCATCCGCCACCTGAACCGGCCCGGCATTACCCGATGTCAGGCCCCCTGCCTGCCCCCCATATCCAGACGGCGATACGCATGGGCGCAAGCCAGATGTGCAGGCTGCATGGCTGGGCGGTCCTGCATGAATTCGGCCTGCCTGACCGCAGGCGCGCCGATATCATGGCCCTGACGCCGCAGGGCCATCTGGTATGTATCGAAATCAAGTCGGGCCTGCCCGATTTCCGGGCCGACCATAAATGGCCCGATTACCTGCCGTGGTGTGACCAGCTCTATTTCGCGGTCAACCAGGATTTTCCCCACACGGTCCTGCCCGACACCGCCGGCCTGATCGTTGCCGCCACCGGCAGGGGCGCCGATGACAGGCCGACCTGCGTGGATTGCGCACTCATCCGCCCCGCGCCCCACATCCCACTGGCCCCGGCACGCAGGCGCAGTCTGACCCTGCGGTTTGCCATGCAGGCCGCCGAACGGCTGGGCCGGACAGAGATGCCGCAACTGGACCAGACACTCAGAACGGCATTACGTGTGGAATAGCATTTCCATCCCATGAAAGGTGACCCGATGACCCAAGCCATCCTGACCCGCTTTGAAGCCGCGCGCTCCGTCGTGCGTGATGCCGCCGCCCTGGCGATGAAGATGCGACCCGCCCCCGGCGGCCCGCAGGGCACCCAGAAAAGCGCGCAGGACTGGCTGACGGAAGCCGATGGCGCGGTCGAGGCGTTCATATCGGAGCGAATCGGCACGCTGTTCCCCGAAGACGGATTTCAGGGCGAGGAAGAAGGACGCACCCGCACCGGTGCCCTGCGCTGGGTGGTGGACCCCATTGATGGTACGTCAAACTATGCCCGAGGCCGCAACCGCTGGTGTGTCTCGCTCGGCCTGATGGAGGGCGATACCCCGGTTGCCGGTATTATCGAGGCCCCGGCCCTGGGCGAGACCTATACGGCGGTGCGGGGCCATGGCGCCTTCCTCAACGGCCAGCGCATCAAGGCCTCCCCCGTGACGGATACGGCGTCCTCCCTGATCGAGATGGGGTGGAGCAACCGCGTGCCGCCCGGCGTGTTCCAGCAGAAGATTGATGCGATCCTGAACCTTGGCGCCATGCCGCGCTCGGGCGGTTCGGGGGCCATCGCGCTGGCCGAGGTCGCCTGCGGGCGACAGGATGGCTATCTGGAAATCCGCATCAACCTGTGGGACGTGGCGGCCGCCCTCGTGCTGCTGGAAGAAGCGGGGGCCTGCGTCTCCCCCTTCCTGCGCGATGGTGGCCTGACCGATGGCATCAGCATCCTTGCCGCTGCTCCCGGCATTGCCGATGCGTTTTCCCGCGCTGTCGGGGTTTCCCTTAAATAACGGCAATATATGGCGGCGGGCCGCCTGGCGGGCTTGCCTTGCGGGCCATGATTCGGCCATGAAAACAGACCACTCCATGGCACGGGCCGTTTTGGTGGATCTGCCGTTACGAATCGGAAGGGGAGCACGGTTTTGCGCACATCTCATTTCATCAGGACATCACTTGCCACCCTAACCCTGATGATGCCGCTCCACAGTGCCCTTGCGGCCAGCATGGAGGAAGAACAGAGCCTGGTTGACCGTGCCACCCTGACCGTGCGGGACATGTTTTCCACTGCCACGGCGAACAGCAAGGTCACCCGCTATCTGGCGCAGTCGCGCGGCGTGATTGTCTGCCCCTCTGTCTTTCGCATGTCCATTGCCTTTGGCGGCGGCGGCGGCGGCTGTGTGTTCCTGACACGTGATGCCCATGGCTCATGGTCGGACCCGGCGTTCTACCGCATGTCCTCGGCCAATTTCGGGCTACAGCTTGGCATGCAGGATGTGGAAGTCATGCTGTTCGTCATGACGGACCAGGGCGTGCAGTCCCTGCTGGACAGCCAGTTCAAGCTGAGTGCGGATGTCGGCACATCCTTTGCCTCATCCGGCTCGGGGCTGGAAAGCGGCACGGCGGGTGAGCACAACACCAGCATCAAGGGCGTGCAGAAATCCAAGGGACTGTTTGCCGGTGCCGCGCTGGGTGGGTCCAAGATGCGGGTGAATAGTGCTGCCAATCGCGCCTATTACAACCAGATCGTGGGGCCGGAAGATATCGTGGTGTCCATGCGGGTCAACAATTCCGGTGCGGACCCGCTGCGCTCTGCCCTGACCGAAGTGCTGACCACGGCCCAGAGCCGCCCGGACAAGAACGGGCAGGCCACGACCGGCACAACAGCGGCCCCGGTGGCGCAGGAGCCTACGGCCGTGGCGCCGTCCGGCTCGGTCAGCAGCCAGAGCCTGCCGCCCCAGTAACATCAGGCAGGGCGCGGCATGGCCCCTATTTTTCCCCGGCTACGGGCTGCTGCCCCCGCCTTGTCGCGCGGAAGGCCGAGACATTGCGGTTATGATCACCCAGCGTGGTTGCAAAGTCATGACCGCCATGGCCATTCGCCACAAAATAGAGCTGATCCCCCGATGCGGGATGGGCCGCCGCCTCCAGTGCCGCCACGCCGGGTGAGCAGATCGGGCCGGGCGGCAGGCCGGTTATGACATATGTATTATAGGCCGTGGGCTGAAGCAGGTCGGCACGGGTCAGGGCATGGCCCAGTGGCCCGACACCTTTGTTCAGGCCATACACCACGGTCGGGTCGGATTGCAGGCGCATGCCCTGATGCAGGCGGTTGAGAAAGACACGCGCCACCATCGGTCGCTCATCCGCGCTGCCCGTCTCGCGTTCGATCATGGACGCCAGCACCAGCAGGTCATGGCGGTCCATGATGGCGGGATCGGCCACCCGTCCTTCCCATGCACGATCCAGCGCGCGGCCCATGGCATGCTGCATGCGCGCCAGCATCTGCGCGCGCGGCATGCCCCATTCGTAATCATAGGTCAGCGGCATGACCGACCCTTCATCGGGGAAGGGAAAGCTGCCGTCCATATAGGGCGCCTGTTCCAGCAGGGCCGCGATCTGGATGGCGGACAGCCCTTCGGGGATGGTCAGCCTGTGTATGACCGGCCTGCCATGGCGCAGGACCTGCAGCACCTGATGGATGGAAGCATGGGCGGGAAAAACCAGTTCCGCCGCATGGAAGGCCCCGTCCACCCGTGTCAGGGCGGTTGCGATCTCAAAGACTTTCCGCGTGATCCAGTCACGTTCCAGCACGCCCGTGTCCTGCAGTGTGACCAGCACCTGCGCCACTCCGCCATGCGGGATCACTACCGTATGCTGGTCGGCCAGTGGGCCGGGGGCATCATAGTGCCGCACCCCCAGGAACGCGATGCCGAGACCTGACAGGACAAGCAGCAGAAAGGCCCCTGCCAGTACCGCCAGAATCCTGCGCACGCCATCCCCTTGTTCGTCTTGCCAAAAATGGAAAGGGCGCCCGCAGGCGCCCCGGTCTCATACGCCGCGCAGGATCACGCTGGCATTGGTCCCGCCAAAGCCGAAGCTGTTGGACAGGATCGTATCGATCTTGCGTTCCTGCGCCGTATGGGCCACCCGGTCGATCACGCTCTCCCGCGACGGGTTGTCCAGATTGAGCGTGGGCGGCGCCACGTTATCGCGGATGGCCAGAATGGAATAGATCGCTTCCACAGCGCCTGCCGCTCCCAGCAGATGGCCCGTGGCCGATTTGGTGGAGGACATGGCCAGCCTGCGCGCATCATCGCCAAACAGGCGTTCCACGGCTTCCAGCTCCAGGTCATCGGCCATGGTCGAGGTGCCATGCGCGTTGACGTACTGGATATCCGCCGTGGTCAGGCCCGCGCTGCGCACGGCGTTCTGCATGGCGCGGAAAGCCCCTTCATGCCCGGGGGCAGGTGCGGTGATGTGATGCGCATCACCCGACATGCCGTAGCCAATCACCTCGGCATAGATATTGGCGCCACGAGCCCTGGCGTGCTCGTATTCTTCCAGCACGACGATACCGGCACCCTCACCCATTACGAAACCGTCGCGGTCGCGGTCCCACGGGCGGGATGCCTTCTCCGGCGTGTCATTGAAATGGGTGGACAGCGCCTTGGCCGAGCAGAACCCCGCGATGCCCAGCGGACACACGGCGGCTTCCGCCCCGCCAGCCACCATGACATCGGCATCACCCAGCATGATCATGCGGGCGGCGTCACCTATGGCATGCACGCCGGTGGCGCAGGCCGTAACCACCGAATGGTTTGGCCCCTTGAATCCGTATTTGATCGAGACATGGCCCGAGACCAGGTTGATCAGGGCGGACGGGATGAAGAAAGGCGAAAGCCTGCGCGCCCGTCCTTCCTTTACCGTCACCGATGCCTCGTAGATGGTCTGGAGTCCGCCGATACCGGCACCGATCATGACGCCGGTGCGGCAGCGGTCTTCCTCGGACTCCGGCTTCCAGCCGGAATCCTCGACCGCCTCGGTCGCGGCCACAAGACCAAGATGGATGAAGCGATCCATCTTTTTCTGGTCCTTGACCGGTATCCAGTCCGAAAGGGTCAGGCCGCCACTTTCCGTCGGCCCCGCGGGGACTTCGCCCGCAACCTGTGCCGGCAGGTCGGATGCGTCGAACGAGGAAATGCGGCCAAAGCCGTTTTCCCCGGCCAAAAGGCGTGACCAGTTACGCTCCACACCCAGTCCGAGAGGGCTGACAATACCCATACCGGTCACGACAACGCGCCGCTGTCCAGACGTCAATCCGGTAGACTGCATCAACCCGTCCTGCTCCTGAAAGTAACGATACCTGACTGAATTCGTAAAAACATGATCGGAAAAAGGGACCGATCAGGCAGCTTTCTGCTTCTCGATGTAGTCGATCGCGTCCTTTACGGTCGTGATCTTTTCAGCCGCGTCCTCGGGGATCTCGACACTGAACGCTTCCTCGAAAGCCATGACCAGCTCAACCGTGTCGAGGCTGTCCGCACCCAGATCGTCGATGAACGAGGCATCGGGGGTAACCTTGCTTTCGTCCACACCAAGGTGCTCGACTACGATCTTCTTAACCTTATCAGCGATTTCGCTCATCTGTCTCTGCTTCCTGTCTGCCCCTGAATGAAACGGGCGGTTCGAAACGTGTTCGTCCTGTACGTCCCTGCAAACCGGCGTTGCGTACCGGCCCGCTTCGGACGAAGCTGCGGGCGATTAGCACGGTTTTGATGTGATCGCCAAGGCGGCGATTGCATTTCCTGTCCGCGCGCCCTGCAATCAGGGACAGCCGGGGCCTGATGGCCCCTTCTTTTTCTGTCACCTGCAAGTCTGCTGTCGGGCAGAATATCACATCTGTCAGGGCATCGCCATGCCACCATTGACATGAATTGTCGCCCCCGTGATCCAGCCCGCCTCGTCCGATGCAAGGTAGACCACGGCGGGTGCGATATCCTGCGGCTGGCCCATGCGGCCCAGCGGGATGGCGCCTACCAGCTTTTCCTTCTGCGCATCAGGCAGGACATCGGTCATGGCGGTCTGGACAAAGCCCGGCGCCACGGTGTTCACGGTCACGCCCCGGCTGCCCGCTTCCTGCGCCAGCGACTTGCCCATGCCGATCATGCCGGCCTTGGCGGCGGCATAATTGGCCTGTCCGGCATTGCCCGTCACCCCCACCACGGAAGCGATGTTGACGATCCGCCCCGCCCTGCGGCGCAGCATGCCCTTCAGGGCGGCGCGGCACAGGCGGAAGGGGGCGGCAAGATCCACGTCCAGCACGCGGCTCCAGTCCTCGTCCTTCATGCGAATCGCAAGCGTGTCGCGCGTCAGGCCAGCATTGTTGACCAGAATGGCCAGTGGCGCCCCCGCCTTTTCCTCGGCCGCCGCCACCAGGGCTTCGGCAGCCGCCGGGTCGGACAGGTCGGCCGCACAGACATGCACCCGTTCAGCCCCGCCCTGCGCGCCAATTTCGGCCGCCACGTCCTCCAGCACGCCCTGACGGGTGCCCGACAGCACGACACCCGCCCCCTGCGCATGCAGCGCACGGGCGATCTCGCGCCCGATTCCCCCCGATGCGCCGGTTACCAGTGCTATTTTTCCATCCAGCCTGAACATGACCTGTCCGTTTCCTTCGGTATCCATCAATGAAACATGCCCCGTGACGCGGGCATGGGCTTTTTCAGCGTGCGGCCAGATAGGCCTCGATATCGGCAGGCGTGCCGACCGAGCGGGTCGCCACGTCGCCGTTGATGCGGCGCACCAGCCCCGCCAGGACCTTGCCCGAACCGATCTCGACAAAGCTGTCGATCCCCATGCCCACCATGGCGTCAACGCTTTCGCGCCAGCGTACCGTACCGGTGACCTGGCGGACCAGCAGGTCACGGATCGTGGCCGGGTCCGTGACCTTGGCCGCCGTGACATTCGCCACCAGCGGCACAGCCGGGGCTGCGATGTCCGTATCGGCAAGGGCCGCGCGCATCGCGTCCGCCGCGGGTGCCATCATGGAACAGTGGAAGGGGGCCGAGACCGGCAGCTTGAGCGCCCGCTTGACGCCCTGCGCCCTGGCCAGGGCAATCACGCGGTCAATCGCCGCCATCTGGCCCGCCACGACCACCTGGCCACCGCCATTGTCGTTGGCGACCTCCAGCACCTCCGTGTGGGTTTTGCCGGCTTCGTCAGTAAAGGTCGCGGCTTCGGCGCACAGGCTGGCGGCACGGTCCATGTCCATGTCCGCGCCGATCAGGGCCGCCATGCCACCCTGGCCGGGGGGAACGGCTGCCTGCATCGCATTGCCGCGCAGGCGCAGCAGGCGGGCGGTCCGGGCAATGCCCAGCGCCCCGGCTGCGGCCAGGGCGGAATATTCGCCCAGCGAATGCCCCGCCACCAGGGCCACATCGCGCTTCAGGTCCAGCCCGCCTTCGCGTTCCAGCACCCGCAGCACGGCCAGCGAGACGGCCATCAGCGCCGGCTGGGCATTGTCGGTGCGGGTCAGCTCCTCCATCGGCCCTTCGAACATGAGCGTGGAGAGATGCTGCTCCAGTGCATCATCGACTTCCTGAAACACCTCGCGCGCGGGGGCAAAGGCTTCGGCCAGATCGCGACCCATTCCAACTGACTGGCTTCCCTGACCGGGGAAAACAAAGGCTTGCACAGGCATGACTTCCATCCACACTCATGTTGTTTTTCGTGTCCCCCGCGTGATGCGGGCTTGGGCGGACGGTGTCAATCACCATCACGCCCGGCCCGCAGCCGCCACAGGACAAGCAGCAGCACATCCCACGGCAGGGCCGCCCCTTCCCGCAGGCGCCAGAACCAGCGCCTGCCCCACCGGCGCGCGGCGGGCACCGGGGGCGGCGGCACGCGCCGTACCCGCCAGCCCATCATCCGCATGAGTACAAGGCAGCGTGGCAGATGATAGGCACTGCTGGCCACCGCCACCGGCCCCGCATGCCCGGTCGCCCGCAAAAGCCGCGTGCAGGCGATGACGGAGGCCAGCGTGTCCGGCGCCGTATCTTCCACCAGCACGCTGCCCGGCGCGGCACCGGCATCAAGAAGCAGGCGGGCCATCACGCTGGCCTCCGTCAGGCCCGATGGCCATGAAGGGCCGCCAGTGGGCATGTACACGACCGCGCCGTGCTGGCGACCAAAGGCGTGGGCGGCTTCCACCCTGCACCGCAATGTGCGGGCCGCCGTGCCATCGGGCCGCAGTTTCGCGCCGAATATGACAACCGGCAGCACGCCGCCCCCCTGCCGCACGCCTGTCAGCGCGGTGCGCGCAGCAGCACCCGGTTAAGCGATTCCAGCGTGGTGAACATCTGTTCCCATACCCGGGCGAACCGGCTGGCGGATACGCCACGCGTTTCCATGATCGCGGCGATGTCGCCCACCGTGCGTTCGCCATCGATCAGCGGCAGGATGCCGCGCGCCTGCGGCGGCAGCGCAACGGCGACCTGCAGGGTGCCAAAGGCGAAGGGCAGCCGGTCATCCGGCCCCATCATGCGGGCCAGTTCAAGGCCGGGGATCTCGCGCATGACCGGCACGGCACCGGGCGCCAGCGCATCCGCGCGCTTCACAGGTTCACACGCACGGCGGACATAGGCGACGTGCGTCGCCATGTTCCCCGCCACATCCTCGGCCACGGCCTGACGCGCCCGTTCGGGCAGGCCGGCAATGCGTTCACGCAGGCGCGGGTCGGGCAGCAGCAGGGCGGGATCGTAGCGGGCGGGTTCCATCAGGCAGGCCGCCGCCAGCCCCGCGCGGTCCAGCAGCGCGTGGAAGGCGGTGATGTCATACGCCCGGTCACGCGGGTTGAGCAGCAGGTCATACAGCCCGGCATCCCCCCCGCTCAGATGGTCGCCAAAATTGACGTTCTGCCGCAGCCATGCGGTAGCGGGCAGGTGGCGCATGACCCGGCGCGCAACGTCCAGCCTGCGCGCGGGGGCGTCATCCACCGGGGCCAGACGTTCCAGCGCGTCCTGCAGCATGTACACGCCGGTGCGCCCGTAAGGGGCATAGACCATGAGGCCCATCCCCCCACCGGGCGCCAGCACGCCTTCCAGCGCCGCCAGCCCGGCATCGGGGTCCGGCAGGTGATGCAGCACGCCGCAGCAGTCGATATAGTCGAACGGCCCCGGCGCCACCGTGGCAAGGCTGGACAGGTCACCGCGCACGAAGCGCATGTTGCCCAGCCCACGTATTTCCGCCCGGCCGCGCGCGATCTCCAGCGCCCTGGGTGAGCGGTCAAGGCAGAGCACCTCCCCCCCGCGCCCCGCACGCGCCATGTGGGTGGCCAGCATGATCGCGCCATCGCCCGTGCCACAGCCCGCCACAAGCACCCGCAACGGGGTGGATTGCGGACGCATGGCGCCAAAAACCCAGTAATCGATTTCCCGCAGGTGACTGGGGCTGCCAATCAGCAGCCTGTCCTTTTCCTCCCGCGGGTCACGGGCGGGATAGGGATACTGCTCGTACTGGGCCTTCAGGCCCACGTCCCGCGCATCATGGGCGGGAGACCCGTCACCTTCATGCATGGTCATGGCGGGGCCTCAGCGCGGCAGCAGCTTGCCGCGCTGCCACGCCTCGGCCGCGTCCTCGGCGCTCATGCCCTCGGTGCGCATGGCGTGGTCCAGCGCACTGACAACCTTGTTGCCCAGTGTCAGTTCATCCAGCTCGTCCAGCAGGTCCTGGTCCATTTCCGCACGGATGGCGGAGCGGAGCAGGATACGCGCGTCCTGTTCCGGTCCGCAGGCCCCCTTGGGGTCTTCCAGCTGGACCACGCGCTGGCCGTAATGGACGAAGGAGGGCTGCCAGACGGGAATGATCTCGGGCAGGCTGTTTTCCAGCACCTGGGCGGCATGATCGCAGGCTTCCGCATCGGGGCGGACGGCGATGGTGTAGCCCGCTTCGGTCAGGTTGTAGGCCGCGACGACCTGGCGCACCAGATCGATGACCGAGGCCGGGGCCACGATCTCACGCCCCACCGGACAGTCGGCGGCGGCCAGTTCGGCAATGGAGGTGATGCCGGTGGCGGCCGCTTCGGGCACGCACCAGCCAAAGGCCGGACGGTAGAGCTGCCCGAAGGCTTCCATGCCCAGCCCCTCCGCCAGGAAACCCGCATCGACATCGGGGAGCCATGCGGAGACGAACAGGTCCACATCCCCCTGGCGCATGTGCGCTTCCATCCCGGCGCGGGAGGCCGCCACGTATTCGACCTCAAGGTCATAGGCCTCCAGCACACGGGCCACGGCGGCGGCACTGGCCTGCTGCACGGTATTGTCCAGATGCCCGAGGGTCACGGTTGTCATGATGGTGTCACTCCTTGAAGGGGATATCCGGTCCGTCAGCCCTGCTGCCGGGGAACCTGCGCGCCACCGGTGCGGACCGGCACGGCGTGCTGGGGATGGGGGGTGGGAAGGGCATAGTCGAACACGACGGCGGAAACGATATAGGGGGCCGCGAATTTCTTGAATGCTTCATGCGCGGGATCGAAATAGGCGGGATCGGTCACCACGGGGCGGCCGACATAGTAATTTCGGTCCCCTTCGGAGCGGAAGGTCACGACAAAGGCCTGCTGCAGCCCTTCATCCGCCCCCTCGCCGCTGATCTGGGCGCCCGTCTCGATGGCGGAAATGACGGGGGAGCCGTCCTCGCGCCGTGAAACCTGACCCAGCGCCATGAAACGCCGCACCACTTCGGCACGCTGCGCGTCGGTAATGGTGGGCAGGAAACGCAGCAGCACGATATGGCGCACCCTGCCCGGATGGAACCCGGCGGCGGTAAAATTGCGCAGCCCGATCTGCGATGCCATGAGCCGCTCGGCGCGCGTGGCGTCGCTGATCCGGGATTCAGGCGCTGAATCCACCCCGGCGGGAGCCGGCGTGGCCGGCACGTCCGCCCGCGCGGCCCCCGCCAGCATCAGGCAGCCCGCGGCCAGAAGGGCGGCGCCGCGCGTTTTCATGCCCTGAACCGTCATACCGTCTATCTTCATTCCTGTCCTATCTTCATTCCTGTCAGTGCCGTTGTAGCGGGACGCAACCGGTCAGGCCGTGGCCAGGACGCGGGCAAAGCGGCGCTGGCGCATCATCAGCAGCCGGTACAGCCCGCGGGCGATCAGCGCATGCAGGCGGCCATGGGGCGTCCAGCCTATGGTCTTGAGAATCATGCCCGTCACCCTGACGGCGTGCCGTGGCTGGTAGAAACGCAGCGCGCGCGACATGTAGGCCGCGATGCAGCGCCGGTGGTCATAGGGCAGGCCCGCCGGTTCGTTGGTGGTGTGGTAGGCGGAGGCCAGTTCATCATCCTCGCTTTCCGTCACCCGCCCGAGCGCGATACGGGTGCGCTGCCATACGCCCAGCCGCTCCCGGCGCAGGTAGCGGTTCATATGGTCATAGAACAGCTTGAAATGACGGTATTCATCCGCCGCGATCTGCCGGCATATCGCCCTGAGCACCGGCTCGTCCGTTGCATCGGCCAGGGCGGTATAGAAGGATGACGTACCCGTTTCCACCATGCAGCGCGCGATCAGTTCCCCCGTGCGCGACCCGCGGATGGAGGCATCCACATCCAGATCCAGCCGGTAGGACTGCCGGTAACGCTCGAACGCGGCCATGTAGTCCCATGCCGGATCAGCCAGCATGGCCCACCGGCCCAGCGCATCGCCGTGCTGGACTTCCTCCTCCGCCCAGTTGTCCGCCGCCTGCCGGAAAGCGGGATCATCGGCAAAGACGTTCTTGAGATAACGGGCATAATCCAGCCCGTTACGCTCCACCACCGATGCGGCCTTCACCAGCGGGACAATGTCAGGGTCCACCCGCTGCGGGTCGAAACGTTCCCAGTTCATCTGTTCAATGCGCCAGTGTTTCATCGCAACCTGTTCTTCTGCATTTTCTCCATCACGGCGCGCCGCGCGTGCCACTGCCTGCGACGACATGACACATGTTTCATGTTTACGCCAATTCTGCCTGTATCCCACCCCTGTCATTGCGGGGCCAAATCGTGCTAGGGGCGTAGCCCGACACCGCCAATAAGAACGACAGATTGGGTCGCCAAATGAATATTCACGAATATCAGGCAAAGGCGCTGCTGCGCTCCTACGGCATGCCCGTGCCTGAAGGACGTGCCGCCACCACCGCAGCCGAAGCCCTGGAAGCCGCGCGCGGCCTTGCCGCGCCCGTGACCGTGGTCAAGGCACAGATCCATGCGGGCGGACGCGGCGCGGGGCATTTTGCCGGCAGGCCCGAAGGCAAGGGCGGCGTACGCCTGGCCCGCAGCCTGGACGAGGTCGATGCCGCAGCCCGCTCCATGCTGGGTGAGGTACTGGTCACCAAGCAGACGGGACCCGCAGGCCGGAAGGTGCGCACGCTGTATATCGAGTCCGGGTGCGACATCGCACGCGAACTGTATTTCTCCATGCTGGTGGACCGGGTCAGTGGCCGTATCGTGATCGTGGCCTCCCCCGATGGCGGCATGGAAATCGAGGAGGTGGCCGCCCGCACCCCCGAGCGTATCCTGAAGGAGTATGTCGACCCGGCAAAGGGGCTGTGCGATTACCAGTCCCGCGATCTGGCGGTGCGGCTGGGCCTGACGGGCCGTGCAATCCGCGCGTTCCAGAACGTGGTGCGCGCGGCCTACACCGCCTTTACCGGCCTTGATGCCGCGATTGTGGAAATCAACCCGCTGGTAGTGACGGGCAGTGGTGACCTGCTGGCGCTGGACGCCAAGATGTCGTTTGACGAGAACGCCCTGTTCCGCCACCCCGAACTGGCCAGGCTGCGTGACGAGCACGAGGAAGACCCACGTGAGCGTGAGGCCGCCGGCTACGGCCTGGCCTATGTGGGGCTGGACGGCAACATCGGCTGCATGGTCAACGGCGCGGGCCTGGCCATGGCGACGATGGACATCATCAAGATGGAAGGCGAGGAACCGGCCAACTTCCTTGATGTCGGCGGCGGCGCCTCGAAGGAACGCGTGGCGGCGGCTTTCCGCATCCTTGTCAGCGACCCCAAGGTGCGCGGCATCCTGGTCAACATCTTCGGTGGCATCATGCGCTGTGACGTGATTGCCGAGGCCATCATCGCCGCCTCGCACGAAACCGGGCTGAATGTGCCGCTGGTCGTGCGCCTGGCGGGCACGAATGTGGAACGCGGCAAGGCGCTGCTGGCTGAATCCGGCCTGACCATCATCCCTGCCGATGATCTGGGCGATGCCGCCCGCAAGATCGTGGCCGCCGTCCGTAACGCGGGAGCCTGAGTGAATGTCCATTCTTGTCAACAAGTCCACCAAGGTCATTACCCAGGGCTTTACCGGCGCGCAGGGTACCTTCCATACCGAACAGGCCATCGCCTATGGCACCCGCATGGTTGGCGGGGTCACGCCGGGCAAGGGCGGCAGCGAGCACCTTGGCCTGCCCGTGTTCGATACGGTCTGCCAGGCGCGTGAGGCCACGGGGGCCGATGCCTCCGTCATCTACGTGCCACCCGCGGGGGCCGCGGATGCGATACTGGAGGCGATCGCCGCCGAAATCCCGCTGATCGTCTGCATTACCGAAGGCATTCCGGTTCAGGACATGGTGCGCGTGCGCGCGGCACTGGAGCGCTCGGGCAGCCTGCTGATCGGCCCCAACTGCCCCGGCATCATCACCCCCGATGAATGCAAGATCGGCATCATGCCCGGTCCCATCCACCGCCGCGGGCATGTGGGCATCGTCTCGCGCTCGGGCACCCTGACCTATGAGGCCGTGGCCCAGACATCGGCCATTGGCCAGGGACAGAGCACCTGCGTCGGCATTGGTGGCGACCCGGTCAAGGGCATGGACTTTACCGATGTGCTCGAACGCATGATCGCGGACCCCGACACCCATTCCATCGTCATGATCGGTGAGATTGGCGGCACGTCCGAGATCGAGGGCGCGGAACTGATCCGCGCCAGCGGCACGCGCAAGCCGGTGGTGGGCTTCATCGCGGGCGCCACCGCGCCGCCGGGCCGCCGCATGGGCCATGCGGGGGCGGTCATTACCGGCGGGCACGAAACCGCCAGCGCCAAGATCGAGGCGATGCGCGAAGCGGGCATCCATATCTCGCACAGCCCGGCGGAACTGGGTGTGACACTGGCCCGCGTGCTGGGCTGATCCCCCCGTCGCTGATCCCCTGTCCCGGCAATGACCCCATAACGATAAAAAAGTGGTCATTGCCGGTTTTCTGTGGCACAGCCAGTGCCGTTTTCCACCTTCATCATCGCCACAGGAGCCAGACCGATGCCCGATGGGAGCAGCCCGGACACCCTGCCGCATGCCGGCCCCACCAGCCTGCCCCCCGTCAGGACGGACTGGACGCGCGATAAGGTGGCGGCCCTTATGGCCCTGCCCTTTCCCGACCTGATCTACCGCGCGCAGACGGTCCATCGCGCCCGCTTCGACCCCACGGAAATGCAGATTTCCACCCTGCTCTCCATCAAGACCGGCGGCTGCCCCGAGGACTGCGCCTACTGCCCGCAGAGTGCGATGCACGAGGATGGCGGCGTAAAGGCCAGCCGCCTGATGGCGGTGGAGGACGTGCTGAAGGAAGCCCGCGCGGCAAAGGCCGCCGGGGCCGCGCGCTTCTGCATGGGGGCGGCGTGGCGCAGCCCGAAGGAACATGACCTGGAAACCGTGTGCGCCATGGTGGAAGGGGTCAAGGCGCTGGGGCTGGAAAGCTGTGTCACGCTGGGCATGCTGGACAATGCCCAGGCGCACCGGCTGAAGGATGCCGGGCTGGACTACTACAACCACAACATCGATACCTCGCCCGAATATTATGGCGACATCATCTCCACCCGTACCTTCCAGGACCGGCTTGATACGCTGGAAAACGTGCGGGACGCGGGCATCAATGTCTGCTGTGGCGGCATTGTGGGCATGGGCGAGGACAGCACCGACCGCGCGGGCATGATCGCAACACTCGCCAGCCTGCCCCGCCACCCCGAGAGCGTGCCGATCAACATGCTCGTGCGCGTGGAGGGTACCCCCCTTGCCAGCCGGACGGAAGAGGCGGTCGATCCGATCGAATTCGTGCGCACCATTGCCGCCGCCCGCATTACCATGCCCGCCAGCCGGGTGCGTCTTGCCGCAGGGCGTGAGGACATGACGGATGAAGCACAGACGCTGTGCTTCCTTGCCGGTGCCAATTCCATTTTCTATGGCGAGCGCCTGCTGACCACCCCCAATCCCGCCGCCCTGCGCGACCGGCAGTTGCTGGACCGGCTGGGCATGCATACATCCCACAAACAGGGCTGAACCCGACGCAGCCGGGCGCGGGACCGGCCGGGGCATTTTCCCACGCTGGCCCGCGGCCTGCCGCGTTCAGTATGAAATCCGGAACATGTCCTATACCGTAAAGGAAATATTCCCCACCCTGCAGGGTGAGGGCGCGCATGCGGGCCGCACGGCGGTATTCTGCCGCTTTACGGGGTGCAACCTGTGGTCGGGGCTGGAGCGCGACCGGGCACGGGCGACCTGCCGGTTCTGTGACACGGATTTCATCGGCACCGATGGCGCTGGCGGCGGCCGCTTCGCCAGTGCCAGCCTGCTGGCCGACGCCATCGCCGCCCACTGGCCCGCCCCGGACAGGAAGGCCGCCTTCGTGGTCTTTACCGGCGGCGAGCCCCTGCTCCAGCTTGATGACGCACTGATCACCGCCGTGCATGCACGCGGGTTCGAGATTGCCGTGGAAACCAACGGCACGCTCCGCGCGCCCGGCGGGATTGACTGGATCTGTGTCAGCCCCAAGGCGGGTGCGCCACTGGTGCAGACCAGCGGCCATGAACTCAAGCTGGTCTATCCCCAGCCGGATCTGCTGCCCGGACAGGTGGCGGGACTGGACTTCAGCCAGTTCTGGCTGCAACCCATGGACAATGCCGCGCGCGATCACAATACGCGTGCCGCGGTTGACTATTGCCTGCATCATCCGCAATGGCGTCTGTCATTACAGACCCACAAGCTGATCGGGATACCCTGACATGAGCGTCTCCCCCCCTCCCTCCACGCCCGCACGCGAAGCGGCACTGGTCCTGTTCTCCGGCGGTCAGGATTCGGCAACCTGCCTGGCATGGGCGCTGGCCCGGTTTGGGCGGGTGGAAACGCTGGGCTTCGATTACGGGCAACGTCACGCGGTGGAACTGGAATGCCGCGCCACCCTGCGCGAAGGCATGGCGACCGAAAACCCGCAATGGGCCGCACGGCTGGGAGCGGACCATACGCTGGATCTCGCGGTTCTTGGCACCCTGTCGGATACGGCCCTGACGCGTGAGGCCGAGATCACGCTGAACGAGAACGGTCTGCCCAACACCTTCGTACCCGGCCGCAACCTGCTGTTCCTGACCTTTGCGGCGGCACTGGCGGCGCGGCGTAATATCCGCCACATCATAACCGGCGTGTGCGAGACGGATTATTCCGGCTACCCCGACTGCCGGGATGATACGATCAAATCCCTGCAGGTGACCCTGAACCTGGGCATGGCCAGCCATTACGTGCTGCACACGCCGCTCATGTGGCTGGACAAGGCCCGGACATGGGAACTGGCCCGCACGCTGGGGGGTGACGCGCTGGTCGGTCTGATCAACCGCGAAAGCCACAGCTGCTACCTGGGCACACGCGGCACGCTGCACCCCTGGGGCCATGGTTGCGGGACGTGCCCGGCCTGCCAGTTGCGCAAGGCGGGGTGGGAGCGCTTCCTCGCGGAATGTTGCCATGTTTGAACTGGTCTTTACCCGCCGTTTTTCCATGGCGCACCGCCTGCTTGCGGGCGGGAGCGAGCGTTGCGCCCTGCCCCACGGCCACAACGAATATGTCCGTGTCAGCCTGCGCGCCACGGCCCCCACGGCCCTTGACGGGCATGCGAACATGGTCCTGCCCTTCCAGCGTGCAAAGGGCATCTGGCACCAGTTCATCGACAATCATGTCGATCATGCCCTGCAGCTGGCGCAGGATGACCCCCTGCTGGGCTGGTTTGCCCAACATGAACCCCAACGCGCCCAGCGCATCCTGGTCACGCCGGGAGACCCGACCACGGAACTTCTGGCCTGCCTGCTCATGGCCAAGCTCAATGCCTTCCTGGCCGCCGATGGGGGTATCCTGTCCTGCGCCAGCATAGAAATTGACGAGACCCCCACCAACACGATCCGCTACGGCGGCGACCCGCTTGCGGTGCTGCCACAGCCGCGTCCCGCCGCGCAGTGCTGGTGGCGCCGGGCGGACATGACCATCGCCGATACCGGCCTATCCTGACCAACCCGCCCTGAAAGGTTCCGCCCCGCCCATGTCAGCTCTTACCCGCTACCGCCAGGAATGGTTCGGCAACATCACACGCGACACATTGGCCGGCATGGTCGGGACCTTTGCACTGATCCCCGAAGTGATCGCCTTTTCTTTCGTGGCGGGCGTGGACCCGGCGGTGGGGCTTTACGCATCCTTCGTGATAAGCGTGGTGATCGCGCTGACCGGCGGCAGGCCGGGCATGATATCGGGGGCGGCGGGATCGGTGGCGCTGGTGGCGGCCGCCCTGGTGCGCGGCCATGGCGTGCAGTACCTGCTGGCGGCCACCCTGCTGTGCGGGCTGCTGCAGGTGGTGTTTGGCATATTGCGGCTGCATGTCCTCATGCGCTACGTCTCGCGTCCGGTGCGCACGGGGTTCGTCAACGCGCTGGCCATCCTGATCTTTTCTGCACAGCTGCCGCATATGCTGCATGTAACGTGGCATACCTACGCCATGATCGCGCTGGGGCTGGTGATCATCTATTCCGTGCCGCGTGTCTTCTCGGCCATCCCCTCGCCACTGATCTGCATCGTGGTACTGACGGTGATTGCCGTCCTTTATCCGATGCCGCTGCATACGGTGGCCGACCTTGGCCGCCTGCCCGACAGCCTGCCGCATCTGGTCTGGCCTGACGTGCCCTTTTCACTCGATACCCTTGGCATCATCGCCCCCTATGCGCTGGCCATGGCGAGCGTGGGCGTGCTGGAATCCATGATGACCGCCCGCGTGGTGGATGACCTGACCGAAACCCACAGCAGCAAGCAGCGCGAATGCCTGGGCCTTGGCGTAGCCAATATCGCGGTCGGCCTGTTTGGCGGCATTGCGGGCTGCGGCATGATTGGCCAGACGGTTGGCAACCTGCGCTATGGCGGGCGGGGACGGCTGTCCACCTTTGTGGCGGGTGCCTTCCTGCTGCTGCTCATGGTCCTGCTGCGCCCATGGGTGGCCCAGGTGCCGGTGGCGGCGCTGGTGGCCATCATGATCATGGTCTCGGCCAGCACGTTCTCGTGGTCGTCGCTGCGGGACCTTGTGCATCATCCGCGCACCACCAGCGTCATCATGCTGGCCACGGTTGCGGTGGTCGTGGGCACGCATGACCTTGCGGCAGGTGTTGCGGTGGGCGTGCTGCTCAACGGGCTGTTCTTCGCCTTCCAGGTCTCGAACATGCTGACGGTCGACAGCACGCTTTCGGCCGATGGAACCGGCCGGACCTATGTGGTCGACGGGCAGGTTTTCTTTGCCTCATCCGACAGCTTTGCCGATGCTTTCGACCTGCATGATACCGCCCGTCACATCACCATCGACCTGACCCGCGCCCATCTGTGGGACATGACAGCGGCAGGAATGCTGGAAGAACTGGTGGGAAAGATGAAGGCACAGGGCATGCAGGTCCACCTGGTCGGCCTGAACAGCGCCACCACCGCCCTGCTAAGCCGCCATACCGGGCTGGAGAACCTTGCCTGATCACCGGCCCGGCCCCTGCTCCGCCGCGCTGAAAGCAGTGTACTGATAAAAAACAGGGCGGTTCCGGATGTCGCCTTTTTTCAAAAAGACGACATCCCCCGCAGCTTTTTTGAAAAAAGCTTCCCCTAACACTTCCTTATAATGTGCAGGCTGTCTTCAAAAACCGACTTTTCAGACAGTCTGTTCAGCCTACTTCCCGCGCGCGGGCGGTGCGGGGTCCACAAAGGGATCGGCCGCCACGGCGGACCCGGCCTGCCTTGCCCACTGGTCGGCCGCAGCCGTATCACCGGCCTGCCGCGCGCTCTGGCTGGCGCGGGCATAAAGCTGGGCCGCCGCCTGCGCATTGCCCGAACGGTCCGCCGCACGGGCCGCGACACCCAGCGTGCGTGCCATGTCACGGTAATCCACCTGTGTCTGGTGAAGTGTGGCCGCCTGCATGGCATCCTGCCATGCCGTCTGGCTGCTGCCAGCGGTGGCCAGCAGGTTGCGGGCTGCGATCTCCCGTGCATCAGCGGTCCAGCTATCGGGCACCTTGCCGGTCAGGGTGGCGAAATAGGCCGCCACCGAAGCCAGGGTGGCATGGTCCCCGCTATCATCGGCAATCAGGCCGCGGATAAGCTGGGCCTTTTCCGTAATATCCGCATCCTGGCCCGAGGCCGCGCGTGCGGCAGCGCCAGCTGCTTCCGTCTCGCGGCCCAGCCGGTGCAGCGCACCGGCCTGTACCAGATCCAGCCCGGCATCATCCGCCGTCTGCCCGCGCAGCGAAAGGGCTGACCGGGTCGCGGCCAGTGTGGACAGCGCATCCGCCGGCCTGTTCTGATCCAGTTGCACGGTCGCCAGATTGTAACCCGCATCGCCTATGGCCGTCACGTCGTCACGCGCCAGTGCCCGCTTGCCTGCGGCGCGGTACTGCTGTTCCGCGACCGCCAGCCGGTCCAGCCCCACGGCGTCATGCGCGCTGTCCATATGCTGTGACAGCGTGCTGTCGACAGGGGAGACAGCCTTCCCCCCCCCACCACATCCGGCCAGTGCAAGGGCAAGCCCCAGGGCCAGGTAATCTTTCCTCATCTTCATGGCTGCACCTTCTGCGGTGACAGGCGTGCGTGCCTGGCTGTTGTCTTGCTGCCACTGCCACCCAGTATCCACAGGCCCCGCATCTGGTCGACCAGCTTCTGCAGGCTGGCCGCCGTTGTCTGGGCCTGTACCAGAAGCACGGGAAGCTGCTGGCTGGCATCCTTCAGGTTCCGGGTGATGGCAGGGGTTGCATCACTCAGGTCACCCGTCGCCTTCTGCACATTGGTCATGCTGGCATTGGCCCGCTCCATCACGGTGCCAAGCTGTTTTTCAATGGGTGTAAGCTGGCTGACCGTGGCGTTCAGGCTGGTGATCATCTGCTCGGCCTGACGGATCAGGTCATCATTGGTCATGAGCCGCCCGATCGATCCCTTGCCCGCATGCATGTCGGTAATGGTGGCATCCAGCGTTGCCATCATGTGCTGGGCATTGTCCAGAACCGGGATGACACGGTCACGGATGTCACTGAAGGTCTGGGTAATGGTATCGGCCGGGTTCGGGGCATTGGTGGCGCTGAGCACCGCATAGCTCCAGTCCAGCTTGTCCCCTACCCCGCGTGAGATATCGATGTAGCTGGCCCCGGCCACCACAAAGCGCCTGCGGATGATGGCCGTGCTGTCCCGGCGGATATAGGGTTCGATATCCGGATCGATTTCGGCAATGGCATACATGCCGCCCGCGGGGTTGATGCGCACCCGGCGCACGGTGCCGGCATGAATGCCCATGACCTCCAGATCATCGCCAACGGACAGGCCGCTGACCCCGTTTTCGGGCAGCACGATCCGCAGCCTGCCCGCGGGCGTCAGCCAGTCACGCAGCACACCCGCCTCGATCACCGCGCCAAGCAGGATGACAAGTGCCAGCAGGACAAGAATGCCCACCCATTCATCGGCGTAACGGACCCGCACGAGCTGCCGGATACCATCTGACTGTTGTTTCTGGACCATTACACCACCCGCATGGAAAAAAGACCTTCATCAAGAAGGCGCATGTGGATATTCACCGCCTTGCGATAATCATGCCAGGCCGCCCCCGAACGGACGAGCCACAGGACCCCGCACCCCCGGTCACGGGCGGCGGTCAGCATTTCAAGGAACGGCAGCACCGTCTCTTCGGGCAGCATGTCGGATATGTCCTCCAGCACCAGCAGGGCCGGCCGCCCCATGAAGGCCCGCACGCAGGCCGCGCGCGCCAGATCCGCCGCCGAAAGCCGGTCCGGGGCCGAGATGGGCAGGCCGGGCAGGCCGAATTTGTGCCCAAGCTCCGTGGCATGCAGCACGACATGATCAAACGGCTCGGATGTATGGTACAGGTGCGGCAGCATGATGTTGAGATGCGTGCCGAACATGTCCAGCCAGCCACCATGACGTGAAATACGGCCAATGCGCCCGCGCAGTGCATTGAGCTGCCGGTCACGCAGCACGCTCCAGTCCAGCCCCATGAATTTGATGCTGCCCTGCGTGAGCGAGATCATGCCCGTGCACAGATCAGCGAACAGTGCCGCGCGTTCGACATCGCGGCAGTCTATCACCGCGCATTCGCCGGGCATGATCCGCAGGTTGTAGGGCGCGGGCATGAGCCCGCTTTCCTCGAACGACGGGACGGCATCACGCAGTTCCAGCAGGGGCGCGTTTGCTGCCATGATCAGAAATCCAGCATGAAGAGAATGTTGACCACCAGCACCAGCATGATCCCGCGCGCGAAGCCGCGCGGCATGATGGTGGCCATCGTATCGGTGCTGCTTACCGTCAGGCCGGAAATACACGCACCCAGCCCCACGAAAAAGCCGACCAGCACGAATTTGAGCGGGATGATCAGGTAATCCCACGTGGTCATGGCCGCAAGGACATTGAAGAAGAAGGTCCAGACCGAAGACGTGATGGCCCCGCTGGCATGCGCCACGACAAAACCCATGAGCAGCGAGACCACGGCAAAGATCATACCCAGCGTGAAGCCCCCCAGCGTGAAGGCAAAGGTACGCGGCATGACCAGCGCCAGGAACGGGTCGATGCCCCGGGCCTGCAGCCCCCGCACTTCGCCCCCCAGCACCATCATCCCGATTTCGGTCAGCGACAGCATGCCGCTGCGCCCCATAAGGATGATGCCCACCAGGATGGGCGAGATTTCACGCACCAGCACCGATACCAGAATGGACCCCGTCATCTGGGCCATGCCGGCATAGCCCAGCCAGTAAGCCGCCTGGGACACCACCATGAGACCCGCAAGGGTGGCCGTGATCACGATGCTGAGGAACCCGCCACTGACCACCTGCCGCAGGGTGGCGCGGAATTCATACTTGACCGGCCTGCGCCACGAATTGGGCCGCAGGCTTTCACGCAGCGTGCCCCACCCGGCGCCGATCAGCAGCAGCGTGAAACGGACCTGATGGCGCGTCAGCCGCCCGATGGCCGCAAGCCATGGCGCAAAACGGCCCAGCAGCGCGATCAGGCGCCCCCTGTTTTCGGGTTCAGGCTGCGCGGATGGAAGGGCCATGCCACCGGGCCGCGCCGTGCCCTGCCCTGCCGTGTCGGGCGGGGTTCCGGTCATCGGCGGCCAGCCAGCACGTAGGTGCGGGTCAGCCCCGCACCCGGTATGAAGAAGCGCCCGCGCTCACGGAACAGGAAATACTGCCGCAGGTCGAGATAGACATCCTCCGACACCTGGATCGTACCCACGTCCGGTGCCCCCTGCGCCATCATTTCCGCCATGCCCATGGCATCGCCCCACAGGTTGAATGCCTGGGGGTCCTTGCCCAGCATGCCGCCATAGACCGGTCCCACATCGATGCCGATGCGGAAGACCGGGTCGAGATCGGCCTGAGACAGGGCGGCCAGCGTGCTCTCGCGCATCATGAGCGCGGCATTGGCAATGCGGTAGGCCGCCCCCTTGTCCGGCGTGCGGGACCATCCCGCCACGCACACCACGCGATGGCCCAGCATGCGGATGGAATACAGGCCGCACTGATGGGCGATATCCTGCAGCATGCCCGCCATGGAATCGAGCAGCTTGATATTGGACGTGGGGTCGTTCTGGGCCGTCATCACCACATCGGACAGGCTGATCACCATGATGGCCACGGCGGGATAGAATCCCTCGATACTGGCCGGATCGGGCGCGCCTGCCCCCCCATGCATGGACAATGCACCGGGCCGGAGCAGGAACCCCTGGCTGGGATCGCGCTGCATGTCTTCCGTCGAGGGTTCGGACTCCAGTTCTTCCTTCGCCGCGGCAACGGCGGTGTAATGCTGGGCCGAGAAACGGGCGGCGGTGACCCCTGCGATCATGTCCACGAAATGCGAGACCATTGCCGCGCGCGGCGCATCTTCCAGCGTGATCACCCCCACCGGGCCGGTGCTGCCCTGGATCGGGCTGCAGAACAGCGCCGTGCTGCCGAAACTGCGCATGTACACACGGTAGAAGGCCACCGAGCGCTCATCCTTTGAGGCATCCTGCGCCACCAGCGCGTCACCATGCGAGACGGAATCGAAAAAGCTTTTCAGGTCGGTGGTGGACATTTCAAACCCACCGGAATGCACGTCCTGCTGGCGGTCATAGGAATCGATGCACATCAGGGTGTGCCCGTCATGCAGGATGCGCCATATTGCCGCACGGCGGGCATGCGACTGGTCGGCCAGCGTCTCGGTCAGGACAAGCGCGTTGTCCTCGGGGTTGAACAGGTCGGGATAGCTTGCCACGGACTGCAGGGCATGGCTTTCGTAATTGGCCACGGCGCGGGACTGCGCGATCTGGCCGCGCATGCGGTCGGCCCGCCGGGCCTGCAGGAACAAAAGCAGCCCGAACGCCAGGGCCATCAGCACGACCAGCACGAAGAACACCAGGTTCTGCCGGCCATCCGCCATGGCAAAGCGGGAGAAGTCATCCTCCGGTGCCACCAGCAGCAGGACCCAGCTGTCCTTGCCCACCGGCAGCTGGGCCGTAATGGTGACGTATTTCTTGTTCTTGACCGTGACCGTGCGCGCGCCATACCCATGCACGCGGTACTGGTCGAACGCCTTGGTCATGACCGGGAAACGGGCGGGGTCCAGGGTCATCCGGTCCGCATCGCCATGCGCCCTGGCCTGCGCTTCCGCCATGCCATGCCCGGCCACGACGTGCCCTTCCTGATCCATCAGGATTGCCGTGCCGCTTTCGCCAATCCTGAGGGAGTTCAGGAAATTGTTGAGGTGGTTGAGCGACATGTTGATGGCATAGACATAGGTCTTGTCATTCGTGCCCTTGTACGGCACGGCCGCGGTAATGGTGATCTGCTTGGTAACTTCCACCACATAGGGATGGGTCCAGGCCAGCTGCCCGGCCTTGACCGTGTCGGCAAACCAGGCATGGCCACGCGGGTCATACGTACCCGCCGGCGTCTCCCACTTCCTGAGTACCTTGCCGGTGGGGTCTCGCAGTTCGTGGGTGAAACCCGCCTTGGGCGTGTCCTGATCGTGCAGGGTGGTTATGGCGACATCCTGACTGTTGTCACCATGTTCAAGCGTGCTGAAATTGCCGTCGCTATCGGCAATATAGAAGGACTGTATCTGCTGCACGTTGCGCAGCATCGTGCTGCTGTAGGCGGTGAATATCTTCTGTTCCACCTCCGGCGCGCCATGTTCGAGCATGTCGCGCGCGACAATGGCACCGGCAGAGGCCGGCATGAGAAAGGAGCTGACTTCCTTGGCAATATAGTCCTGCTGGCTGACCAGCAGGTCATGCGTAAGGGTAAGGGCGCCGGTACGCACCGTGCGGTAGGAATGCCACCCCACGGCCGCGATGATGCCAATGGTCGAGACGACAGCGGCTACCGGAATGCCGATATGGAACAGGAAGCGCCTGACCTGATCAGAAGGGGCAATCGTGGGATCGACAATCTCGTCCGTGGACAATGCTCTCTTCCTGTTCAAGACATCCATTATTCCGAATGTGATCCAGTGTACCCGAAACGGGCCACCGCGACCACCGTCTTTGTTACATGGCGCCCATTCAGTCGTTCCACAGCGGGCTGGACAGCCTTGCCACAAAGGTTTCGTGGGCCGCGATTTCAGCCGCGTCGGGCGTTACGCGCACCACCGCGTGGCCTGCCGGGCGGACATAGTCATAAGTGGCGATGCCGCCCCCGCCGTCCTCGACCGCCAGGCTCAGGCCACGCTGGCGCCCCCCGGTCAGTTCCAGGTAGACCGCAGCCAGCAGCCGGCAGTCCAGCAGGGCGTTATGGGTGGTCCGTTCCGACAGGTCGATCGAAAAACGGCGGCACAGCGCATCCAGGCTGTTGGGCATGCCCGGAAAACGTTCGCGTGCCATGTCCAGCGTATCGACCATGCGCCCCATGTCCAGAACGGGCTGGCCCGCCCGCGCCAGTTCCGCGTTGAGGAAGCCGAAATCGAAGCGCGCGTTATGCGCGATCAGCGGATCATCGCCCACGAATTCCAGGAAGCCGGAAGCCACTTCGGCAAATTTCGGCTTCCCCTCCAGATCGGCGCGGGTAAAGCCATGCACGCGCGAGGCTTCCTCGGGCACATCGCGTTCAGGATCGATCAGCACATGGAAATTACGCCCCGTGGGCAGATCCCCCACCAGCTCAAGGGCCGCGATTTCAATCACCCGGTCCCCCTTGAGCGGATCAAGCCCCGTGGTTTCGGTATCGAACAGGATGGTCCGTTTCATGCCCGCTTTCCCCTTGCCGCGGCCCATGCGGCGGGGCCTCCCTCACGCATCGCCTGCAGCAGACGCCGCACCTGCCTTACTGTTTCATGCCGTGACAGGCCGGTCCTGATCACGGCATCCGCCCGCCGCCGCCGTAGGGCATCGGGCATCTGCCGGGCCAGAACGGCATCGATCTGCCCCGATGTCATGGTACCCCGGCGCATGACGCGCGCACGCTGGATGGCGGCTGGCGCGCTGACCACGGCCACGCGGTCACACTGCCGCTGGGCGCCCGTTTCAAACAGGAGCGGGATATCCAGCACGACCCACCGGCACCCGTCACGCCGCGCGCGGGCAAGAAAACGCTGCCTTGCCCTGCGTACCAACGGGTGCATGATCGCCTCCAGCCCGCGCATGACCGCAGGGTCCGCCAGTGCGGCCGCCCGCAGGGCCACACGGTCCAGAACCCCGCCCCGCACGCAGCCGGGCACAAGCCGGTCAATGGCGGGAAGGGCGGCCCCATGCGGGGCCTGCAGGGCGCGGACCACGGCATCGGCATCGAATATCCTGCCCCCCGCCCGCCCCAGCAGGCGGGCCGTGGTGGACTTGCCCATGCCGATCCCGCCCGTCAGTCCCAGCACCCGCATGCTCAGCCCGCGTCCCGTGCCCGCGGGTGGCGCAGGTCGGCATCCAGCAGGGCTTCGACCGCCGGCCCGATATCCGGTTTCGCGCCGAACCATTTCTCGAACCCCAGCCCGGCCTGATGGATCAGCATGCCCAGCCCGTCAACCGTACGCAGCCCGTGCCCGGCCGCCCATTCCAGCAGTCCGGTCCGGCGGGGCACATAAACGATGTCACAGACCACAAGCGCCGGATCGGCCTGTGCCAGATCAAGCGGAAACTGTGCCTGCGCGCCCCCTTCCATCCCGATCGAGGTGGTGTTGACCAGCATGGCGCAGCCGGGCAGGACACTGCCTGCCTGCGCCCAGTCCACCACCACGACCCCTTCAAGCGACGCGGCAAGGGCATCGGCACGGGCACGCGTGCGGTTGGCCACCAGCACTTCCATCCCCCGGTCCAGCAGGCTGGCGGCAATGGCGCGCGCGGCACCGCCCGCCCCCAGCAGCAGGGCGCGGCCGCCGTTCACGGCAATGCCATGCGCCTCCACATTGGCGACAAAGCCGTCACCATCGGTGGAATAGCCCTCGATTGTGCCATCACTGTCAAAGACCAGCGTATTGACCGAACCCGAACGCCGGGCGGACCGGTGCAGGCGGTCCACGATCCGGTAGGCGGATTCCTTGTGCGGAATGGTGACATTCACCCCACGGAATCCCGCCGCAAGCAGGCCCCGCACCGCCGTCTCGAACTGACCGGGCGCCACGGGCAGCGGCACGTAGGCGCCATTGATCCCGCCCTGCCGCAGCCACCAGTTATGCATGAGCGGCGAGCGCGAATGGGCCACCGGCCACCCGATTACCCCGGCCAGCAGCGTGTGCCCGTCAATCCGGATGTTCCCTGCGTCGGGCATCATGTCCCCTGTCTTTTCCATCGTGCCTTTCCCTGCGTGGACGGGCCTGAAGTCTGGTGACTGAACTCCTGCCAGGCCTGCGGCAGGATACGGGCCAGACGGGCGGCCCATTCCGCCTGCCCCTGCGGGGTCGCGATCAGGTCCTGGCGTATCTCGATTTCAAGATAGGGCAACCCGCGCCCTTCCGCATGCACCGGCACGGTATAGTCGCTGCTGTCGGTCAGGGCATAGGGTTCGTTACTGCCCACCACCAGCCCGTCCTCGGCCGCCAGCAGGTCCCGCACCCGCAGGCCGAAGGCGGGGTTGCGGTTATGCAGCACGCCGGTATGCCACGGGCGGTCGGCGCCGTTCATACGGTCGGTAAAACTGTGCAGCGAGACCAGCACCACCGGCAGCCCCGCTTCCAGCCTGGTCGTGATCTCGTCACTGATCTGCCGGTGGTAGGGCAGGAATATCTCTTCCACCCGGCAGCCTTCCTGTGCGGCGGTGATGCCGGTATTGGCAGGCACGGCCGTGCCGTCGCTGTGCCGCACGATCGATGTGGGATGGCCGGGCGCGCGGTTGCAGTCAATCACGAGGCGGGAATAGGCCTGCTCGATCAGGATGCAGTCCAGGTGCTGCGCCAGCAGGCGCCCGGTCTCCGCCATACCCAGGTCACAGGCGATATGGCGCGCGCGGTCCTGCGCGCTGACCCCCATGTCCCCCAGTGCCGCGGGAACGGCGCGGCCCGCATGGTCGCTGACCAGCACGAAGGGCAGGCCGGGCGGCTGGGCACCTTCCATGACCGATGTGCCGAACTGGATGACAGGCGCCGGGTCATCACACGTCAGCAGGCGTGACGGTTCCTGCGCAAGGGCTGCATGTTGCATCGTAGCGGCGCGTCCTCTGGCCATGGGCGGGTTGGATGGCCGACCCTACAGGCCCGGCCACGGGAACGAAAGACCCCTGTCCACGCACCCTGCCCCGCCCGCCACGCCGCGCGGCATGGGCAGGGTGATTGTATCTGGCGCTTCACCCCGGTAGTGTGCGCCACGCCGTGGCCTGATGCCATGACAGGCACGACATGATCATTTTCACACTTTGGGTAGCTGGAATACACGATGCCGGGGAACGCAAAAACGCCGACGGATCAGGACGCGCACAAGGCCAATGCACAGTGGGGCGGCCGGTTTGCCGGCGGGCCTGCCGCCATCATGCAGGACATCAACGCCTCCATCGGGTTTGACAGGGCATTGTGGCGACAGGACATCGCCGGTTCAAAAGCCCATGCCGCCATGCTGGCGAAAACCGGCATCATTTCCGCAGACGATGCCCGGGCCATTACCGAAGGGCTGGATCAGATCGGCGGCGAGATTGCGGCGGGCACCTTTGAATTCAGCACGGCGCTGGAAGATATTCACATGAATATCGAAGCCCGCCTGTCCGAACGGATCGGGGAGGCAGGCAAGCGCCTGCACACCGCGCGCTCGCGCAATGACCAGGTGGCCACCGATTTCCGCCTGTGGGTGCGCGATGCGATTGACGGGCTGGAACACCAGGCGGCCTCGCTCCAGCGCGCCCTGGCGCGCCGGGCACTGGAACACGCGGCCACCCCCATGCCCGGCTTCACCCACCTGCAGACCGCCCAGCCCGTGACCTTTGGCCATCACCTGATGGCCTATGTGGAAATGCTGGCCCGCGACCGGGGCCGGCTGGCTGACGCGCGGCGCAGGCTCAATGAATCGCCGCTGGGGTCGGCCGCCCTTGCGGGCACGTCCTTCCCCATCGACCGGGAGATGACGGCCCGCGCGCTGGGCTTCGACCGCCCCACCGCCAACTCGCTCGATGCCGTGTCGGACCGGGACTTCGCGCTGGAATACCTCTCCGCCCTGTCCATCATGGCGATGCACCTGTCACGGCTGGCGGAAGAGATCGTGATCTGGTGCTCGGCCCCCTTCTCCTTCATCCGCCTGTCCGATGCGTTCACCACCGGTTCTTCCATCATGCCGCAGAAGCGCAACCCGGATGCCGCCGAACTGGTCCGCGCCAAGGGCGGGCGCATTACCGGCGCGCTGGTGGGCCTGCTTACGGTCATGAAGGGCCTGCCGCTGGCCTATGCCAAGGACATGCAGGAAGACAAGGAACCCGTCTTTGCCGCGACCGATGCCGCCAGCCTCAGCCTGGCGGCGATGGACGGCATGATCCGTGACCTGAGCGTGAACACGGAGCAGATGCGCGCCTATGCCGGGTCGGGATTTTCCACCGCCACCGATCTGGCCGACTGGCTGGTGCGCGTGCTCAGGGTGCCGTTCCGCACCGCGCACCATGTAACCGGACGGCTTGTGGGCAGGGCGGAGGCAAGGGGGGTTGGCCTGTCCGACCTGACACTGGAGGAAATGCAGGCGGAAGAGCCGGGCATCACCGCCGATATCTTCTCGGTGCTGACGGTCGATTCCTCCATCGCCTCACGGACCAGCTACGGCGGCACGGCGGCAGGCAATGTGCGCGCGCAGGCCACGCGCTGGCTTGATGCACTGGAGACGGCATGATGCGCAAGCCTTCCCCGACACGTCCCCGCTTCATGCCCGCCTTCAGGCTGGTCACGCTTGGCATGCTGGTCCTGGCAACCACGCTTGGCGCGTGCGGGCGCATCGGGCCGCCGCACCAGCCGGCGGGCACGCGTGATTACTACCGGACCTACCCCAGCCCGGACCGTTAAAAGGCTATTTCAAAAAAAACTCCGGCTACCGCCTTTTTTTCGGAAAGGCGGCATTACCCGGGATTTCTGAAAAAAGCTTCATCCGGAACGTATCCGGCCCTGCCGCCACGCCCCCTGTTCAGCGCAGGTTGTCCGGCCCGAAACTGTCCGGCAGCAGTTCCGCAAGCGTGCGCACCAGACGCACCGTCCCGCTGGGGGAAACCATCGTAACCGGCGTTTGGGGCGCCCCGAATTCACGGATCTTCTGCCTGCACCCGCCACATGGCGTGCAGGCGGCATCCCCCCCGCCGCACACCACGACACGACGGATATGCCGCCCGCCCGCCATCACCATGGCCGCTATGGCGCCGGCTTCGGCGCAGGTGCCTTCGGGGTAGGCCGCGTTCTCCACATTGCCGCCGGCGAATATACGGCCATCATCCGTCTCCACCGCCGCCCCCACCTGGAAGCGGGAATAGGGCGCATAAGCGCGCCCATATGCGTCAACTGCCGACTGCACAAGGGGCTTGATATCCATAACCGGTTGTCCTTCTCGTTCTTTCCTGCGCCAGACACCTTGGAAGGGAGGGGGCAAGGCGGTATCGTGCATTCCATCATGGCTGAAGCTTCCCCCCCCTGTCCCGGACAGGACCCCTCCGTTGCCGCTCTTCTGGCCGTCCGCCCGGCGCTGTCCATGCATGCCATGGACGGGCTTGTGCTGGAAGAGGTGCCCCTCAACACCATTGCCGACGCGCTTGGCACGCCCACATGGGTCATGAGTGCCGGCACCCTGCGCGCCCGCTACCAGCGCCTTGCCACGGCATTCAGGGCAACGGGGCGGCCGGTTTCCATTCACTTCGCCGTCAAGGCCAATGACCATCTGGCCGTACTGCGCGTGCTGGCGGCACAGGGGGCCGGGGCGGATGTGGTCAGCGGGGGCGAACTGCAACGCGCCTTGATGGCGGGCATACCGGCGGCGCGCATCGTCTTTTCCGGCGTGGGCAAGACCATGCCCGAGATGCAGGCCGCCCTGCGCGCGGGCATTGCCCAGATCAACGTGGAAAGTGCGGAAGAGCTTGAACTGCTGTCCACCGTGGCGCAGGCCGAAGGGCTGGAAGCCCCGGTCGCCCTGCGCATCAACCCCGATGTGGACGCGGGCACCCACGCCAAGATCACCACCGGCCTTGCCACCAACAAATTCGGCATTCCCTACAACCGCGCGGTCGATCTGTACGCCCATGCCGCCACCCTGCCCGGCATCCGCCCCGTGGGCCTGGCCATGCATATCGGCAGCCAGATCGTGCGCATGCAGCCCTACCGCACGGCCTATGCCCGGCTGGCCGATCTGGTCCGCGCCATCCGGGCGCGGGGCCTGCACATTGAGGCCCTGGACTGTGGCGGAGGGCTGGGCATTTCCTACCGCGATGAAACCGAGGGGGCGCCCGAGGCGCTGGCGGCCGCCATCCACGGCGAACTGGGCGGGCTGGGCACGCGACTGGCCATCGAGCCGGGGCGCTGGCTGGCCGGTCCCGCCGGCCTGCTGCTGAGCACGGTCATCCTGCGCAAGCGTGGCTATGAGGGCATGCCGCCCTTTCTGGTGCTGGATGCGGCCATGAACGATCTCATGCGCCCCAGCCTGTATGATGCGTGGCATGGCATCATTCCCCTGTCGGCCAGGGACGCCGTCGCCCCTGCCGAGCAGGTGCATGTTGTCGGCCCCGTCTGTGAAAGCGGCGACACCTTCGGCCATGACCGCACCCTGCCGCACATGGACGCCGGCGCCCGGCTGGCCCTGCTGGATTGCGGCGCGTACGGCATGGTGATGAGTTCAACCTACAACGCCCGCCCGCTGGCGGCACAGGTCATGGTTGATGGCGGCCACTGGGCCGTGATCCGTGAACGGCAGGCAATCACGGAACTCTGGGCCGCCGACAGCATTCCCCCATGGGTGGATGAAACCCTTCTCCCATCTGGCGGAGGCCTATGACAGCCGGGCAGGACAGCCCCCAGACCAGCGGCGGCCTGCCGCAACGCCTGGCCCGTGCCCGCCGGCAGGCCCGCCGCGCCCTGTGGGCGGAGCGGCTGTGGCCGCTCATGCTGCCTGCGGCGGATACGGCCATGGGCATTGCCCTGCTGGGCCTGACCCGCCTGCCCCAGCACCTGCCCGACAGCCTGCATGCCATCCTGCTGGCCGGCTGTATCGCGGGAGTGGGCCATGCCACATGGCGGCAATGGCGCGGGATACGCCGCCCCACCCCGGCCGAGACCGACCGGCGGGTGGAGCAGGCATCCGGCCTGAGCGGCCAGCCGCTGCGCACCCTGCAGGACCGCCCCGCTTCCCCCCCCACACCGGAAACCGGCTATCTGTGGCAGCTTCACCTGAACCGTATCATGGCAGGCATGGGGCCGCTGCGCGGGGGGTGGCCACGGCCGCGCCTGCGGGGCGCACGATGGTGGGCCGCGACGCCGGTCCTGGCCGTACTGCTGGCCGGTGGGCTGGCGTGGAACGGCAGCCATGCCCCCAGCCGGATCATGGCCGCCTTCCTGCCCGGCGTGGATGACAGCGACACCCCCGTCCCCCAGATCAATGCATGGATCACGCTGCCCGATTATGCCCCCGGCGCCCCGGTCTTCCTTGATGCCGCGCATGACAGCGCAGACGTGCCCGCGGGCGCACAGCTGAGTGTAACCCTGAACGGGCTGGACGGCCGGCCCGTCCTGCGCGCACGGGCCAGCATGGGGCCACATGGCTTTCATGCACTGGGCAATGGCAGCTGGACCATGCAGGCCACCGTGCTGGCCAGTGGCCGCCTGACCCTGCGCGGCCGGGGCCGGACGCTGGCGCGGTGGACCCTGCACGTCACCCCCAATCCCGCCCCCGACATTGCATGGGGCAAGGACCCTGGCAGCAGGGAGGGGGAATGGCGCACCCGCCTGCCCTATCACGCAGCCCAGCCCTATGGCATCGCGTCCATCCATGCCGAACTGGTCATGCCCGACAGCCCGCATGATATGCTGGACGTGCCCATTCCGCTCAATGGCCATCCGCGCGTGGCCGATGGTGTCGCCACACCCGACCTGTCCCAGAACCCGTGGGCGGGAGAGGACGTGACCGCACGGCTGGTCGCCACCAGCAACAGCGGCACACACGCCACATCCGCCCCCGTGCGGCTGCGCATCGGGGCACGCCCCTTCGTCAATCCGCTGGCCAAGGCCATACTGGACATACGCAAGCGCGTGGCCCTGCACCGTGAAAACCGCGTGCAGGCCGGGCGTGAACTGCTGGCACTGGCGCAGGCCGATACCATGCTGACCCACCATGCCGGGCTGATGGTGGCGCTAACCAGTGTCGCCGCCGTGCTGGGCAGCGACGACGTGACGGATGACTACGCCATAGCCCAGGCCACCGGACGGCTGTGGTTCCTGGCGCTGGATATCGAGCATGGCCGGCGCGACATGGATAACGCACAGGCCGATTTTGGCGTACAGGCCGCGCAGGAAGCGGTGCGCGAGCAGCTTGAGCACATGCGTGAAATGGGGGCGAAGGGACAGGGGCCGGACCAGCAGGCGGAACTCCAGCACCGCATGCAGGCGCTCAGGGACGCCATTTCACGCAAGATGCAGGCACTGGCCCAGCAGGCCATGCGCGACCATGCCGCCATGCCCGCCATTCCAGAAATGACATCGCGGGGGGAACAGAACCTCTCGCAGATGATGCAGCAGCTGCAGGATGACGCGGCAGGCGGCCATAATGCCGACGCCATGCAGAAACTCCAGCAGATGGAGGACATGGCCGAGGGCATGCGCAACGCCACCCCGCAGGACATGGTCGCCCTGGCCCGGCAGCTGCAGGCCCGCCAGCAGGCAATGGAACTGCGCCGTGACCTGCGTGATCTGGTCAGCCGCCAGTCACAGTTGCTGGACCACGCCCAGCTGCGCATGGATCAGGACCAGCGCCAGCGCGATCAGGAAGCGGCCAGCCACCAGACCGACATGGATGAGGACGGGGGCGACCTGTCCACCATGTCCACGGCCGACCTGCTGCGGCAGCTGGGTGTCACCCCGCCGGGTGCTGCCCCGCAGCCGCAGCCCGCAACGCCCACACCCGCCAGCATGACACCGGAGGCCCGCGCCACCCAGCAGCATGCCGACCGTGCGGTGCAGCATGCCCTGGCCCGCGCCCTGCATGAACTGCAGCGCGAGTTCAGGCAGCTTGGCGGCAAGGACATGCCCGCGCTGGACAAGGCACAGGCGGACATGAAAGCCGTGCGCGCGGCACTGGGCGCGGGCAAGGACCCCGATGCCGCCAGCGCCGAGAAAAAGGTACTGGCCGACCTGCAGCAGGGTAGCCAGCAGATGCGCCAGTCCATGCGCAGCCAGAGCGCACAGGGGGCGATGACCGTTTTCCTGCCCATGCTGTCACAGGAGAACGGCAGGGGCAGTCATGGCAGTGGGGGCGATCATCCCGCCAGTGAGGATGACGAGGACGACACGGACCAGCAGGCCGGGGGCAGCGGAGACCGCGACCCGCTTGGCCGCAAGACCGGCGGTACCCATGCGGGCATGGATAACGACACCCATGTGCCAGACAAGGCCAGCCGTGAGCGCGCGCGTGAAATCGAACAGGAACTGCGCCGCCGCGATGCCGACCGCACCCGGCCGCCGGAAGAACTGGAATATCTCGACCGGCTGCTGCGCGCTTTCTGACCCGTGGGCAGGACTGGTCGCCCGCTCCGCCATGCGGACAGGGGTTCATAACCGCTTTGTTGCGGTCATAAGCCAGCCCCTTTCCACAAAGCTTCAGGGAACGCCGCCTTTTTGAAAAAAGGCGGCACCCAAAAACTTTTATTCTTTATCAACAAGTTATTTTGTGGCGGCCATTCACGCCCCGTTGTCCATGCAAAAAACGCCCGCAGCCACGCCAGGGCCAACGGGCGTTCCATGGAGACCGGCTCCCCTCATGGGATCAGGCGTCGGTTGCCTCGCTGTCATGATTGATCGGAATGGCGCGTGTGACCGGGGCCGTGGCCAGGTCAATGGCATCATAGGACGGCGGGCTTTCCGGCGCATCTTTCCCGGCCTGTGGCAGAAGCTGGGCATCGGGCAGTTCACCCTTGCTGCGCGCCTGCACCAGACGTTCAAGGTTTTCACCGATACGGGGATAGTCTTCCACCAGCTTGCGGAAATCGCGTGCGCTCATGGTCATGAAATGGCCGAACTGCAACGACCGGCTGGTTGCGGTTACCCGTTCGTCGCGCAGCGCTTCCTCCGCCCCCAGTACGGCGCCCGCGCCAAAACGGACATCGTGCTTGGGGTAATGGGTCTCTGCCAGTCCCGCGCTGATGAAATAGACCGTGCGCACCTTCTGCCCCTTGCGGTACAGCCGCTCACCGGGGGAGGAAAAGTGGATGGACATCTTCATCGCCACGTCATGCAGCACGCCATCGGCAACCCCTTCGAACAGGGGGAAGTTGTGGATGCGGCTTTCAATCCCGGCGCGGATGTTGAACTTCAGGCGGAAATCAAGCTGTTCACGCCGATGTTCCACATCCTTGTGCAGTTCGCGGTGCAGTTCCTCGCTCAAAAGCGAGTCGGCCATCAGGGTATCGTATTTTTCCTCTTCCAGCCTGAGCGCGATCTGGCGCAGCATCCGGTTTTCCAAGGCTTCGGAATAACCGTGATAATGCAGCCGCAGGGTTTGCAGGGCTTCATCCAGCAGCTTGCACTGGCGGCCCAGCACCTCTCCCACGATTTCACTGATGCGCGTACCAAGCGTGGGCTCCATGCGCTGGCGCATGAAACGTGTAAGCGAAAGCGAGACGAAATAGCCGATCATCAGCATCTCGAACCGCTCCATCATGCAGTACATGAGCGGCGTATCGAAATTGAAGCGGTGATGGATGACCTGCGCCACACGGAAACGCAGCGAGGGCCGCAGCCGGCGCCGCAGGGCGCGGACATAGCCAAAACGCCCTTCCAGCCGCGCGCCGTCCACCATCGCCTCGGCCGAACGGAGCAGCGTCTCCATCACCCGGCGCGACAGCCCCTGTATGCGGAACAGGTCCAGCAGGATGGAACGCTCCCGGTTGGCAATGACAATCAGCGCCAGTGTCACACGCTGCCGGTCCCCCAGGGCAGTGTCAAAGGTATTGGCCTGCTCTTCCGAATGGACGCGGCGGTCCAGCACATCGACCACGGTAGTGGTGACATTGGGCGAGAAACCCAGCTCCCCCGCCACTTCGCGCGTCTGGTCACGTACCTCTCCCAGCCCGATGGCCAGGATCTGGTGGCGCAGCGCCTGATCGATCAGCGGAAGCTGGTCCAGCTTGAGAAACAGCACGAGATAGCGCAGCGACAGGCCGTTGACGAACAGCGTGATCAGCACGAAGCCCGTGGCGATGATGCCGATGAAATGGGCAACACTGCTGGAAACATGTTCGTTCTCGGTCACCGCCAGCGCCAGCGCCAGTGTGATCGCACCGCGCAGCCCCCCCCACACCATGGTCACCTTGAACGGCGTTGGCACCGGTGGCGACAGCTTGGTGGCGGCAAGAACGGGCAGCATGCCAAACACCACCGCCCCGCGGGCCAGCAGCCCGGCACCTGCGGCCAGCAGGATCAGCACGCAGTCCCATCTGGTCATGCCCACCAGCAGGCGCGGCACCAGCATGGACGCCAGCACGAACACCAGCGACCCCGCCCAGAACACAAGCTGCTGCCACAGCTCGTTCAGGAACCGCCATGTCTGGGGCCGGAAGGTGGACGGGCCATAGATGGAGATGGTCAGCCCAGATGCCGCCGTGGCCACGACACCGGAAAACCCCAGGAATTCATCACAGACGATATAGGCCAGGTAGGGCAGCGCCACGGTCAGCGTGACTTCGGCCGCCGGGGCCGCCCCCAGCGCCGGAATGAGCATGAGCGTCAGCCGCCCGAACACCACGCCGATGATGAGCGCGCCGATGAAGGAGACGAGGAATTCCAGCATCGCCCCGCCCAGCATGATCTTGTGATGCGAGGTGATGGAGCCGAGCAGGATGGTGAAGATGGAAATGGCGGCGGCATCATTGAGCAGCGCCTCGCCCTCCACCAGGCGGGTCAGGCGGCTTGCGGCACCGATTTCCTTGAAGATGCCCGCCACCGCCGACGGATCGGTCGTGGCCACGATGGAGCCCAGCAGCAGGCACACCGCCAGCGGCATGCCGGCAAAGGGATAGAGCGCGAAGCCGATCGCCGCCGTGGACACGGCCACCGCCACCACGGCCAGAAGCAGCACGGTCGCGGTTTCATGCGCAAGCCTGCGCACGTCAATGCCCAGCGCGCCCTGAAACACCAGTATGGGCAGGAAGATCAGCAGGAAGGCTTCGCTATTCAGCGGGAAGTCCAGCAACGTCTGCGCCGCGCCACTGAAAATTTCCATATGGGAATTGCGCAGTACCAGATCGGCCGCGCCACCAATCACGATGCCCACAATGGCCAGCAGGACGGTTTCGGACAGTTCCAGGCGGCGGGCAAGCGGCTGCACCGCACTGACCACGACAAGCAGTACGGCAATTGCCATCAGGATTGCTGCCAGACCCGCTATCTCCATTCAAAATCCCCGATTCATGGCCATGCGACGACTATAGTCCAATCCTAGTGACCGACCATGAACAGATTATGTTCATTACATTGCAGATCAGCGAAACGGGACCTGAGACGACCGGTATCCGGTGGCATGGAAGCACGGCCACATGGATTGCCCGGTCAAGTATCAATAATGCCACAGGCCCGTTGCAGGAACAACATAGGCCAGATCACTTTATGTTCCAGTCCTTCACATCCCCGCCGGGACTGCCGTTGCCGCCAGCCATGCCTTTACCTGCGCCTGCGGGTCGGGCATGCGGATGAAGTCGGATACGGCGGAAACACAGTCCGCCCCGGCCGCCAGGCACAGCGGCGCGCGTTCAAGCGTAATCCCGCCAATGGCAACCAGCGGGATGGTGCCGATGCGCTGCTTCCACCGGGTCAGCTTGCCCGTTCCCTGCGGAGCCCAGGGCATTTTCTTGAGTTTTGTGGGCCAGACCGGACCCAGCGCAACGTAATCGGGTGCAACCGACAGGGCACGCTCCAGCTCCGAATCGCTATGCGTGCTGACCCCCAGCCGGATGCCTGCGGCACGGATGGCGGACAGGTCCGCCGTATCCAGATCCTCCTGCCCCAGATGGATGTAGTCCACCCCTTCCGCTATCGCGATCCGCCAGTAATCATTCAGCACCAGCGTCACGCCATGCGCCCGTGCCTGGCGGATTCCTTCGCGGATTTCATGGTGCAGGGCCTCATCCGCCATGTCCTTCAGGCGCAGCTGTATCAGCCTTGCACCCGCCTGCCCCAACCGGGCAACCCACTGCGCGGTATCGACAACCGGATAGATGCGCGAGGGCAGCGGGGTGTTCATAGTACCGCCTGCCCGATGACGGGGGTGGAGGGCACGGCCATGTCGCGCTCTTCCATCGGGTCGGCCACATAGGCCATGCGCCCGGCCTCGACCGCCAGGGCAAAGGCACGCGCCATTTCCGCCGGGTTGCCGGCCTTGGCAACCGCCGTATTGATCAGCACCGCATCATAGCCCAGTTCCATGGCCTGCGCCGCATGCGAGGGCACGCCGATCCCGGCATCCACCACCATCGGCACATCGGGGAAATGGGCCCGCAGCGCGCGCAGGCCGAACAGGTTGTTCAGCCCCTTGCCCGAACCGATGGGCGCGCCCCAGGGCATCAGGACCTCACACCCCGCGCGCAGCAGGCGTTCGGCGCCGACTAGGTCCTCCGTCATGTAAGGAAAGACCCTGAAGCCATCTTCCACAAGAATCCGCGCGGCCTCGACCAGTGCGAACATGTCGGGCTGCAGGGTATCGGATTCGCCAATCACTTCGAGCTTGATCCAGTCGGTGCCAAACACCTCACGCGCCATCTGCGCCGTGGTCACGGCTTCGCGCACGGTATGGCAGCCCGCCGTATTGGGCAGCACGGGCACGTCCAGTTCCCGGATCAGGTTCCAGAACGCTTCCCCCGCACGCGATCCCGCTGCCTCGCGCCGCAGCGATACCGTCACCACCCCGGCGCCGGCACGCCGTACCGCGTCACTCAGGATTTCGGGCGAGGGATACTGGGCCGTGCCCAGCATCAGGCGTGACGTCAGCGCCGTGCCATAGAAAAGGGTCATGCCGTCATCCTCCCTGCATGGGGGCCAGAATTTCCACCCGCGCACCCTCGTGCAGCGGCTGGGCAGCACGCCTGCCCGCCGGTACGAAGGCACCTTCCACGGCCGTGGCAATGCGGGCCTTCGCGTCATAGCCCAGTTCTTCAAGCAGGGCCGCGAGTGTGGTGGCCGTTACGTCGTGGTGGTTGTCGTTCACCATAATCTGCATGTCCAACTCCTGTGCGGGAGGGTCCGGTTCACGCGCCGAACACGATATCTGCCGCCTCCGCCGCCCTGACGGGGGAAAGCAGGAAGCCATGGCGGTACATGCCATTGATGTGGATGTGCCGCCCGTCGCGCCGGACGGCGGGCATGTTGTCGGGATAGGACGGACGCAGGCCGGTACCGGTCTCCAGTATCTCGGCCTCGCCAAAGGCCGGGTGCAGGGCATAGACCGCGCCCAGCATCTCCACCATGGAGCGCAGGGTCATGGGACCTGCGTTTTCACTTTCGATCATGGTCGCGCCCACCATGTACACATGGTCGGCACGCGGCACGATATAGATGGGAATGCGCGGATGCAGCATGCGCACGGGCCGGCGCAGCCCCACATCGGGACAGCGCAGCAGCAGCATCTCGCCCCGCACCCCGCGCATGTCCGCCATCTGGCTGCGTGCCGCAATGCCCGTGCAGTCCAGCACCCAGTCATGGCCGTCCATGGCCTGACCGGCGGGAACGTTGAAACTGATTTTTCCACCCAGGGCCACCAGCCTGTCCGCCAGCGCCACCAGCGCCCGGCGCGGATCGACATGGCCTTCGCCGGCAAAGAACAGCGCACGCGAAAAACGGTCCGCCAGATCGGGTTCAAGGGCCGCGATCTCGCCCTCGCCTATGGTGGTGAAATGCGCGGTCCGGCGGCCGAAACGCGCGATCTCACCCACATCGCGCGCGGGGGCAAGGACCAGAGTGCCATTGCGCACGACACCGGGCACATGCGCATCCCACCAGTCGAGGGAGGAAAGGGACTGCCCGGTCACCTCCGGTGTTGCGGACTCCGCCTCGCACCATGGGGCCAGCATGCCCCCCGCCTTCCATGAAGCCCCCGAACCGACCCGTGGCCCGCTTTCATGCACATGGACCCGCGCCCCCCGTTCGGCCAGCGTCACGGCAGCCGTCAGGCCGGAAACGCCCGCCCCCCGTACAAGGACGGATGGCCCCGATCCGGTAGGTAAAGCCGTTTGTGCTGCCATGCGCTGCGTCCCCCTGCTGTTGTCGCGACGACCCGCGATGATTGTGCCGACCCGCTCCCGCCTGTCTATTCAACAGTAACGGACTTGGCGAGGTTGCGGGGCTGGTCCACATCCGTACCCTTGAGCAGGGCCACTTCATAGGCCAGGATCTGCACCGGAATGGTCTGGAGAATGGGGGCCACGAATTCATCCACCGTGGGAATGGCCACGACGCATTCCGCGATTTCACGCAGGCGCGGCGCCCCGGCCATATCGGTAAACACCAGCAGCCGCCCCCCGCGCGCACGGGCTTCCTGCAGGTTGGACAGGGTCTTCTCGAACAGGGGCCCCGAGGGCACGGTCGCCACCACCGGCACGCTGCTGTCGATCAGCGAGATCGGCCCGTGCTTCATTTCCCCCGCCGCATAGGCCTCGGCATGGATATAGGTGATTTCCTTGAGCTTGAGTGCCCCTTCCAGCGCCACGGGAAACATCGCCCCGCGCCCCAGATAGAGGACATCGCGCGCATCCGCCACAATGGCGGCCATGCGGCGGATCTCGTCATGGCGTTCGAATACTTCCGTCGCCTTGCTGGGCAGGTCAAGCAGGGCGGTGACCATCGCCTCTTCCGTGGCGCCATCCAGCAGCCCCCGCGCCCGGCCAAGGGCAATGGTCAGGCACGCCAGCACCGAAAGCTGGGCAGTGAACGCCTTGGTACTGGCCACCGATATTTCCGGTCCCGCCACCGTGCCCAGCACGGCATCGCTTTCGCGCGCCATGGTGCTCTGTTCCACATTGAGCACCGAGACGATATGCTGCCCCGCCGCCCGCATGCCGCGCAGGGCGGCCAGCGTGTCCGCCGTCTCGCCCGACTGGGAAATCAGCAGCCCCAGCCCCCCCTGCGCCAGCGGCGGGTTGCGGTAGCGCATCTCGCTCGCCACATCGATATCGACCGGCAGGCGGGCATACTGCTCGATCCAGTAACGCCCGATCATACCGGCGTAAAAGGCTGAACCGCAGGCGGTCAGCACGGCACGGGGAATGGTGGCCAGGTCAAAGGGCAGTTCAGGCATCACCACGCGGCGGGTGGCCGGGTCGATCAGGCGCTGCAGGGTCTGGCCGATCACCACCGGATGCTCGTGCAGTTCCTTTTCCATGTAATGGCGGTACCCATCCTTGCCTACGGATGCCGCGATCAGCGCGGTCAGACGCACCGGACGGTCAACCGGATTGCCCGCCATGTCAAAGAACTCCGCGCCCTGTGGCGTGATCACGCTCCAGTCGCCATCATCAAGATAGGCGATGCGGCGGGTCAGCGGCGCAAGGGCCAGACTGTCGGAACCGAAGAACATCTCGTTGTCCCCGAACCCCACCACCAGCGGCGCGCCATGCCGCGCGCCGATGACCATGCCGTCATGCCCGGCAAAGATCATGGCCAGCGCATAAGCACCCTCCAGCCGCTTGAGGCACTCATGCGCCGCCTCCCGCGGGGAAAGGCCACGCTGGAGGTGATAATCCACCAGCTGGGCAATGGTCTCGCTATCCGTATCGGTCGAGAACACCTGCCCTGCCGCCTCCAGTTCGTGGCGCAGTTGCTCGAAATTCTCGATAATGCCGTTATGCACGACCGAAACCCGCTCCGTCCCATGCGGATGGGCATTGTTTTCGGTGGGCGCGCCATGGGTGGCCCAGCGTGTATGGCCAATCCCGGTAACACCCGGCAGCGGCAGGCGCGCCAGCAGGCTGGCCAGATGATCCAGCTTGCCTGCCGCGCGGCGGCGCTCGACCTGCCCCTGCTCAAGCGTTGCGATACCGGCGGAGTCGTAACCGCGATATTCCAGCCGGCGCAGCGCGTCCAGAATGACTGGCGTGGCCTGATTGCTTCCTACAACCCCAACAATGCCGCACATCAGCCCTGTTCCTTCTTTTTCTTCAGCCGGTCCCGAAACGTGTCGGCATGGCCTGCCCGGTTGGCCTGCCGGGCACGCCCCAGGGCCATGGCGCCATCGGGCACATCATGGGTGATCACGCTGCCTGCCGCCGTCAGCGCCCGCGCGCCCACCCGCACGGGCGCCACCAGTACCGAATCCGAACCGATGAAGCTGTCCGCCCCGATTTCGGTGGCATGCTTGAACACCCCGTCGTAATTACACGTAATGGTGCCCGCGCCAATATTGGCGCGGGCACCCACCGTGGCATTGCCAAGATAGGTCAGGTGGCTGGCCTTGGCCCCCGCGCCAAGGGTGGTGGCCTTCAGCTCGACAAAATTGCCCACGCGCGCCTGCGCGCCAACGTCCGTTCCGGGACGCAGGCGGGCATAGGGGCCGATCTGGGCATCGGGACCGACCACGGCGCCTTCCACATGCGAGAAGGCGTGGATTTCCGTGCCCCGCCTGACATGCACGCCCGGTCCGAACACCACATGGGGATGCACCACCGTATCGGGTTCCAGCACGGTATCGGCGCACAGGAACACCGTATCGGGCGCAACCAGCGTCGTGCCACCCGCCATGGCCGCCTGCCGCAGGCGGGCCTGCACGCAGGCTTCGGCCTGCGCCAGTTCGGCACGGGAATTGATGCCACGCAGTTCGTCCTCTGGCGCGACCACGGCACGCACATGCCGCCCATCCGCCACGGCACGGGCCACCACGTCGCCCAGATAATACTCACCCTGCGCGTTGTCGTTGCTGATCCCATCCAGCCAGCGGCGGAAATCGGCCGCATCGGCACACAGCACGCCCGCATTGCACAGCCCGATCGCGCGCTCGGCCGGCGTGGCGTCCGCCCATTCCACAATGCGCACGACCTGCCCGTCGTGCGTCACGACACGGCCATATTTCGCCGGGTCCGCCGGCTCCATGGCCAGCAGGGCAAGTCCCGTATCATCGCAACGCCGCTGGGCCAGCAGCGCGCGCATGGTGCCGGGCGTAATCAGCGGATTATCACCATACAGGACCGCCACATCACCATCGCCAAAGACACTTTCGGCCTGGCGGGCGGCATGGCCGGTGCCAAGGCGGTCGTGCTGCACCACCACCGCATGCGGGGCGGCCAGTGCCGCCACATCGTCCATGCCGGGTCCGATCACCACCACGATCCGGTCAAACACCTGCGCTGCGTTATCCAGCAGGTAACGCAGCATGGGCCGGCCCGCCAGCGGATGCATGACCTTGGGCCGCTCCGACTTCATGCGGGTGCCCCGCCCCGCTGCCAGGATGACAGCGGTCGACAGGCGGGCGGGGGGAGAGGATAGTGCGGGATCGGTCTTGGTATTCATGGCAGTGTGCGGGTACTCCGCCCCCGCGCACCCTGTCAAACCCTTATGCATGCCCGAGACCATCACTTAGAATTTCCGATTGCTACTTTCCCGCCCGGATCATCACGAGGAGTTCATGATGACATCTTCCCTGCCCCGCCTGGCCGTTTTTGACATGGACGGCACGCTGATCGACAGCCTGCCCGACCTTGCCGCCTGCGCCAGCCGGCTGCTTGTGCATTACGGCCTGTCCCCGATCACCCCCGATCTTGTACGTCCCATGGTTGGCGATGGCGTGGCGATGCTTGTCCGCCGCCTGCTTGCCCATGCCGGACCGGCTGCAACGGGAATTGACCCCACCGAGGCCACGACCCGCTACATGGCCGATTATACCCCGCATTCAACCGACCTGTCCCGCCCCTTTCCCGGCACGGAGACCATGCTGGCCCGCCTGCGGGCGGACGGATGGCACATGGCTGTCTGCACCAACAAGCCCGTTGCCGCCGCGCGCCATATCCTGAAAGGTCTGGGACTGGAGGACTGGTTTATCGCGGTTGGCGGGGGCGACAGTTTCGCCGCCCGCAAGCCCGACCCGTGCCCCCTGCTGGGCACCATAGAACTGGCGGGCGGCGACCCGCGCCGCGCCATCATGACCGGGGACCATCATAACGACGTGGCCTGCGCCCTTGGCGCGCATGTCCCCGCCATATTCGCCCGCTGGGGTTACGGGCAACCGGACATGGAAGCCGGTGCCACGGTTGGCGCCGATTCCATTGCCGAAATTGCCCGCCTGGCAGGCGAACTGATCCCGGCCTGACGGCTGCTACACGTCGAGATTGGCAACCTTGAGCGCGTTGCCCACAATGAAGTCGCGGCGGGGTTCGACCACATCGCCCATCAGGGTGGAGAAGACCTGCGCCGCATTCTCGATGTCACCCACCTTGACCTGCAGCAGCGTGCGCATGGCGGGGTCCAGCGTGGTTTCCCACAGCTGCTCGTCATTCATCTCGCCCAGGCCCTTGAAGCGGTTGATGGACAGGCCCTTGCGGCCCTGCGCCAGAATCCGTTCATACAGCGATGCCGGACCATTGAAGGACTGGGGCGCGCCATCCAGCAGCAGGGTGATCGGCTGCGTGAAATCGGCCACAAGCCGCGCATGGCGTTCAGCCAGCCAGCGCACTTCCGCACTCCGCAGGGCCGTGGCCTCCAGCCGGTAAACTTCCCCGACACCGCGCACGCTGCGCGCCATTTCAAGCCCGCTGTTACTGACCGCGACCTTCCACCCACGCTCGGCCGGGGGGGAAACCGCATCCAGCCTTGCCTGCAGGTCCACGATCCGCTCCGGCATGGCCTGCAGGTCGGGACGCAGCACGCCCGCGATGGCCGCCTGTTCCAGCACCCATACCGGCACCCGCGCCGACAGGCGCGACAGGGCACGCGTCACGTCACGGATGAACAGGACTTCGGCACGCATGGCCTCGCCCGTGAGTTCACGCCCGTCGGCATAACGCAGCGCCGCATTGGCCAGCGCCTTGTCCAGCAGGTAAGATTCAAGGGCGGCATCATCCTTCAGGTACCGCTCGTCATTGCCCCGCTTGGCGCGGTACAGCGGCGGCTGGGCGATATACAGGTACCCCTTCTCAATCAGTTCGGGCATCTGGCGGAAGAAGAAGGTCAGCAGCAGCGTGCGGATGTGCGAGCCATCCACGTCGGCATCGGTCATGATGACAATGCGGTGGTAGCGCAGTTTCTCGATGGAAAAGCCGCCATGTTCCACGTCACCCCGGCCGATGCCGGTGCCCAGCGCCGTGATCAGCGTGCCGATTTCAGCCGAGCCGAGCATACGGTCGAAACGCGCGCGCTCCACATTGAGGATCTTGCCCTTGAGCGGCAGGATCGCCTGAAAGCGCCGGTCCCGCCCCTGCTTGGCGGTGCCGCCCGCCGAATCCCCCTCAACCAGGAACAGTTCACATTTGGAAGGGTCACGCTCCTGACAGTCCGCCAGCTTGCCCGGCAGGGAAGAAATGTCCAGCACACCCTTGCGCCGCGTCAGTTCCCGCGCACGGCGCGCGGCCTCACGGGCGGCTGCGGCATCCATCACCTTGGCCACGATGTGGCGGGCTTCCTTGGGGTGGGTCTCGAACCAGTGGGAGATCATGTCGGCTGCGGCCGCATGCACCACCGGCTGCACTTCGGAGGAGACCAGCTTGTCCTTGGTCTGGGATGAAAATTTGGGGTCGGGCACCTTGACCGACAGCACGGCGGTCAGGCCCTCGCGCATGTCCTCGCCATTCAGGGCGTGGCTGTCCTTCTTGGTGGCGTTCGCTTCGGCATACCGGCCCACCACACGGGTCAGCGCCTGACGGAAACCGGCCAGATGCGAGCCGCCGTCACGCTGCGGAATATTGTTGGTGAAGCACAGCATGGTTTCATGGAAGCTGTCGTTCCATGTCAGCGCGAATTCGACCTTGATGCCATTTTCATCATTCTGCAGGCTGCCGGTGATCGGCGGCTCGACAATGGCGGTCTTGCCCTGGTCCAGCCATTCCACGAAGGCGCACAGGCCGCCTTCGTAATGGAAGTTTTCCTCCCGCGCGGGCTCATGGCGCTCATCGCGCAGGACAATCTTCAGCCCGGAATTGAGGAAGGCCAGCTCACGCAGGCGGCGCTCAAGGATCGGGAACTCGAATTCGACCTTGGCAAAGGTCTGGGCGCTGGGCTTGAAGGTGACCTGCGTGCCGCGTGGCTCGGCACTTTCCCCCACCACGCGCAGCGCCTCGTCACGCTCGCCATGGCGGAAACGGATCACATGCTCCCGGCCTTCACGCCAGATGCGCACTTCCATCCATTCGGACAGCGCGTTGACCACCGCCGCCCCCACGCCGTGCAACCCGCCCGAGACCTTGTAGGAGTTCTGGTTGAACTTGCCCCCCGCATGCAACTTGGTCAGCACGACTTCGGCGGCACTTACCCCTTCCTCATGATGCATGTCGGTCGGGATGCCGCGCCCGTCATCGCGCACGGTCACGCTGCCATCGCCATTGAGCGTCACGATACAGGTGGTTGCAAACCCGGCCTGTGCCTCATCCACGGCGTTATCAATGATCTCGAAGGCCATGTGATGCAGGCCCGAACCATCATCGGTATCACCAATATACATGCCGGGGCGCTTGCGTACCGCATCAAGCCCGCGCAGAACCGAGATGGATGCCGCATCGTAATCCGCAGCGGGAGGGATGCTGCCTGCGACCTCGGCATCGTGTTTCTGGTCGGGACTGGATTGATCGGACATGCCGGCAGATGCTCCACAGCGGATAACAACAAAACAACAGAATGCATTATAGCCCGAACCGGCCCCCGTAACCAGCATTCCCGGCCGAAATCATGCACCGTGTGCAAGATTGCCCTCACCCGGCGTCACGAATTCGGCGCTCTGGCGGAGCGGGTCAAACTGTTCCCTGTCCGTTCCGGTCAGCATCACCCCGGTCCGCATGCGGCCCATGGCATGGAACAGGGCATCACGCCGCGCCGCATCCAGATGCACCAGCGGTTCATCCAGCAGCAGCAGCGGGGCCTGCCCCCGGCAGGCGGTCAGAATCCGGGCATGCGAGAGTATGATACCCACCAGCAGCGCCTTCTGCTGGCCCGTGCTGGACTGGCCGGCCGGTCGGTCCGTCAGCCGGTCGGCCATGTGCAGGTCGGCCCGGTGGGCGCCAAAACGGCTGCCACCGCGCTGCCGGTCCACCGCGCGCGTGCCGGCCAGGCATTCGGCCAGCCAGTCTTCCACCGCCAGCGCGGGTTCGTGTGCCAGACGCCGTGCGATCACACAGTCCAGCGCAAGCCGGGCGGCGGGAAAACCATCAAGCAGGGCCTGCCCGTCGGCATTGAGGCGCGCCACCATGTCCGCCCGTGCCGCCGTGGCCGCCACCGCATGCCGGGCCATGGTCCGCTCCAGCGCGGCCAGCCAGTGCGGGTCCGCCCCGTACTGCGCCAGCACGCGGCCGCGTTGCAGCATGGCCCGGTCATGCGCCGCCACTTCCCGCGCGTGGCCGGGTTCCAGCGCCAGGACCAGCCGGTCCAGAAAGCGGCGACGTCCGGCAGCGCCTTCCTGAAACAGGCGGTCCATCTGCGGTGTCAGCCATACGGCGGCAAAATATCCGGAAATACCATCGCGGTTACGCAGGGTCTGGCCATCTACCCGGAACGTCCGACGCTCGGGCCGGAGCGGGTCCGCCCCCGTGGCCAGCGATACCGGCAGGCCATCCGGCCCCGGCAAGTCCGCCACGTCGGCCGCGATCCCCCACAGGGCCTCGCCATGCCGGGGCAGTTCATCCATGCGTGCCCCACGCAGGCCACGACCCGGCGCCAGCAGGGACAGCGCTTCAAGCAGATTGGTCTTGCCGCTGCCATTCGGCCCGGTAATGACCGTGACCGCCCGCTGCGGCCGCCATGAAAGATGGCGGTAATTACGGAAATCCGTCAGCACCAGCCGGTTGACAAAGGCCATGCCGGGGTAGCCTGGCCCGGCGCGCTTACACGCGCATCGGCATCAGCACGTACAGCGCGGAAGGACTGTCCACGTCGCGCACGATGGTCGGGGCCGAACTGTCGGAAAACGCGAATTCGACCTCACGCTCCACCTGATCGGTAATATCGTTGAGGTAGCGGGCCTGAAAACCGATCTCGATTGGACTGGCCGCATAGGAGACGTGGTTTTCATCCAGTTCCTCGGTGGCCGTGCCCTGGTCCTGGCTGGCGGCGGACAGCGTAAGCAGGTTGTGTCCCATGCTCAGCTTGACCGGGCGCGAACGCTCCTGGCTGATCGCGGCCACGCGCGATACGGCATCGGAGAAGATCTTCTTGCCCACACGCAGGATCTTGTCATTGCCGTGCGGAATCACACGCTCGTATTCGGGAAAGGTCCCGTCGATCAGTTTCGAGGTCAGCGTGATGTTGCCGATCGAGAACTGGATGCGCGTGTCGGACAGCGCCACGGCCACCTGCTCCGGGCCTTCATCCAGCAGCTTGCGCAGTTCGGCCACGGTCTTGCGCGGCACGATCACGCCGGGCATGCCCGCGCTGCCCGCGGGCAGTTCGGTCTCGACCCGGGCCAGACGGTGGCCATCGGTCGCAACCGCGCGCAGGACCGGCCCCGTCTCGCCTTCCGCCACATGCAGGAAGATGCCGTTGAGGTAGTAGCGCGTCTCCTCGGTGGAGATGGCAAAGCGCGTGCGGTCGATCAGGCCGCGCAGCACCTGGGCCGGCATGCTGAATTCATGCGGCAGCGCCCCGGCCATCATGGAGGGGAAATCATCCACGTCCAGCACGTTCAGGCTGGTGGCGAACCGCCCGGCCCGCAGCCCCAGCGGCGCGTCACCGCCCGCATGGTCAAGTTCCACCTGCGCGCCATCGGGCAGCTTGCGCACGATCTCGTACAGGACCGCAGCCGGCGCCGTCACCGCGCCATCGCGCTGTGTTTCGGCCGCAACGCCTTCCACCACCGCAATTTCCATGTCGGTTGCGGTCAGCGTCATCGCCCCGTCCACGACATTGATCAGCACGTTGGCCAGAATGGGGATGGTATTGCGCTTCTCGGCAACGCTCTGGATATGGGCCAGTGCCTTGAGCAGCGTTACGCGGTCGGCCTTCAACTTCATCGGTACGATATCCTCCACCCCGCGCCACGATCGGGCAACGCCATGACGGGGCCGACATGTCTAGCAGGCGTGCACGACACAGGTAAAGGGGCGCGGGTGCCCCTGTGGCCCGGCATCAGCTTTCCAGCATGCGGCGCAGCAGTTCCACATCCTCGGCAAAGGCCGGGTCTTCCGCCATGAGGCCCGTCACGCGGGAGACGGCATGGATGACGGTGGTGTGGTCACGATTACCGAACTTGCGCCCGATTTCCGGCAGGGAGCGGCTGGTCAGCTGCTTGGCCAGGTACATCGCCACCTGCCGGGGGCGGGCCACCGCCCGCGCACGGCGCGCGGAAGACATGTCGGTCAGGCGGATGTTCCAGTGCTCGGCCACCTTGCGCTGGATTTCCTCGATCGTGACACGACGGTCATGCGCCTTGAGGATGTCGTGCAGCACATCCTGCGTCGCCTCCAGTGTTACGGGGCGGCCGAACAGGTTGGCATGGGCGATCAGGCGGTTGAGCGCGCCCTCAAGCTCGCGCACGTTCGACGTGATCTTGTGCGCAAGGAATTCCAGCACCTTGGCGGGCACCACCACGCCGGATGCGGTGGCCTTGGCCTCAAGGATGGAAATGCGCAGTTCGAACGTGGTGGCGTGGATATCGGCCACCATGCCGCAGCCAAGGCGGGTGCGCAGCCTGTCCTCCAGCCCCGACAGGTCGGAAGGCGACTTGTCGGCCGAGACCACGATCTGCCGCCCCGCATCCACCAGTGCATTGAAGGTGTGGAAGAATTCTTCCTGCGTGTTGTCCTTGCCGATCAGGAACTGCAGGTCATCGATCATCAGCACATCGACGGAACGCAGCTGCTCCTTGAATTCCATGGTGGACTGGGAGCGGATGGCGGCGATGAAGCGGTACATGAACTTCTCGGCCGACATGTACGCCACCGAAACCCGCCCCTCCCGCACCAGTTCGGCGCCGATGGAATGCATGAGATGGGTCTTGCCCAGCCCAACCCCGCCGTACAGGAACAGCGGATTGAATCCGGGGCTGGAGGGCTGCTCGGCCACGCGGCGGGCGCAGGCATAGGCGAATTCGTTGGGTTTGCCCACGACGAAAGTGTCAAACGTGAAGCGCTGGTCCAGCGGGGCAGCCAGATCGGTACGCACCTCGGCAGGGCGCGGCTCCTCGGGCACTGGCGCGGATGCCGCCGGACGGGGGGCCGCCCTGTCGGGCGACGGGGCGGCGGGTACGGGGGGCGTATCCTCCCGCCCCGCGGGCGCGGCATCGGTGGCAGGGCGGGCAACCTGCAGTTCCACGCGCCGGATGGCGGGCACTTCCGCGTTCCACAGCGTGCCCAGCCGGTCACCATACTGCCCGCGCACCCAGTCCCGCAGGAAGCGGGTGGGCAGGTAGAGGGTAATCTCATCCTCATCCACCGGGCCGACCGTGATCTGGCGCAGCCATGTGCGGTATTCGACCTCCCCCACCTCGACCTTCAGCCGTTCGCAAATGCGCGACCAGTGAATGGCGAGCACACTTTTCTGCGCGTTGGCTTCCGCCACAGCGTCATAGCCTCCCAGTCCACCCGTCATATCCGCTCCCGGCCATATGGGGCACGGCCGCCATGCGCCCCCGCGCATGCCCCCTGCCCCCTTATTCAACCTGTTCCGCAACGCCATCCGCCCCGCACAGGGCAGGCGGACGGCCGTGCCCCCGACACGACCCACAATCCGGCCCGAACGGGCCGGATCAACGATGACGCTGGAGTTATCCACACAAGCTAGAGCACGGGATGGTACGAAGCAACGGGAATCTGCCGCCCCACCATCAAAACCCGATTACGTCTGGCAACAGAAATACAAAAAGGGCTGCAACCGCCAATATTGACGGCGCGCAGCCCCTTCCGTTACTTCCGAAATTCTTTCAGGCGAAAGAAAACGGCCGTATATTACGCGGCAGCAAGCGACTTGATGCGTGCGGACAGGCGGGAAATACGGCGTGCGACCGTGTTGGCATGCATAACACCCTTGCCAACGGCGCGCTGCAGTTCCGGCTGGGCCTCACGCAGGGCGACAGCGGCCTCGTCCTTCTTGCCGGCCAGAATAGCGGTCTCCACCTTCTTGACAAAGGTGCGCACGCGCGACATGCGCGCCGTGTTGCGGGCGTTGCGGACTTCGTTCTGACGGATGCGCTTGCGCGCGGATGCTGTATTGGCCATTGCTCTCAGTTCATCTGCATAAATCAGGTTACGGCGGTCCGCCACCCGATCGTTGCGGACATCCACATATCAGGCAGGCGGTCTAGTCCACCCGGGGCCTGTTCGTCAAGACAAGTCTTTGCCCCCATCGTTTTTCATCCCCTGCCGGCGGGGGCAGAAAAAGGTCGAACGCCCGGACTGGGTGATGCGCACCACCCCGCCACACACGGGCGGGCCGGGGCAGTCAGGGCAGCCCTGCCCCGCGCGCCCATATACACGCCATGCATGCTGGAAATAACCCAGCTCCCCATCGGGTTGCACGTAATCACGTAGGCTTGAGCCGCCAGCGGCGATCGCCTCTTCCAGCACGGCACGGATTTCGGTGGCAAGCCGGTCATATTCCGCCCCGCTCACGTCACCTGCGGCGCACGCGGGGTGGATACCGGCACGGAACAGGGCTTCAGACACATATATATTGCCCAGGCCCGCCACCACGCGCTGGTCCAGCAGCAGCGCCTTGATACTGCTGCGCCGCCCCCTGCCGCGCGCGGCAAGCCATGCGCCATCAAAGCGGTTGCCCAGCGGCTCCGGCCCCATGCCCGCCAGCAGGCGGTGGCCTTCCACCGCACTGGCGGGCACCAGGTCGACCATGCCGAAGCGGCGCGGGTCAACCAGCCCGCAGCGCGCGCCCTCGGCCGTTTCAATCACCAGATGTTCGTGCAGCGCGGGGGAAACAGTCCCTGCCGGCGTCGAGAGCAGCACGCGCCCCGACATGCCCAGATGCACGACCAGCACCATGCCACCCGAAAGGGTGATGAGGATATATTTTCCCCGCCGGGCGAATCCATCCACCCTGCGCCCCGCGAGCGCATCAGCCAGACCGGGGGGAAACGGCCATCGCAGCCCGGTATGGTGCGTGCTGGCGCGTGAAATAGTGTGGCCTTCAAGATGCACTCGCATCCCGCGCATCACAGTTTCGACTTCAGGGAGTTCCGGCATGGCCTCATCTGGGGTTATACCTGTGCATCATGACCGACAATAGCCAGCCACACCACCCCTCCCCTTCCGCAGGCCGTCCCGGTGACCGCTCGGCGGATACCACCGATTTCGGCTTCCGCGATGTGCCATTGCGCGAGAAGAAATCCCTGGTCCGCAACGTCTTTGACAGCGTGGCCTCCAAATACGACATCATGAATGACGTCATGTCGCTTGGAATCCACCGCGCGTGGAAGAAGATATTCGTCAACGAACTCGCCCCGCATCCCGACCTGTCGCTGCTCGACCTGGCCGGCGGCACGGGTGACATCTCGTTCGGCTGGCTGCGCGGTGGCGGTGGCCCCGCCATCCTGTCCGACATCAATGTCAGCATGCTGAGCGTGGGCCGCAACCGCGCGCTGGAGCGCGGGCTTGTGTCCGGCCTCAACTTCGTGGCCGTCGATGCCGAGGCCATTCCCCTGGCCGACAATTCGGTGGACCGCGTCTCCATCGCCTTCGGCCTGCGCAACTGCACCGACAAGCTGCAGGTACTGCGTGAGGCACGGCGCATCCTGCGTCCCGGCGGGCGGTTCCTGTGCCTTGAATTCTCCCGCGTGCAGGTCGCGGCCTTCGCCCCGGTCTACGATGCCTGGTCCTTCCATGTGCTGCCCCGCATGGGGGCTGCAATCGCGGGCGACCGGGAAAGCTACCAGTACCTGGCCGAGAGCATCCGCATGTTTCCCGATCAGGAAACGCTGGCCGACATGATGCGCGAGGCCGGGCTTGAGCGTGTCTCCTACCAGAATCTGTCGGGCGGGATTGCCGCGATCCACTCCGGCTGGAAGATCTGATGGGGGCACCGGCGGAACGCTCTGTCCTGCTGGTGGTATGCGGGGGCATTGCCGCCTACAAGGCGCTGGAGCTTGCCCGCAGGCTGCGTGAGCACGGCATGCGCGTCCGCCCGGTGCTGACGGCGGCGGGTGCCCGATTCGTCACCCCTATGGCGCTGCAGGCGCTGTGCGGGGAGCGGGTATCGGGTGACCTGTTTTCCCTGACCGAGGAAAGCGAGATGGGCCATATCGCCCTTTCGCGCAGCAGCGACCTGATCGTGGTCTGCCCCGCCACGGCCGACATCCTTGCCCGCATGGCGGCAGGGCTTGCCGATGATCTGGCCACCACCCTGCTGCTGGCCACCGATACCCCCGTGCTTGTTGCCCCCGCCATGAACGTACGGATGTGGGAACACCCTGCCACGCAGGCGAATGTCGCCACCCTGCGCGCGCGTGGCGTGGCCTTCGTGGGGCCGGAGCACGGGCTTATGGCATGCAACGAGACCGGCCCGGGCCGCCTGGCCGAGCCGGAAGCCATACTGGCCGCCATCCTATGCCAACTGGATGAGGATAAACCCCTGTCCGGATACACCGCGCTGGTGACCGCCGGGCCAACCCATGAACCTGTTGATCCGGTGCGCTACCTGGCCAACCGCTCATCGGGCACGCAGGGCTATGCCATCGCTACGGCACTGGCACAGGCGGGGGCCACGGTCACGCTGGTCAGCGGGCCGACCACGCTGCCCGACCCGCCCGGCGTCACCACCATACGGGTGGAGACAGCGCGTGACATGCTGGATGCCTGCCAGCAGGCGCTGCCGTGTGACATCGCCATCTGCGCCGCCGCCGTGGCCGACTGGCATGTCGCCCCCAGCGCCCAGAAGATCAAGAAAACGGCAGACAGTACGCCGCCCGTGCTGCATCTGGTCCCGAACCCGGACATTCTGGCCACCCTGAGCCAGCCCTCCCCCAACCGCCCCCGTCTGGTCATCGGCTTTGCGGCGGAAACCGAGCATGTCCTGGCCCACGCCACCGCCAAGCGCCTGCGCAAGGGATGTGACTGGATGGTGGCCAATGATGTCAGTCCCGCCACCGGCATCATGGGCGGGAGGGAAAACGAGATCATCCTGATTGACAATGCGGGATCCGCACACTGGCCCCGACTGGACAAGCTTCAGGTCGCCCATCGGCTGGTCGCGCGGATCGCAGCCTTCCTTCACCCAGCCCAAGCGAAACCTGACGGACTCCAGACATGACCACGACCGCCCCCCTTTCCATCCAGGTCCGCCGCCTGCCCCACGCGCACGGCCTGCCCCTGCCATCCTACGCCACGGACGGAGCGGCGGGGATGGACCTGCTGGCCGCCGTGAGCGAACCCGTGACCATACAGCCCGGTGGCCGCGCGCTGGTGCCCACGGGGCTGTGCGTGGCCCTGCCCCGGGGCTTCGAGCTACAGGTGCGCCCCCGCTCGGGCCTGGCGCTGAAGCATGGCATTACGCTACCCAATTCGCCCGGCACGATCGATGAGGATTACCGCGGCGAGATCGGCATCATCATCCTCAATGCCGGCAGCGCGCCCTTTGTCATCGAACGCGGCATGCGCATCGCGCAGGGCGTGCTGGCCCCGATCGTGCGCGGGACATGGGTCGAATATGCGGAACTGGAAGAAACGGCACGCGGCGCGGGCGGCTTTGGCAGTACGGGCACCGCAGGGTGAGTGAAACCGGACTGCCGGGCAACCTGCGTGTCCGCCCCAACCTGGCGGACCTGCTGGGGCTGCTGGCGATCATGGCGGGGGCGGCTGTCATTGCCACTGCCGGCCGCCACATGCTGGTGCCCATTCCCGCCAGCGAGACGGGCACCATACACCTCAGCCCCGCATGGCTGCCCGCCTATGCCGTGCGAACCACGCTGCGCATGTTCGCAGCCCTTGCGGCATCGCTGGTCTTTACCTTCACCTATGCGGTCTGGGCGGCCAAGAGCAGGCGGGCGGCGCAGGTGCTCATTCCCCTGCTCGACATCCTGCAATCCGTGCCCATCCTGGGGTTCCTGACCTTTACGGTCGTATTCTTCCTTGGCCTGTTTCCGGGCCGGATGATGGGGGCGGAACTGGCCGCCATCTTCACCATCTTTACCAGCCAGGCCTGGAACATGGCCTTTGCCATGTACCAGGCGCTACGCACCGTCCCGCCCGATCTGGAGGAAGCGGCGCGCTGCTTCGGCCTGACACCATGGCAGCGTTTCTGGCGGCTGGAAGTGCCCTTTGCCATTCCATCACTGGTCTGGAACACCATGATTTCCATGTCCGGCGGATGGTTCATGGTCGTGTATTCCGAAACGATCACGGTGGGCAGTACCGACATCGCCCTGCCCGGAATCGGTTCCTATGTTGGCGTGGCCATAGAACAGCGCAACATAGGGGCGATTTTCTACGCCATCATCGCCATGCTGGCGGTCATCACCATCTATGACCAGTTGCTGTTCCGCCCGCTGGTGGCATGGTCCGCCCGGTTCAGCACCGATGATGGCGCGACCATGGCCGCCCCTGACCCATGGGTGCTGACCCTGCTGCGCCGGACCCACCTGCTGCGCCAGTTCTGCCTGCGGCTGGGTGACACCATGACGCGCATCGGCTGGCTGGCTATAGGCCCGCGTCCCTCGCAGCCCGTCCGCGCCATCATTCCTTCCCGCCTGATGGACGGGGCATGGGGCATGGCACTGGCGGTCTGTGCGCTGACCATCGGCTGGAAGACGTGGACCTACGGCAGTTCCCATTACAGCGTGGCGCAGGTGCTGCATGTGGTCATGCTGGGCGGGATCACGCTGCTGCGGGTCATGGGCACGGTTATCGTGGCCTCACTGGTGTGGGTACCGCTTGGCATATGGCTGGGCCTGTCCCCCCGCCGGGCACGGCATGCGCAGATGGCGGCACAGTTCATGGCGGCCTTTCCGGCCAACCTGTTCTTCCCGCTTATGGTGATCGGGATCGTGCACTGGCATCTGAACAGCAATATCTGGCTGACCCCGCTCATGCTGCTGGGCACGCAGTGGTATATCCTGTTCAATATCGTGGCGGGTGCCTCTTCCTATCCCGGTGACCTGCTGGAAGCTGCCAGGAACTTCCATGTCAGGGGCTGGCTGTGGTGGCGGCGCATCATGCTGCCGGGCATCATGCCCTATTTCATTACCGGGGCGCTGACCGCATCGGGCGGGGCATGGAACGCGGCCATCGCAACCGAAGTGGCAAGCTGGGGTGACACCACGCTCAGCGCGCAGGGCCTGGGCGCCTATATCGCGCATGCCACCGTGGCGGGTGCGACCGACCGGGTGGGGCTGGGCATGGCCATCATGGCGGGCTTCGTGCTGCTGCTCAACCGCGTACTCTGGCGCCCGCTCGCCAATTATGCCGCCCGGCACTATACCTTTGACTGAGAGTTCATGATGCAGCCCAACACCGCCGCCCCCACCACGGCAAAGACCGGGACGGAGCTTGTCCGGATCGTCAACTGCCGCCAGGCCTATCACAAGGAAAGTGCCACCGACCTTGTGGTGCTGGACGGGGTCAACCTGTCCATACGCAGCGGGGAAATCGTGGGGCTGCTGGGCCGGTCGGGTTCGGGCAAGTCCACGCTTCTGCGCATCATCGCGGGGCTGCTGCCGCCCACATCGGGCGAGGTGATCTGGAAGGGCAGGAAGCTGGAAGGCCCGGCGGATGGCATTTCCATGGTGTTCCAGTCCTTTGCCCTGTTCCCGTGGCTGACGGTACAGAAGAATGTGGAACTGGGGCTGGAAGCACAGGGTGTTGCGCCCGCCGAACGTGAGAAACTGGCGGAAGATGCCATTCACCTGATCGGCCTTGGCGGGTACGAGAACGCCTATCCCAAGGAACTGTCGGGCGGGATGCGCCAGCGCGTTGGGCTGGCGCGTGCGCTGGTGGTGCGACCCGACCTGCTTTTGATGGACGAGCCCTTTTCCGCGCTGGACGTGCTGACGGCAGAGAACCTGCGCACCGACCTGGTGGAACTGTGGGCGGAAAAGAAACTGCCCATCCAGTCCATCCTGCTTGTTACCCATAATATCGAGGAAGCGGTGCTGATGTGTGACCGCATCCTCATCTTCTCCTCCAATCCCGGAAGGGTGGCGTACGAACTGCAGGTCCCCTTCGAACACCCCCGCAACCGCGAGGACATGGCCTTCCGCCAGTTCGTGGACCGGATTTACGCACTCATGACCCGTCGCGCACCGGTCGTGTCGGAAGCGGACATGGCCGATCCCGAGATGCGGCATGTGCAGATTACCGCCGATGCCGTGGCCCTGCCCGCGCTGCCGATCAACACCATTGTGGGCATGATGGAAACCCTGGCGGCGGACCCGCTGCATGGCCGCGCCGACCTGCCGCTGCTGGCCAGCCGGCTGCAGCTTGAACTCGATGACCTGTTCCCCCTGGGCGAATCCCTGCAACTGCTGGGCTTTGCCGAACTGGAGGACGGGGACATCCTGCTGACCCCCGAGGGCTTGCGTTTTGTCCAGAGCGAGCATGACACGCGCAAGACGATCCTGCGCGCCAGCATGCTGCACAACCTGCCCATGGTACGCACCATCCGCGCGGTGCTGGACGAACGGCCCAACCACCGTGCCTCCGCCGAGCGCTTCCGTGACGAACTGGAGGACAGCATGTCCCCCGACTATGCCCGCCAGACATTGCAGACCCTGATCGGCTGGGCGCGCTATGCGGAACTGTTCGACTTTGATGAGGAAGCCGACCAGCTTTTCCTTGAGGACGAAACCGAGTAGACGCGTTTGAAAAAATAGAAGTCTTTGGTGAAGCTTTTTTCAAAAAGCTTCAAGGAACGCCGCCTTTTTGAAAAAAGGCGGCACCCAAAAACTTTTATTCCCTTTTCATACTAACCCGCCGTATCCACCAGCCGGTCACGGAACAGGCGGCGCATCTTGGCGATCTTGGGCGGGATGACCGCGTTGCAATACGGATTGCCGGGATTACGGGCAAAGTAGTCCCGGTGATAATCCTCCGCCGGCCAGAAATGATCCAGCTTTACAATCTCGGTCACCAGCGGGTTCGGCCACACACCTGCCGCCGCGATCTCGTCACGAATGGCGCAGGCAGTCTTTTCCTGCTGTGCATCCTGCCAGAAAATGGCGGAACGGTACTGCGTGCCCACATCATTGCCCTGCCGGTTGAGCGTGGTGGGGTCATGCATGACAAAGAAGATACGCAGCAGGTCGGCGCAGGACAGTTCGGCGGGGTCGAACGTCACGCGCACGACCTCCGCATGGCCGGTGCGACCCGTGCAGACCTGCTCGTAGGTCGGGTTGGGGGTCTGGCCGCCCGCATAGCCGGGTTCGATCGCCTGCACGCCGCGCAGTTCCCTGAACGGGGCTTCAATGCACCAGAAGCAGCCCCCGCCCAGCACCAGTGTTTCCAATGCCTGTCCGGTCATATCTGCGTCTCCCCCTGTTCCATGCGGTTGTAGCGGGCCTCAGCCGATACGGGCCAGGGCCGCCTGCAGGCGCGTGCGTTCCGCCATGAACGCATCCAGCCGCTCGCGGTTTTCCGCCACCACTTCCGGCTTGGCACGGGCAACGAAATCCGCATTGCCCAGCTTGCGCTCGACCTTGGTGATCTCGCCCTCCACCTTGGCGCATTCCTTTTCCAGACGCAGGCGTTCCTGCGCGATGTCAATGATGCCCGCAAGCGGGATGACCAGCGTCGCCTCATCCACCACAAGCTGGGCCGCGCCCTGCGGCATGTCGCCTTCCAGCGGCAGCACTTCGGATACGCGGGCCATGCGGCCAATGGCTTCCGACCACTGGGCCGCGCGCGCCACGGTGGTGGCGGATGCATCACGCAGCAGCACCGGGGCAAGGCGGGATGGTGGCACGTTCATTTCCGAGCGCACGGTGCGGATGGCGCTGATGAAGCGGATCAGCCACTCCATCTCGTCACGGGCTGCCGCCGCTCCTTCCAGATGTTCGGGCTGCGGCCACGGCGCGGTCATGAGCGTGCCTTCCGCCCCGAAGCCGAAATGCTGCCACAGCGTATCGGTCATGAAGGGGGTCACGGGCTGCATCAGGCGCAGGATGGTACCCAGCACATGGGCCGCCACCGCCCGCGTCTCGACCGCTTCCGCCGTCTCGCCCGCGCCAAAGACCGGCTTGGCGAATTCAAGGAACCAGTCACAGAAGCAGTTCCACACAAAGCGGTAGCAGGTCGCGGCATATTCATCAAAACGGAAGGATTCGAGCGCCTTCGTGGCGTCTTCCACCGCCTGGGCCAGTTCGGCCAGAATCCACCGCCCCAGCGGGGACCGGACGCTGGCGGGGCTGAACCCTTCAACCGGCGCCACGCCGTTCATTTCGCAAAACCGCGCGGCGTTCCAGATCTTGGTCATGAAGGAACGGTATTCCTCCACCCGCTTGCGGCCCAGCTTGACGTCACGCCCCAGCCCGGTCAGCGCGCAGATGCAAAAGCGCGTGGCATCCGCGCCATAGGTGTCGATCATTTCCAGCGGGTCAATGCCGTTGCCCTTGGACTTGGACATCTTCTGCCCACGCTCATCGCGCACCAGCCCGTGGATGAACACCTTGCGAAACGGCACATCCTTCATGAAGTGCAGGCCCATCATCATCATCCGCGCAACCCAGAAGAAGATGATGTCAAAACCCGTAACCAGAACATCGGTCGGGTAGTAGCGTGCAAGGTCCGCCGTCCGCTCCGGCCAGCCAAGGGTGGAGAACGGCCACAGGGCGGAGGAGAACCATGTGTCCAGCACGTCCTCGTCCCGTGTCAGCGCCGTGTCCTGCCCGTAATGGCTGCGGGCCTGTGCTGTCGCGTCGGCCTCGTCATGGGCTACGAACACATGTCCGTCCGGGCCGTACCACGCCGGGATGCGGTGCCCCCACCACAACTGGCGGCTGATGCACCAGGGCTGGATGTCGCGCATCCAGGCGTAGAAGGTGTTTTCCCACTGCCGGGGCACGAATTCGATCTGGCCACTTTCAACCGCTTCGATCGCGGGACCGGCCAGGGTCTTGGCATCACAGTACCACTGGGTGGTCAGGCGCGGCTCGACCACGGCACCGCTGCGTTCGGCATGGGGTACCTGGTTGGTGTGGGGCTCGATCTTTTCCAGCCATTCCAGGCGTTCCAACTCGGCCACCATCGCCTTGCGCGCCGCATCCCGCGGCATGCCCTCCAGCGTGCGGACGAAGGCGGGATCGGCCAGCCCTTCCTCCGCCCGCAGTTCGCCCTCGATCTCGGCCAGCGTGATGCGCGCTTCCTCATCCAGCACGCTGGGCATGTCCAGCCTGTGGCGGCGGCCGACCTCAAAATCGTTGAAGTCATGGGCGGGCGTGATCTTGACCGCGCCGCTGCCCTTGGTCGGGTCGGAATGTTCATCGGCCACAATGGGAATGCGGCGGCCGGTCAGCGGCAGGATGACGTTCCTGCCCACAAGATCGGCATAACGCGCGTCATCGGGGTGGACGGCCACGGCCATGTCACCCAGCATGGTCTCGGGCCGGGTGGTGGCGACCGTGATGGTGCGGCCCGGCTGCCCCTCGACAGGGTAGCGGATATACCACAGGCTGCCACGCGTCTCGCGGTTGTCCACTTCCAGGTCCGAAATGGCGGAACGGAAAGCCGGGTCCCAGTTGACCAGACGGCGGTCGCGGTAGATCAGCCCCTCACGATAGAGGGTGACGAACACCTCTTTCACCGCGTCCGACAGGCCATCATCCATGGTGAAGCGTTCGCGCTTCCAGTCCAGTGAACTGCCAAGGCGGCGCAGCTGTTTCGTAATGCCGCCGCCGGATTCGGCCTTCCATTCCCACACACGCTCGACAAAGGCGTCGCGGCCCATTTCCTGGCGGGACGTACCCTCCTTCTGCAGCATCCGCTCGACCACAAGCTGGGTGGCGATACCGGCATGGTCGGTGCCCGGCTGCCACAGCACGTCGCGCCCCTGCATGCGGCGCCAGCGGATGAGCGTGTCCTGCAATGTCATGGTCAGGGCATGACCGATATGCAGCGTGCCCGTCACGTTGGGCGGCGGGATCATGATGGTATAGGGCGCGGCCGTGCTGGCTGGCTGTGCGCCAAAGGCGCCGCTGGCCTCCCACAGGGCATAGAGGGAAGTTTCTGTCCCGTCGGGGGAGAACGACTTGTCAAGCATCACGAAAAACCAGATCCACCATAATCAGACGCAGGGCCGGACAAGACGCCCGACCAAGGGCAGATATACCCCAAACCGGCGCGAAGGGAACGCCACTGCCGCAATCTTTATGCGCGCCTGCCGGATGGACGGGTATCGTGCGCCGCAAGGAACCGTTTCCCATCGTCCTGCCAGAAATTGTCGGGTAAATCAGGCAGGCGCTTCCGGGAAAACCTTTTTCAGAATGCTTCCGGTTACGTCTTTGAAGAAAGGCGACCCCCAGAAACTTTTATCTGTCACCGATTGTCTGTTTTTAAAGACTTCCCTAGCGGCCGGGCTGGCTGGTGGCGTAGTCACTTATCCCCCACAGCCGGTCATGCACGGCATGATAATAGGCACGCTCATCATATAGCGGCACATCAAGGTTGAGATCACGCGCCGTCAGGCGGCCAATGGCCGCCGTGGCCTGATAGGTGGACTGGACAAGGTTGCCCGCGCTGCGGACCAGCGCGATCTGGGCCTGCAGCAGGGTTTCCTGCTGCTGGAGCACGGACAGCGTGGTGGTGGTGCCCACAATGGCCTGACGCTGCATGCCGTGCAGGGCGGTGGCATCGGCGGCCACGGCCTCGCGGTTGCTGTCGATGGCCGCCCGGTTGGCCTGCATGCGCTGCCAGCTTGCCGCGGCCAGCTGCACCGCGGTCCGGCGCTGCACGTCCACCGCCTGTGCGGCTTCCGCCGCCTGCTGGCGGGCCATGCGCACGGCGGCATATTCCCCACCCCCCTGATAAAGGGGCAGGGATGCGGTTACGACGGCATATTTATTGTCCGCCAGCGAACGCCCTTCATCCTGGTTGATGCCGTGCATGTAGGCCGCCTGTGCATTGATGGTGGGCATGAGGGCGGCAAAGGCCACACCGACCGCATCCTTCTTCGCGGCTTCATCAAACAGGGCGGCGATGACCTGCGGGTTGTTCTGAACCGCCTGTGTCATGATTTCCTGTTCGGTACGCAGCGGCAGCACCAGCGGCTGGGGCGGGGTCAGGTCGTCGGGCGCGTCGGTTCCCACGACCTGGCGGTAGGTGGCGCGGTCGGCCTGCAACGTGCCCTCGGCCAGCTGCCGCACCGCCCGCGCATTGGCCAGCGCGCCCTGCGCCTGCGCGACATCGGTATGGGTAATCTCACCACCATGGGCGCGCAGTTCGGTGGCGCGCAGCTGGGCGGCGTAGACCTGTTCGTTATTGATGTCGATGCTCAGGATCTGTTCGTCCTCGACCACGTTGATGTAGGCATTGACCACATCGGTAAAGACCAGCTGCTCCGCCGCGATCAGCCGGGCGCGTTCGGCCATGACCGCATGGCGGGCCTTGTGCGTGGAGGCCGTGGTCTTGCCACCGGTATAGATGGGCTGGGCGATGCTGACGCCACCGGAATAGCCGGGTGTGTCGTACTGGCGGGCATACCCGTCTTCCCCCGCCGTGGGGGCCATGCGGGTCACACCGGAATAATAGGACATGGAGGCGGTACCGGTAATGGTCGGCCGCCAGCCCCCCAGCGCCTGAGGCACCTGTTCATCGGTTGCGCGCAGGCTGGCACGCTCCTGACGCAGGACCGGATTGCTCAGGTAAGCCGCCGCCAGAGCCGCACTGAGGGTATGCGGCACCTCCGTGCCGGGTGTGTCCATATGGGGCGCACGCGCCAGTGCCGTGCCGCAGCACAGGATGGCCGCGCTCCCCGTTCCGATTACCCACTGACCCTTCATTGCCTCACCTGCCACCTGACATGCCATGCAGGGCCCTGGCCCTGACGGCACGTCTAGCAGCAGGATATTGCCCCCACGTTAACCGGGGACACGGGCATCAGAACACGAAGGCCGGGGCCGGTTCCAGTTCGGGCAGGAGGGGAACCGCCGCGTCGAACAGCGGCTGCGCCGCACTACCCTGCGGGGTGGGCAGCACAAGGCTGACCGATGTCACCCCCCCATCGGCACATATGGGCGCGATGATCCGTCCCCCTTCGGCCAGTTGCGCCACCAGTGCCGGGGGCACCTGACGCACCGCGCCATCGATCAGGATCAGGTCATAGGGGCCATCAGCCGCATCCCCCTTTACCAGCGCGCCTTCGTGCCAGTGAACGTCCGGCGCCCATTGCCGGCACAGGTCCCGGCCAGCTGCCGCCAGCCGTGCATCCGATTCCAGTGCCGTGACCACAAGCCCCTGCCTCATGCCGGCCAGCAGCGCGGCCACATAACCCGTGCCCGCGCCCACGACCAGAACCCGTGCCCCGGGTTGGATGTCGGCCACCTGCAGCATGCGGCCGGTCACGCGTGGTTCGGTCAGGTAGCGCCCCTCGCCCAGCGGCAGGTTTTGGTCGGCATAGGCGAAGGCCCGCAATGCGGGCGGTACCGCCAGTTCACGCGGCAGAGCGCGCATGGCGGCGATCACCGCCGGGTTGCTGACCTGCGCGGGACGGATCTGCGCATCCACCATGCGCTGGCGGGCGGCTACGGGATCAAGCGGGGCGTAATCGGGGTCTGTCCTGTCCATAACGTTTCCTTGAAGCATGGCACCCAGGCCCTGGGTATCGCGCTGCGGCCCGGCCGGACGGGCGGGAAGTTCCCGGCTTTTTTCATATTTATGCGCCCCTTTTACACGGAAACAACGCCCGACCCGCACACAACGGCTTGACCTGCACCACATTTCGGCAGATATACCCCCTGTGCCGCTGAGGTCTGGTGGCAGAATGGTGATGCAGCGGACTGCAAATCCGCGTACGTGGGTTCGATTCCCGCCCAGACCTCCAACCATATCCTTAAAGCCCGGATAACCGGGATTTAAGAGCGGACAAAGTGTAAAACATTCTGGAAGTTTTACACTCCCTTCCTGCACCGCACTTCCGACCTTGATTGAAGCGATTGCCGAGCACACGCTAATGGGCATCCATGAACTCCGTAGTGCCGGGAAACCGGCGCGCAAAGCCGTAGGAAACCCCGTATATCCGGCACTGCCGGAGCGGTAAAAGCGTGCCAAGGGGAACTTGTCATGGTGGCCAAGGGACAGAGTCTGTAATCCGCCATGTCAAACTTGACCACTCCAAAACAAAATGCTCGTTCTTTGTCCAAAGAAGGTCAACAGCGATGCAAAATTTATCTGAAGAAGCAAAAAATATTTGTCAGAACATCTACGAAGAAACTCGCAAATACTATTCTGAAATTACTGAAACGCTTGGCGAACATGCGCTCGGCTTTCGTATCCTGTATGGCCCGCCTGTAGTTGATGCTCCGTTTTTGTTCATCGGGTATCAACCGGGCGGCCGAGGAATTGATTGTGCGGCACACCACAATACATGGCCAGAGGTCAGCGACTATGTGACCCAAAATTGGCCTCTCGCTAAGCAAGTCCGTTCTATTTGGGGCCTTGATGTTGTCGAGCGCTGCACCGGGCTCAACGTAATCTTTTTCCGTGCGCCCAGTGTTGCCGCATGGAATAAAATAGCCAAGCCTCTTCGGCAGAAACTTGAGAATTTCAGTCGACAGCATACCGAGCAAATAGTGCGGGCACTCCGACCGAAATGTTTAATTGTCATTGGTCTGGGAACATTCGATTGGCTGACTGAAGGTAAGCCGTCGCTATATGGAGAGAAGGGCCGGGTGCTGACACGCAAAGGCACCCTGTGGAACTGTGAAGCGATTGGAACAGTTCATCTTAGCGGTTCCAGAATAAGCAGGGCAGACCGAGAGCACCTGAGAGCATACTTTGCGGCCATCCAGACACCTCAAGCCCTGCGGCAGACACAGGAAGGATATGCACCGTAAGACGCTACCCTCTTGCCGATGAGTTCCCCAAGTGGCCGGTAATAGATCGGAATTGCTTCCATGAGAGCCTCTTCAGCAAGGTAGGGATCATGATCCCATACCGAGGCTGACAGGATATTAGAGTAGAACGGCCAGCACATCATCCGTATCTATGACCGATACGGGTTTCTGACACAGGATTGGGTACCCCAGCTCACAGCTTCCGCGCCTTTCCACTGACCCTGCAACCGATACGGCGCCAAGGCGTTCTTCGTCATGGCCGTCATGCTGCAGGGCGGCCGTGCGGATGGTGCCCGCCAATAACCAGCATGACGAGGACGTCCTGTCATGCCTGCATGTTGTTCCCTTCTGCCGGAAACGCATTCCCCTGTTCTGCGACTTTTAATGAATTTGAAAATTTTAACCGCGACCATGGTCCCGGATTCATATCAGACAGGAATCATTACAGACATGACGACAAACATATGACAGGAATATCATGAAAAAGATGATCCTGTGCCTGGGCATGCTGGGTATGGCAGGCTGTGCCGCGCAGCCTTCGGCGGTCACTGCGCAATACGTCAATCCCGAACCCTTCATGCGCCGGACCTGCGCACAACTGGCCTGGCTGGACGAGACGGACACACAGGCCCTTGCCACGGCGGGCACCCGCGCACCGGCATATGCCCGCCCTTCAACACCTGGCCAGATCAGGGGGGAACTGGAAGCCGTCCATACCGCCGAACGGGGCAAGAACTGCGTCGGCCGCTATAACGCTACGGATTATGACAGCAGCGGCG
>ERZ746981.94-NODE-94-length-75986-cov-15.074655_pt1 | contig 75986 bp, 44 predicted proteins | sample MGYA00374948_ERZ746981 | MGnify/ENA primary metagenome ERZ746981 (study PRJEB28757, sample SAMN06711160) | food metagenome | host: microorganism | place: China:Harbin | collected 2017-01-30 | study: EMG produced TPA metagenomics assembly of the Analysis of Microbial...
ATAGAATAATGAATGAATAGAATGATTCATAGAGAGCTATGAGATAAGAGATATGAAAGGATACGAGAAGTATCAGAGAAGAATCTAATTAATCTATTATATATCTTTAGACGGATTTGGTAATCATCTAAAGAATCCTTATACTTCAGGTTATTGAAAATAATATTTTGTTACCTTCAGTCCGACCATTTTCATTCTTGCTTCGTCCGATGTAGTGTAATGGCTATCATGGTCCGCTTTCACCGGGCAGATCCGGGTTCGATTCCCGACATCGGAATATGAGATTTTTTTTGCTCCTACCTAAAAGTTTGATCTTGATGATATGCAACATAACAAATTATTATTCGTCTTTAGCCCATGAACCTTGAAATACGATCATACCATTTGAACTCTTTTGAATAGATCACCATAAAGCTCTAATTGCTTGTATTTTTATTTCCTTCTGTCTTTTATCCTTTGTTCTGCTATACAGAAGTATAATTAACTTCCAGAGTTGTCTTCTGCAAGAATAGTACATAACGAATTAATAGGAGTGACGGGAAGTGGACTTCTCATTATGGATTACACTAACAAAAATGAAAGACGCCTGCCATCTCTAGCCTCGCTAACAAATGACTTATCTCTTCCTCCTCCGATACGTGCTGCCTCACCTGGTTACAAGCGAGAACAGGAAATTGGTTACATGAATACCGAATCACAAATTAAGCAACCGCCAATAGGCAGTTTTGCAATTTCAAATGATTATTATAATAACAGATCAAGAATGCCATCCGGGAGTGGTATGCAAGTTTCTTCACTGGAGAAAAATAACTGGCCGTATATTTCGCCTCAACAACCTGGCCAACAGCAGCCCAGCGAAATTTCGGCGTTTGGCAGAATACCGAATACCACATATGTAAGAAAGGTATATCCTGTTGATAGGGTTTACACCAGTGTTTCTGCTGAACAAAGAGCACGATGGTTGAATAACGAGACCGCAAAACATCAGAGTCAATTTAGTGGATCAAAGATGCAATCGAATATTATTCCCTCCTCTATTTATCCACAGTCAACATTGCAACCACACCAGCAGTTATCACATGTCAACACTACGGACCCGACAGGATTTAAAGCACTTACTGTAGCGGCAGTTACACTGTCAGATTCGAAAAATGAGAATGTTGGCTACAACGCAGATGGTGGCATAACAAATCGAGATAGGAATGTTCAACTGAAAAAGTTCAACAATGGCACAGACATTGGATCGGAAAGTCGGCAGATATCCGCCAATTCAAGTATTATGAGTGGCAATATTCAATTCCAAGGGCCACCAAAGACATCTAGATTTTATAGATTTTTTGTACCTGACTCGGGAAAACATCAATTTGTTAACAAAGATGCTTTTTCTTTAATGCAGGGTCCAAACAGCTCGATATCCGCTGCTCAAAAATCTCCATTGGGAGCGAAAAATAGTAACGTTACTCATCATTACAATCCATATATTTACCCTCAAAACAGGAATCGGGTGAATCCACCTCCCGATTTTTTGAGCAGAGTACGTGACTCATATGCTGAATCTAGTCCGACAAAAGCAGATCCTATTCCAATATTACATCCAACCGAGAAACAGTTCGCAGATCCAATCAAATATATAGAAAGTTTACACAAACTTGGCGAGAAATATGGTGCTGTCAAGATCGTCCCGCCCCACAGCTATAATCCTAAATTTGCGGCCAATCTTGAATCACTGTGGTTCAAAACCAGAAGGCAGTTGTGGAACTCTCCTGTTAATGAGCTTGATGCGCGATTCGAATTCCATATGCATGTTTTGGATGCCCAAGAGAAGGGAAAGTTCTCTTTCAACAAACTTCCCTGTATCGATAAGCGTTCCGTTGATCTATGGAGACTTCACAAATCGGTCCAGCTTAGAGGAGGATTTCAGAAGTGTTGCGGTGAGAAGATGTGGGCTCAGATGGGTCGGGAATTAGGCTTTTATGGCAAAATAACAAGTTCTTTGTCTTCGTCTATTAAATCTGCCTACATCAGGTATATCTTACCTTTAGAGCTCGAAAACATTCGTAAGAGAAGTCTCAAAAATAAACATTATATTTCTGAGAAACAGCATAGGAAAAGAAATGGAAAAGTGTATCTTCCTAGAATAACTGGATCTGCGTATGCATTTAGGAGATCAAGAAATCAGCTTATCTGCAGTGGTTTTAATCCATATTTTGATCAGGGAACAACTCAAAAGAAAGGTATTACAATAAACAATAGTAAAACCTTGCCATGCTATGATTTTTATGAATGGCATCATTGCAAGGAGGTTAACGATACATCACCATACCAAACGCGTGTGTCATCTCTCTACAACATAAGGCAATGTAACGATAAGAGCAAGGTATTAAAGAGAATGACGCTCGATAATATGTGCTTTGAAGAAGGTGATCCTAGAAGCGAGGACCCGCATGTACTTGAAAATGCATTTTGGGAATATATGAATGACCCTGAATCTGTCTTAGAGACGGAGTCTGCATGCAGAATTTCAACAACCATACATGATTCTGGGTTTGACTCTAGCCCCAATAAAGAGACTGCGAAGTATTTTTTGAGTCCATGGAATTTTCATAATCTTCCTGTATGCAAAAATTCTATTTTGCAGTACTTGAATACTGGCGAGTACTCTGTTTTATCTCCGTCAATGACTTTTGATATGTTTTATAGTGCTCATAGTTGGACGGCTGAGGATCATTGGCTTTACAATATTGATTACGAACATATGGGTGATAAACGAATTTGCTACTTTATTCCTTTGAAACATAGGGAAAAATACGAGACTCTTCTAGAAAGACTAATAAATGAGAAAGAGGAAGAAGATGCTGATTTATCCAATTACTATAGTACATTTAAGGAAATGGTTAATAATGAAGACGTCTATTCAACGACGGTTGAAAACAGAGTTCTGACAGATGCTATGGCATCAAGATCACACGCTAAGGATACAAGATTTGAGCGATTTGTGAAACACGAAAAGAGCAAGCGTGTAAATCAAGATATATTTATTTCGCCACAATATTTGAAGCAGCATGGAATCGAAGTATACGGTTGTATTCAAGAACCAGGTGAGTTTATTGTCAAATTTCCAGGGGCATTTGGTTCATCTATATCCTTTGGAAGTTGTGTTTCTGAGAATGTGAATTTTGCGACTCCAAGTTGGTTGGCATTATCTGAGCTGTCACTTAAATGGCTTCAAAAACAGCAACTTACACCTGCATTCTCAAATTTTGAGCTGCTTTTAAACATTTCAAGAAAGTGTAAAGATTTATCCGTGTTAAGGGAGTTGCAACCAACGCTAGAAAATAAAATCAACGTTGAGCTCAAGCAGAGGGAAGCTGCCCGTACATATTGCATGGGAAAATTGAAAGAAAGCACTGATATTTCTTCTGCCTGGAAGAATGAATTTCATATCACAGATGCAGACTTGCTTGATTGCCGTCCTACATTTATTCTCCTTATAGATCGGGTTAGGCAAAGCAGCAAATTCACAATGTCTTTAGAATATTTTTTAAACCATTTTGATGTGAATAATGATTTTCGGGATTTCGATGCAATTATGATGTTGTACTTTACTGATGAGGAACTAAACAAAATTAAGAATGACCTTCAGTATCGTTTAATGACATGTGAAGCTTGGATTAAAAAGTATGAGAACTCTATTCTGGAGTATGATCTTCCGCAGATGGATTTAGCAAAATTTCTAGTTGTTGAAGGGGAAAGAATTTTAGAGAATAAATCGGTCACTGAGTTGGATTTCATAGTACAAAAAACGAGAAATTACCTTGCAAACTTAAAAAAGCAAATCTCACTTACAGAAACCTGGTCTTTCGCCGCTAAGAAATTATTGCATAAGAAGAATTCCAACATCTGGGTGAGTATTTCTGAGATAAAAGGTCTTATGATGAAGATTTCAGATTTGGTGCTCATAACCCCAGAAATCGAAGAGTTTAAAGACCTGGCAAAGGCTGTTTCAAATTTAAATAGAGATATTCAAACTAGAATTTGTGATGCAGATGAGCATAATTCCCCTGTTTCCAAGTTGAAGGAGTTATATAACAAGGGACAGCAACTTAAAATTAAATTTGGTTTACTGGATGTTTTAAGCGATGTTGTTAAGCGACGTTTGTGGACTGATAAAGTCTTGTCAGTCGAGCAAGGAAAACTTTTATATTCCTATGATGATCTTTTGGAGGAGGGCAGACATATCGGAAAGCGTGAGGATGGTGCAATTTTAGAAAAGTTACAAAATTTAAATGAAACTAGCAAGGAACTTGAGAAAGAGGCTCAAACTTTGAAGGAAAGGTCCTATACGCAGGTATCTGGTGATGAGTTGGAGCATCTCAGTAAGAGGCTTAATAGAATTTGGATAGATGTATCCATTCGCTCAGACATCGAAGCACTCGTGAAAGCATACGAAAATTCGGGTTCCTATTTGAAAAGTTTGATTACAACGTTCAAAGAAATTCAGGATAAAAAAGTATCGAATACTGAAATGGTTGTAAGCTTGAAGGACATCTCAACCAACATTTCAAAAGCATCAATATTCATAGAATTACAGTGTCTGGTAAAGCAGGTACGCGAAAAAATTGGGATGCCATTAGAATGCTTTTATGAACGTATGAAAGAAGCTTTTGTTGAATTTCCAAAGGACGAGATGACACTTGAACATTCACTTGAGAGAATGGTTCTTCACGATAAGCGTATTTTTGGCGAAAAGATGGATAGTCACAATTATTGCGTTTGTCGAAGTTCTAAGGAAGATGATGCTATGATAGAGTGTGAAGCATGCCAAGAATGGTATCACTTCAAATGTTTAGGGTTAGATTCGGACAGTATCAGCAGTGAAGATCTAAATAAAATGGGCTTTTTCTGTCCAATATGTGACTTTGATGATAAGTTGACAACTACAAAGCAGCAAAATGAAATTAGAAATAAGCGCCCTCGCATGGAAGCTCTGGAGAATTTGTTTTCCTGGATAAAGCAAAATATCACAGTTCGGTCCAAGGTGGTTTCATTGATTGTTGAACTCTACGAAGATGGAGCTAAATTCCGTTCCGATTTTCAAGAAACGCTAATTAAGTATAATAGTGAAGGAGATATTTCTGAAACGGATCAAGACAAGGTACTTTTTGTCCTTAGAATACTGGAGGCCAGTAGTATTAACTTCACGAAGGACAGAGAAGAATTAAGGGGGAGATTGCGTGCGCTATATGACAAATGAGACTTGATCTGAAATATTAAAGTTATCATGTAAAATCGATGTATAAATTTAATTTATTGGAGATAGATATTTTAATATCATTTTAAATGTAAGTTCATTTTTACTCTTAGTATTTTCGGTATCTGGTAAGAAGTAATAGATCTGCGCGACTAGGACTGGTTGGAGGCCGTCCTGAAAATCTTCTGTGTGTTATTTACCAATGCGGGGACTCCGTGGCCGTTTACGAGATCTCCGCTCTATATAAATATATTTAGATGGCTACAAATAATAATTATCGTTCTTGAATAAATCGTATGCTTTTTCCCCTTAACTTTTTCATTTCATTTTTTTTTTTTATTCTATTTTTCAGCTCCATTTCGTTATTGCAGAATGTAATATACCCGGACGAGACAGTATTTTATCCATTATCCGAAAAGTTGTGATACCTTGAAATCCCAAAATGTATTGTGCTGCTTGCTGATACGTATGTGTTTATTCTACAGATATGATGGTTTGAATTCGCACATTTATCGGGTAATGTAGAAGAACTAAGATTTCATGTGGATGGAAATTTAATTTCTGTAGTTCTTATACTATTTATTCTTTTCTCCGCTTCCAAAATCTCCCCATTATTTTATAACTCATTTTTCATGTCCATTACCTTGATTTTTTTTTACCCCCTTAGTATACTTTTCACAAAAATGCCAATTTACCTTCTACTCTTACCGTAATTAAAACAAGCGTAGCCAGAATCGCCTAACGTCTGCAGGAATCATCAAGATGATCTTAACACAATGCAATTCTGTTGTGCGGACGGTTGGCCTAATAAGTGGCACAGCCAATAAAACGAGGCTATCAATCCTTCAGCGACAAATTGGGGCGACTTTTTGGAAATTTTCTACTGTTACACGTAGAGACATTCATATATTTCCTTACAATAATTATATACAACGACAACAGAAACGTGAGTTGTGTAAATTTCGAAAGGTGCGCTCATTCTCAACATCACTGATTTCTCTGCACGAGCATAATCACGACCACGGTTCTGACTTTTCGGATTTAACGCCCGAACAAGCATCTCAGGATATATATACCATCCAAAAGAAGCCAGAGAGCAAATCGAAGAAAGCTTGGGATAAAGTGAAAGATTTTTTTAATCCACACAAAACTATGAGTCAGATTATGGATCACGGGTATCATTCCCATTCACATGGGAATTCTGCACATTCTCATTCTCACATTTCTTCACAGGAAGCAGTTAAGCTATATGATCCAAAGAAACTTGCGAACAAAGGTGTCCGTATAACTTGGATTGGATTCTGTGTCAATTTTGTGATGGCAGTGGCAAAACTTATTGGGGGTGTTGTGTTTCACTCCCAATCTTTAGTTGCAGACTCTGTTCATTCCTTCAGCGATTTAATTTCGGATGTTCTTACATTATCTACGGTTAAATACACAACAAAGAAGCCCAACGAGTCATACCCGCTAGGATACGGTAAGGTTGAGACGTTTGGATCCTTGATGGTGTCAGCAATTTTACTTTATGCCGGTTTGGAGATCGGATTCGGTTCTCTTTTCAGTATTATCGGTCCTTATCTTAGTACTGCAACTGCCAAGGTTATGCATGCTCTTCCATTTCACGATCATAGTGCAGGTCTGGATGATCTGGGTAGCTCGGCTGTTGCAGATTCGTTGCAAACTGCAGACATAAATGCAGCTTGGCTTGCACTTGGTTCAATCATTGCTAAAGAATGGCTTTTCAGAGCTACAAAGAAAGTTGGAGAGGAAATGAATTCTAAAGTTTTGATTGCGAACGCCTGGCATCACAGAGTGGATTCAATGACATCTGTTGTCGCTATGGTTACTATATCTGCAGGCTACTTCCTCAATATATACTGGATGGATTCGGTTGGTGGTTTGATAGTGGCTTTGTTGGTTACCCGAGTTGGAATTTCAGGCTTTTTCCAGTCATTTAAAGAACTCATCGACAAAGCAATGCCAAGGGATGACAGAAGGTATATGGATATTGAGGATGCGATTAATGTGCATTTGATGAATATGGACAGGAACATTTTAATTAAACAGTTGGATGTCATGCCATCAGGCACAAACATGAATGTCGTCCTTAAGCTTGGTGTCAGCGAGTTCAACAACAAGTATGAAAACCAGTTGACATTGAACAAGATGGGAAGTATCGCTGAAGTTTTAAGGGGAACAATTATCAAGGATTTCCACAACGTGAAGAACATGTCTGTCCAGTTCATTTCAAATGATGAAGTTGAAGAGATTCCCGAAGATAACAGGAAGGAAAATGAGATAAGGGAGAAGAGTATGGAGTTGGAGAAGGAGCACAAGGGAAAGGAGACGAAGGAGGATTGAAATGTATACTGCCTAGAGGCATCTTTTCATTTTGAGGTTTGCCAAATCTTGATTTGGCGTTATTTTACTATAATTCTACAGAACATAATAAGCTGCATGTACAATCGCTAACTTTTTTCTTTTTGTCTCTAATAAACAAAGGTTCTTGCTAATCTAATGACTTGAGAAATTCCATCTGCTTGAACTCCCGATTGTTTGACAACGTAAATTCTTGATCTCTAGTAATCCGCATGCCATTCACCTCCGCCAGGATATCGTTCGCCGCTTGCTCGATACGTTTCATCTCACTTTTACGACCTGTAATGCTGATTGTGTCAACTCCTGCCTCGTAATGAGGATAGGATCCAAGTTTTATAGTCGTGCTTTCGTTTGCAGTGAGAAGCTCCTTCTGCTTCGAGGAGAGATATTGTCCAAACTCCACCTCTTGCATCTTGGTCACGACATACAAGCTTATAAACGGATTTCCGGGAACATTAAGGTGCGGAAAGAGACCATTAGCAAGTAAATCTTCAAAGAATTTTGGCACACCAGGAAGAATGGCAAGCTTTGAGTCAATTGTAACGACCGGTGTCCAGCTCGTTGGTGAATAAAGAATTCTAGTCCTGTCTTCAGCATATGGTAAACGAATCATTCTAGTGAACGAGTCCCAGAGCTCTTTATTCGACTTTGTGGGAACACACTCGGGATTCAACTTCATGGCCCTATCGTAAGTCTGTTGATTAAATTCTAGGGAAATCTTAAAGGCCTTGGCTATTGATTGATAACTCAAATCATCGTGTGTACTTCCGATTCCTCCAGTTGTAACAGTAAAATCATATCTTGATACAAATTGGTGAACTGTGTCTATAATGTCCTCTTCGTTATCACCTACAACTGTGATTTTGCGAAGATTGATACCATTTTCATAACACTTTTTGGCAAAAAATCTCGAGTTCGTATCCACGATTTTGGAATTAAGAATCTCGTCTCCTATAATAATGCAGCCAGCATTTTTGACCGTATGCTGAAAGTTCGAAAAAGATGTGGATGTCAACTTTAGCTGCACCATTTATTGCAAATCTAGAAACCGATATTGTCCGTTGATTTTTTGTGTATACCGACCTACTCAAAAAAAGACTCTGGTACTTCTGTAAATTGTAAACTTCAGATCAATAATTAATTATACTTAGCAATATTTGGTCGCATGAAGAGGACAAAACTTACTTAGAAAGAGAGAAAAAATATATATATATATACAATGAGGGAAAAAACAATAAATATTTAAATTATCAAAGACAATGCTTCCCCGGAAATGGGTGAACAGTACGGCTCAATAAATCGAGAACAATCGGTAAATGTACCGAACCTTAAGAGATTGCTCAACACCAAATATGATAGAAACGAACATACCATGGCTTTTTTCTTGCTGTTAATCGTTCTTCTTCGTACGCTTTTCCTTCATCTATTATATTAACTTCCTTTCTTCCTGATATAAGATCGATCTCGGCAGCGTTGAAACCGAAAAAGTAGGATCCTCTTGTGATGCGAAGATATATCTTATGACAGATGAAAGACGCCAAGATCACTATTGCCCCCAAGCAAGTTCTCAAGAAATGAGAAACGCTTTTTTCAGAAGTGACAGGTGGAGAAATCGCAACCCAAAACTGAGCCACAAGCACAATTGTGCAGAATATAAAGCCAAACCAGGCACCAAATAGACCGGTGCTAGAAATGTAGCCCAATTCGGTAATATATCTTCCCTGCACACTCATGGCTCTTCTGAAAATTATCATGGCAAGGCATATGGAGCCCCAAGTAAAGAGAGAGCTCAATCCAGAGAGTGAAAGCAACCAAACAAAAATGGCATGTGCTCCATCGCCTATTAAAGAACCATAACTAAGCAATCCGAAGGAAAGCGTGAGCAAAATGGCTGCAAGTGGTCGGCCTTTACGATCAACGTATCCGAAAATTTTAGGTGCAGATCCTCCCTGAGAGAGGGAAACCAATGTTCTTGATGCAGCGTAAATTGCAGAATTTCCCACAGAAAGAATTGACACTAAAATGACAACATTCATTATTGATGGTAGACCGGGTATCTTTGCGATCTCCAAAGCAAGAACAAGAGGCGAGCTACTCACTTGTGCTTTGGCACTCGATGAGTCCAAATCTCTTGGAACTAATCTTGGATTATTGTATGGAACCAAGAACCCAACCAAAGTTAATGTGGTGATATAGAAGAAGAGGATCCGCCAGAAAACCTGCTTTGAGGCTTTAGGAATTGACCTTCGAGGGTTGGATGCTTCAGCTGCACATAGACCACACATTTCTGTGCCACTGAAACTGAAACTAGCTGTGACAAACACGGAAAGAATTCCCTTGAAACCATTTGGTGTGAAAGGTCCCGGATCCTTCCAGTATCTGTCAAGGACAGGCTCAACTCTTGGAATGCCACCGAAAAGGATTAGCAATCCCAGAATGAGAAAGGCTATGATAGATATCACTTTGGATAAGGAGAAGACAATTTCTGCATATCCATAAATTTGGACAGGCATCATGTTGATGCTTATTATGATGATAAAAAATATCGTTATAAGCCAACCTTCTGGGATTGGCGTTTGCCAGAATCGAAATGTCATGGATGCAGCGCTCAATTCTAAAGGTAAAAGAATAAGCCATTGCATAAAATAATTCCAACCTATAGCGAATCCCCAGCTCTTATCAATGAATCTGTAGGAATAATGGGAAAATGCACCCGGAACTGGAAATGTCACTGCTAACTCTGAAAGACATTGCATCATAAAATATATCATGAAGGAGACCAAAGTGTAACAGATCAAAAGCCCAGCTGCTCCTCCCGTTGCAAGAGCCTCACCTGATCCTAAAAATAGACCTGTTCCAATACTTCCACCAATTGCTAGCATTTGTAAAGCAAATGATGAGAGATTCGGTTTCATTTCTTTTACTTCCCCTTCAGAAGGCTTGAAATCATCGAGCTTATCTTTAATCCATCTCTTAAAAGTGTTTGATGATGCCTTTTCCATTGGCTCCAAACTAGAAAGCTCAGATTTTGAAACAGATGCTGGAGATGGCATTGGAGGATGATACATATTTGGTTCTAAAGGCTGCATTATGCTTTAGTTTTTAGATGATGTTAAGCAAAATTTGATTACGAGTTGAAGCAAGGATAGATGAATTCGATAGAGGATATCAACCTATATATAGTTATCAAGGAACAGAACATTTTTACTATTACCAGTATCTAGATCAGAACACGATTAATTTTCATGGTTAGAATGTTCCGCTACCATTAAGAAAAAAAAGGGACTCAGCCTAAAACGGATTTGGTCTTAGTAATTTTTAGCTGGTGTCTTCTATAAATGGTGATGAGAAGGACAGGTCTGAAAAATCGGCAAATTTTTTTTTTTTTTTTTTTTTTTTTACTTCGTAAAATACATTGAAGAGTAAGATGACATCAAAGCAAAGCAGAACATAGGACGCATAGATTAATCAGTTGGAATAAGTCAACTAGTAGTACAGAATGTCGTTAGCAAACTTTGATCCAAACAAGGCGGACAACCTAGAAGATGTGGAAAAGGAATTTGCAGTTAAAGCGGTGGAGCAAATGATTACGTACTGGAAGCTTTTGGGTGCAATCAAAGGTTCAAAACTCAAACTTACACCATATGACAATGAGATATTTACTGAGTTCCAGAAAGATTTCCCTGAATATAATGGGAAGGAAGGTTTGGAACACATTTCAGAAGATCAAATGAAATCTAAGGAAAACAAGGCACGTTGGAGAGATTTCTTTAAGAAGTTCGACAAAAAGATCGAGGATTACAACTTTGGAACGCTTTTGCGTGTAAATTCGAACGATGAGTACGGCAAGGACAACTCCATTTTTGTTGTGAGGTTACAATTTTACGCCTTTGAGATCGCCAGAAACAGACTTGGCTTGAATGACTGGGTGTCTGAATCTAAGTGATAGGAATAGCTGGTAGGATTTCGCACAGCAAATAAGTATTTACATACAGACAGTAATAGCACATATGCCTTTGTCCCTGATCTATTTCATTATTTGTTAACCGAGTAATTAGCAAAGACGTCATATTATAATATAGAGCCTATATATATAGAAAAGAATATAAACTTAACTATCAAGTGAAAATAGAGAATGTTAGCAATAAGAACGAATAGGTCGTTAATAATTAAATATCCCTTATTTCAACACATCTCCTGTAATTTTTTATTCCCTCAGTCCCGAAAGATGGTGTTATAACAAACAGCATCGCCGAAGCTAGTTGATATAGTTGGAAATTATCATCACCAGGAATTAACGCAAGACGTTATAGAAAGAGACGATTAAAATAAAGGTATTCGCACGTTTGACTTACCATTTTGTTTTGGGGCCAGTTCTCAAATGAGAAAGGCTTGCACAATTTGAAATCTCAAAAAGTACAAAATTGTGAAGGTTGTGCAATCAAGATAGAAGGAAATTGATCTACTTGAAAAGCTTGTTAAATAGCGTTGAAAATTTTGGGCAGAAGAAAAATAAAATAAGAAATTATTTCCGAACCAGCTGTACACGGCCAAAGAAAAAATTCAGGGCTTTGTGAAAAAATATTCAAAACAAGAAGGTAAAGTATCCATCGATCTTTATTTAACACATATTACGATCAATCCTGGGAATCTTTTTAACGAAATCCAAAACAGCGACAACCAGCAGAAATGTCACCTTTTATATTAGATAGTGTATATTAATAAAAGGTAAATCTACAGAAAAATAACAGAAAAAAGTATGTATAACCAAACAAGCGACTTTAATTCAAGCCACAAGCTTAGATCATCTTCTTAGCCAACTGGTTGATGTATTGCTCTCTGTTACCAGTAGAACCACCCTGGATGAAGTGCTGGAATCTTCTTCTAACACCCCAGCCTCCGTTAGGGTTGGACAACTTGAATGGCCACAAAAAGTTGTTGGCCTGCTTGAAGTTAGGACCAACAGTGTAAATCTCGTGGATCAAATCCTCAACAGAGACGATACCGAACTTTCCGAGAGACTCCTCAATGATGGAGTTTTCGCTCAAGGCAATTCTCTGCTTGTTGACCTTACCGTAACCTCTCTTGTAGATCAATCTTCTGATGGTGGACAAGTTAGGGTAACCGAAGACAACATATGGGTCAACCAACTTCAACAACTCAAGAGTTGCCTTTGTGAGCTTGACGAAGGTAGCAGTGTTGATCTGGTTCAATCTCAACAACTGGAGGACCTTTCTTGGCTTAGGTGGAATCTTGTTCACACCCTTGATTCTGATAACCAAAATAAGGTTTGGCTCAGCCTCAACGTAGTACTTTCCTGCGGCCTTAGCGTCTCTCTTAGCCTTAATCAAAGCGTCTTCAGCATCTTGGTACTCCTGGCAGTAAGCCTCAGTTCTCTTGTAGATAGCGGCTCTCTTCTCCTTGTTAGCCTGTATTTAAAAGGAAGTCTGTTGTTAGTATAATCATCCTAATGTCAAAGATCTTCTACTTTCTTTTCTCCATTTCACAACATGCGTTCCTCTCATTTGTATCAGTCGAAAGATGGTGATTGTTATGTGACAACATTGCCGTTAGGCTAGTCGATAACGAGAATTGGTTTCATCATTCAAAAAAAAGGAGCATTCCATTTGATACAATATATTTTCCACTGCACCTCGTTCTTTCCACGTGAAATAAAGTAAAGAAAAATATTATATCATACTTACGGCCTTTCTTGCCTTTCTCTCAGCGGCGATCTTCTTAAGATCCTTCTCCTGCTGCTTTTCCTTCTTGATCTGGGTTTCTGGTTTTGGAACTCTAAACGCAAATAATGAAGTTGTTAGTAATGGACTCTTTCTAAAATGAACCTAGCTATATTCCGAACTGATCGAAAAAGATCATTCAGAACAATTAAGCATATACTCAGAGGAAACAGTAGATTATTTTTTGGAAAGTAAACCTGATATCAGCAAAAGCTGGAGGAGGATTGCAAGTGTGAAAGAATAATCAAATTTATTCTTTCTTTCATCTACCTAATTTCCCATGGAATAGCTTTAATTGCAATCTCAAATTGTTAAAATTAATAAGATACGCAACAGTACCATACCCAAAGGTATGAAATAAGGCAGTATATCCAACGAAACGAAGGATTACACATATAAAAAGCCTTTCCATTTAGAGACAAGTACGAGTCGGACAACCGAATTTGTAATAGTCTCACCACCACATCCAAGCTTGCGACAAGAATGTGAAAGCACAATCCAAAAGTCTGTACAAAGTACAGCTCTGAATTTAAGTGCCCGTTTTCAAAAAGACTGGAGCTAATGCCCCAGAAATTCTGGTTAGGTACAATGAACGAGCAGTCAGCCCAAAGATTGCATCATCATCACCAATTATCCTGCTAAATTTAATGTTTGCCGAAATGTGTGTTCCTATGATTTATTCTCTACCAAGATGAATGTCGGCCCCCTTTGATAGAATATGAATCCCGTCATACCAAGTGATTTATTCTCCAATCTACCCGTCCTTGACTTTATACATACGATGCGACCATCTTTACTGTTTATTTGTTGAAACTAATATGGGAATCACGGCTTGTAGGATCTTTCAAGGATATGGAAGTAAGGGATAAAGCTTTAGTACGAGACTTCTTTTACAGGGTGAAAAAAAAATTCATGCGTTTTGAAAAATGTTTTACCCTCAGGGGGAAAAAATTCGAGAGTGAGTAAAAAGAGGGTTATTTACGGGCATGTGAGGTGTGAGGTGTGAGCATTTTCACGCAACAGCTTTTTGCAGACGCGACCTTAAGTCGATTTACCAGGGTTGAAAGTTGGTTTGTGTGGCTGAAAGATGCGTGGCTGAAGCAAACAGATAAGGAAGGCCTGTTGGTTTAGCTCATTTAATAGAAATTAGTCTCTGCTACGAATTTCGTGTAACATTTATTCATATTTTTAGCGAAATTGAAGATTATGAGTGGTGGAGTCCAGGTTCAAGCCCAGAGGAGATATAATCCCAAGGAAGGTAAGTAAACAGAGTAAACATGTGCTAATGATGATTGTGACTAACCCTCCGATAATTCCACAGATAAGGACTATAATCACGCAAGTGATAAAGAATATGTCATTTATAGGAGGAGAGCTAATGATGCAAGGTCGAGGTACTCTATGTTATCTCAAAAATCACAGAATGCATTCAAAAGAGGAGATAAAGCAGAAGCAAAGCGTTTATCCAATGAAGCAAAGCAAGTGCTGAATGAGGTAGACAAGTGGAATGCAATGGCTGCGGAATTCGTTTTTGTAGAAAATAACCGGGATTCGGATGAGAATGATATCGATCTTCATGGATTGTATGTAAAGGAAGCGGAATATATCCTTAAGCAGAGGATTATCAGTGGTGTTCAAAGAAACCAGTCGAGTCTTGATTGCATTGTTGGAAAAGGTAAGCACTCGGCAGGGGGAATAGCGAAGCTCAAACCTGCAGTTGAGCAATTGTGTACTGAAGCTGGAATTCGATGCGAGATTGATCGCAAAAATACTGGGGTCTTAATTATATTTCTAGACGGCTTTCGGATCCCATCATCTTGGTCAAACATTAATCCAAATGGAATTGGTGCAATGCTCGAGAATCAGAATGTTCCTGATAGGAGGACTGGGAAATTTCATGGTCAACAGCAAGGACAACCACTATATCAACAGCAACCCTCATATCAGCAGTCCTATCCACAGTCTTCTTATCAGCAGCCCTCTTATCAGCAGCAGCAACAACAACCGTATTATTATCAGCAGCAGCAGCAACAACAACAACAGCAGCAAAATGTGCCACTTCAACAAATACTCTCTCTTGTTATCAAACTTGTTCGGAGCTGCTGCTGAAAGAACTCACATATTTACATGCGGAATTGCCATTGATTACATTCAAACCTTTATATACTTTTTGTACTATTAGTCTAGTTGTTTACTGCTCTCTATTTAAATCGTCAAACAAAGTCATGTTCTTATTGGCTTCGGTTGATTCTCAGGCATTCGCTCGGTTACCGAATAATGCACGAACCACTAATCGGTAATGTGACAATACGGCTGACAGAACTTTTTTTTGGCACCCGTACAATGTCAGATTAGAAAAATCAACCGGCTCGCTATTTAGTGCTTGCTGATTACAACATTATATCGAAGGGTTTAACTAGCTGGAAATTTTAACTAAAGGCGTGCATCTTTAAATCGCATTACAAGAAGAATTACAGGGATACCAAAATCGGCCATGGATGGAACGCATGCGGATGCACTCCGCCAATTTCAGATGATATCTAACGCCTCTATTCCAGAAGAACAGCAAATAGATCTTCTTGAAGAAAACAATTGGAATGTGGAACTTGCTTTACTCTCATACAATGATCAATATCCGGATGAAGCAGCGAGAAATCTGAGAAATGAAGTTCGATCTACTGAGATTCGACGAAATGCCTCTTCGGGAAGCCAGCTGCTAAATGGCACAAACAGTAATTCTGCTAGTGGAAATATGTCAGGTGAACGGGATGCAAACGGAAGCGGGCAAAATGGTGCTAACAATGGTACAATTACTTCGGAAGCACCATCACTGTTTGGAGCAGGTGGTATATTTTCGCGTCTAATGGGTGGAAATCGGACAGGTGCATCATTAGGTGATCCTGATATACCGGGTGGTTTCCCGTATACGCATGATGGATCTTCTTCACCATCCTCTTCATCTGGTGCATTTACACGCGGTGAGCCGTCTAAATTGCATCAGATGGTGAAAAGGGGGGCGAGATTTCTTCTAAACAGTGCTATTTATGCGATAGTAGTTCCATTCTATGTCATATACAAGCTTTTGGGACTTCTACTTCTGGTTCTTCTCGGATATCTTACACCCTTATTTCGTCGGCTATATCGGGGTAGGAACTATACACTAATCAGAAGCCGATTTAAGGACCCAAGCGACGTTGCTCGGTCTTTTGTGGAAGGATTTGATGTTCTTGTGTGCACAATTATGGGAGTTTCGCATTTGAATTCTCCGGACGAATCATCCACCAACAGTCAAAGTGAGCAACTTCCAAAGACACGTGATGAGAATTTGATAGAGCAATCTGGAAATATTGGAGTTGCCAAGCCGGACTTTTTGGAATGTGCATATTCCGATGCCCTTTATCTCGTTAAGAAAGAAGCCCGCTGGTTGATCGTTTACATTCACAGCACTCAGCACGAGGATACAAAGGCATTTATCCGGGATGTGCTGATTGATGAGCGGTTTATTTCATTTGTCAGGCAGCGCAAGATTCTCTGTTGGGGTGGAGATGCCTTTGAAAGCGAGGCGTACCAGGTTGCAAATCAGTTCAAAGTGAACAAGCTACCATTTTTGGGTCTTCTATGCTTAACAGTGAATGAGACACCTACTGCATCTGGAACAAGGACGTCTGCACCAATTTTATCCCTAGTTTGTAAGATTCAAGGATACACGCCGCTGGAAGAGGTTCTCTCAAGAATGAACAAGGCATATAACAAATTTAATCCAAAGGTGACTATTTTACGTGCTGAGTACGAGAGACAGTCACAAGCTCGACTAATGAAAGAGCTCCAAGATCAGGCTTATGAGAAATCCCTAAAACGAGACAGAGAAAGGCGAATTGCACGTGAAAACAAGCAGAAAGCAGAAATATTGAAGAAGCAGTGGATTCGGTGGAGAAGGTCTGTGTTAAAGTCTGAGATTACGGAGAGTGGGCAGTATGCACGGATTGCAATAAGACTTCCTGATGGTACGAGGATTCAGCATAAATTCGGAAAACAGTATCCTCTTGAGGAAATTTACGCATTCGTTGAATGCAATTATATCTCGAAGCAAGATACTTCTGGTAGCTCTGAAGCAGCTTGTGCAAAACCTCAGGATTATCATTTCAAGTATCCTTTCAAAATTGTGACAATTATGCCAAGAAGAGAGATACCGGCAGACGAAACAGCTTCAATAGAAAGCTACGATACCATTTATCCAAGCGGTAACTTGGTGGTCGAAAAGTAAGGGGACTAAGCTTTGCACTTGAACTAACGCTAATGTTTATAATGGGGTAATCGCATGGAACGAATATGGTAAATATAAGTAGTCACATCACAATTCCTACTGACAGAAAAGTCTGTTGCACCTCTATTTATTATGTAGTATACATACTTTCAGCCCTGTATCGATCCTAATTTATTTCACTTTTACCCTGAGTTTGGTGCTTCTTCTTCTTCTTCTTCTTCTTGGATCTCTTCTTCAAACCTGGAAAGCCGGCCTTTAGTACTTTAGTGTAGGAAGCCCAAAACGACTCCAATTCCTCTGGATCCACGATTGTGCTCAATTTGATCTTTGATGCTTTGTCTCGGCTTCCGTTTGTCACTCTTATTAGCACTTTATATGTATCAGCCTTATTTTCAGTTGTAGCTTGTTTCAACACGATAGGTTTCACCTCATCCTGAAGATCATCCATTGGTTCAGACTGGATCATTGATTCCGTACTTGGAAGCCTTTTCTGTGTTATATATATCGACTTTTTCCCGTCATTTTTCTCCAGGAGTTTTGTCACTTGGCTTAAAAACTGCGCCATCGTCATTCCATGTTAGTAATCGGGTTTATGTGGTATAACGCATCAAGTTCTCCTTATTATACATTAACTTACCTCCTTATGTGAAAGCCTACCCATTTCTATACTTTCGGTGCACTTAATAAATGCAGATTTCCCTACTCTATGATGATGTAACCTGTCTTATATATGCACCTGATCGTTTCCTTGGGCTCCTGTTTTTCTCTAGTTATTATTTTTTGGTCGTGCATTTTTTTTTTTCCCGCGGTTATTTTTCAAGTGATCAAAATTCAAAATTCCGCACTACAGCAAATACGTTGTCTCTCAGCATGTCAGAGGTTCAGAAACATACATTAAAGGCAAGACTCTCTTCTTATCATTAATTCATTACAAATATAAATCGGATCGTGTGATGTGATGTTCGTTCTAACCCTGCTTCAATTCTCTGTAGTAGTTTCGCATCTTTAGTACTGAACCAGAAGGAGCAACAAATACTGGATCCAAAGCCTCAACCAAGTTTTTCTCATCGATGGTGATCACTTTCTCATCCGGAATTGTTATCGGCCGATATCCGAACGCAGCTCCCTCTTTAATCGCCAACTTCTCATCGTATATTTGGTAGTGCTGACATGCACTAAGACCGCATAGTACGTAATTAGTATGGTAAAAGTCCGGGTACTTGCCTGGTTTATCCACTAATCCAAATGGCTCCGCCTGACAGCAACAGAGGATGTAATTTTGCAGGGCTGTGCGATTTATCACGTTCCGGTTTCCAGATATACACTCCAAAAGAGCCGCTGTTCCCCCACCCCAGTGGCTGTAACATCCGTCCACCAATTTATTGGTTCGGCCGCTTAATCCACCTTCAATTGCATATTGTCTATGGCAGAGCCATCTCAGAAGAGAATCCACGTTTATAAGTTCTGCTATTCTCGCAGGAGATTTCAAAATGCAGAGTGAGGCAATTGCACAGAAAGTGTAGCCACTATGAGCCTCATCCCCAGGATTCCCTGCAAATCCACCTTCATATGTCTGACAGCTCACAATCCAGTCCTCGACACCTTTTTTAAGCTCATCGTCTAGAATATTTAGCATGCAAGCCGTGCAAAGAGCACAGTAAACCGATCTTGTGTCTGTCTCCGAGTCCTTCGCTATGGCAAATGAGCCATCTTTGTTTTTGAGGCTCAGTAACAAATGATAAACCTTCTTTCTGTCTATTTGCGACCAGCATTCCTCATCACCCACTATTGCTAGTGTACATAACATGGCATAAGTATCAGCCAAATGGGGAGTCTGCATATATCCCCCTCCGAAGCCCTCATCCTCATCATCCTCATATAAATACGACATAGCCATCTTAATACAGTTTTGGCAAACGTCACTCTTGATTGATTGAACCCCACCTAGCAATGAAGTTGCATTTATTAACCAGTATAGTATCCAACAATGTGATGCGTCCAACACTGTCATCTGAGACGGAAGTGGCTTGTGGAGAAAAATATTCGTGTATATCAGATGACCCTTCCTATTTAAAGCCGGGAAATGTTCCGAGCCTTTCGAAAGCACATCATCGTATATTTTCTGAACTGAATCCTCCACCTCAAGCTGTTTCTCAACTGTGTCTGAAATTGGCTCTGATGGCGAAATGCCGTCTGATTCGTCCATTTGTACTAATGTATCAAAGCTCAAATTGCTGTTCTGATTCTTGTGTGCACTTAGCTCCACCAAGAATTTCAGCTTTTTAAATTGCTCTTCTAGTGACTCATCACCCATTACGCTAGCACAAGTTGAGCATTAATTATATATCCTGCAATTCCTGTAAACGATGGGAATTGAACAAGTTTTGCGATGAGCATTGAATTGACCTATATAGGTAATACTGCTCTAATCTAATACTTACTTTCTTCTCAAACATTCAATTTCCAATTTCCACCTTCATGTCGATCGTCGCGTCGCTAAACCATATCTTTCTAAGTTAGTGTTATTATTACCCGCCATCTATAAATTATAATTATACCTATACATATATTCAACCACCTTTCATTACCCAGAACTTAGCCTCAAAAATGCATTAATCCATCGGCAACAATTCTACCCGATAGTCCGTTCCTAGTGTAGCCCCAATTTCTATGCTTTCTTTGCTGTTTTGGGCTTTAACCCGTAGCACATACATGCCAGACGGAATTGAATGTTTTTGTGATCCTAAGAAAACGGTTTTGTGCTTTACATTTATCTCATCAAACATTGTTTTCATTGTATCCTTGTTAATTAGCTCAATTTCTCTGATGTAAGTAGAAAATCTCACCTTTAATACCACTTTTGAGCTTCTTCTTAGCACGAAACAGTATGCATTACTCCATGAATCATTTTGCAACTCAGATAATGTTCTTTTCTTCCTTTCCTCGAATACCCCCAACGAAGTTGAAATCCGTTTCACAGTTAAATGGTGATCACATTTCACTCTTAATCTAAATTCTTCAAGAGTATTGGAGTCGTATGTTGAACAAACAATCACGTATGATTTTCTTGGCTGAAGAGACACCGAAAAAATCTCATACCCTGGTCTATATTCTGTTGGCTGACCAGCAACCAACAGCCGTTCATCAAAGGAGGTTAAGCATTTAAATTCTGAAAAGTCGTTATCAAAAATTGCGGCATTGATGTGGATATCTTTTTGGGTAAAAATTCCAATTGTGCAATTCACAACGAATGTACCCTCATCGCAGAAGACCTCGAATTGTGGATTATTGAGATAAGTATTCTTTGTCCAGTTTCCTCCACTTTCCGTCATTGTCCACAGGCTGTCAAACTGCACTGAAAATGCATCTCTGATCGGCCTCGAGAGAAAAGCAGGAAAGTTCGAGTAGCAGTTTACACTATACACAAAAGAGTCCCCTAGATCCCTCTTTATTTCAATCACACCTGTAAGACTGCCTGTCTTTGGTAACCAGACTTTCGAGAGAATAAATCTGGTGCCATTTGAGTTGAATGTGGCTATAAGTAAACCCGAATTTGGGCCCCACACCCATTTATCTCCTTCAAACCATCTAATTGACTGTATTTTGGAGTCCAGTATTTCATCCGTATCCTTCTTTAGATGTTCCTCAACCAGAATCCATGTTTCTCTTTTTGATCCGTGTGGATTAGCCTTCACAACAAACTGAGGATTTTCAATGCAAGATTCATTATTAAATTTGTGGTTATGGGAGCCAACAAACACGACATTTATCTTGGACGTGAACAGTTTATCGGTGTTCCAATTCATGTAGAGAGTCTGGAAAAATCGGCACACCTTTGAAAAAACGTATGTGAAAGCACGTGTTTTTGGCTTGGAGGGATCCCGCAACGTAAATGTGTAATCATGATTATTCTTCTCTAATTTTTCAACGATATAATCGTGGAATGGAAGAAGATGTGTCTGCTTCATTGCATCCAAGCTGAGTTCGCCCGTTCCTAATGCCACCAATGCTGTGTGTTTGTTTACATAAGCATCAAATATCTGATTCATCTTCTCTTCTGTCAGCTTGTTGATCGATATATATTCAGGAACAAATCCCGAGAGCAGATAGCAGTCATTTGCAAAGTTAGAGCCGGAAAACAATTGTGGAACTTGGCAATTGTAAATCTGTAGAAAAGCTTTCTCAATCAATGCCGGCCACTTTAAATTTGGATTCGTAATGGATCTTACTTGGCCAATAGAAGTTGAAGAGTCTACGATACAACTTCTCCTTGTACCATTAAAGTAAAATACAACCAAAAATGTTCCTCCTGAGCAATTCTGGATTAAACTGCTTACAAATTGGTCTGGATTCATGTAGTAAATGAGAGATTGAAGAGCGCAGACAAACGAACAGGTAGGAAATGTGCCCTGGCAAAGTTCAAATGCTCCCTTTATATCCCTTATGTCAACAAGAGCTAAATTTCCCACACTTTCCATATGATCAAAGCTACCAATTTGCTCATAGTATGGATAATAATACCAGCCATTCGCTTTTGAACTAAGCCATAGTGTCTTCTCGTTTAAGGTCAAAGCATGCTGTTTCTCCTTACCTCCGGCTTTACAGTCTTGATATAGCTTGATGAGAAGTTCGCATAAATTTCCAAGTCTCTTCTTATCTTCTTTGGGGAGACCTTTCACGTATGGGCTTATCAATTGATTAGAAAGCTTGCCTAGCACTGACTTCAGTTGAAGAGTAATGTCTTGGTTTCCTTTGCAATATCCAAGAATAATCCGATGGTACTCTCTGTCAATGGCTGGAAGTTCATGCTGCGAGTTATTCATTAGCGTGAAAGAATGTTGAGCAGAGTTTAGCCTTCATAAAAAATCCACGATAGCACAAGGAAAAATGTATTTTCAGCTTTGTTGAAAGGAAAGTTAGATGCATCAAAAAAATTAGAATTGAAAAGTTGAAAAAGTGCAATAATAAAAGCGAAAATAGATGGGCCGTTTAAACCTTAAGGCGCGGAATAGATGATTCACTACAAAAAGAAAAACTCAAATATTTATCGACTCCGAAACATTTATTCTATATACCAATTCAAACGGTACCTCTTCCAAAAAAGAACTGAACTGAGTTCTTTACAATACCTCCTTTGCTCTTCTTCGGCAGGTTTTTCTTGGATTTGATAAGTTTGGAGCCATCCTTAAGCTTGGTGAAACCAGAGTTTATCGTTTTACCTGTTTCATCTTCTCCGGATGACACTGTACCTGATTCAATTAGGCATTTCTTCAATATCTCACCCACACCATTTGCATCATCCTCAAACTTCAAATCCTCTGGGTTGAAATGCAAGCTGGAAAGACCATTACCAACATCTAACTCGTCGGGTATTTGTCTTCCTAGTAAAGATTCAATTTCCTTTCTTGTGTATGGAACAACACCAACAGTACTTCCTTGGTCATCTCTCGAGCCGTTTTCTCTCAACGCTCTAATTGCAGCAGCTGTGCTCATGTATGTAATTTTCACCCAGCCCTCACCGACAAAAATTGGATAGTTTTTCATTCTCATTATAGGATCTCTGACTGTGTTAGTTTTTTCATTAGATGAACCGATGACACTTGATTCGGCAAATAGTTTTTTTCCTTTCTGAGATGTATTGCTACTCTTCTCCCTCTCCAATTGCTCATTCATTATAATCATCGGGAGAACGTACTTTGTTCTGGCAGCTCCATTTTCAGCATTATCGAAATCTTCCACGATCGTACCGAATTTTGCAAAATGCTCTACTATCAAGTCAAAGTTTGAGTCCTGAAATCCGTACACGATCACCGCACACTCTTTGAAACGTTCATAATCTTCTTTCGATCTACCATTGACACTTTTGTTGCTTATTTTAGCATTAAATGCGCCGTTGGGCTCCGATTCGGACGCTTTATCTTTAAGTTCAGCAGACGTACTATCACTGTAAACAAACGGAAGGTTTTGCCGCTTTTCTGATTTTTCTTTCGCCACTGGTGTCACTACCCTGCTTCTTGAATACCTGTTAAATGCATTCATGTAGTCGTTGGGCCTATCTGTAAGGTTTAAAAAGTCTGGATTGTCAATCACTAGTCCATCCTCTAACTCATTCTCAACAGGACCGTTTAAATCCAAAAGCGATTTCTTAGGTGGCATGTCCACGTTTTTATATTCGTCGTCCCATCTCTTTTTGTTCTTCTCAACAGATGTATTCTTTCTGGCTCTAAATGGTAACGCTGCAATTTTTCCTTTCTCCTCTTCTAACGATTCATTTTCCGTCTTATGGACACGTTTTATTAGTTTTGTCGGTATCTCTCTTCTTTTTATATACACACCCTCTTTGTCCTCTAAGTCCATACCTTCGTTATTGGTATCGGGCCGCTGTGGATTACCATTAAATGCAGTTGAATTTTGTGCTTGTGTATAACCATTTATTTTCACGCCTTCGTTTGAGAGCCACTTGGGGTTCTCCATCTTTAATGAGTATTTAGAAAGCAAAGAATTCTGCTGAATTCCAATATCATATTGTTGCTGCTGCTGCTGTTGTTGCTGCTGTTGCTGCTGTTGTTGTTGTTGTTGTGATTGTAAAAAACTACCTTGATTTTGAAACGAAGTTTGCGAAAACATTCTCAAATTCGGATAGATGCTTTCTTTAGCTCCCGATACACAAGATGTTATCCACAATATAACTATATTCCCTATATTTCGCTATATACTCTGAATACGACAAGCCATGTCATTCCACCTCAAACGATGTATTTTTTTTGTTTCGTAGTGAGACTTTTTTTTTACTTTGTTTTTTTTATTTTTCATGTATACAGATCACCCGTTGTGGAAGGTGCTTGCTGAAATGTGCACTAAACTTTATATATGCAGTTGACACTTTCCAAATTATTTCATTAAGCCGCATTCTACCTAAGGCATGACATCACAAAAACCTTCCGGCAAAGTATCCAATAAGATTTCCTACAGTCGCACCCACATAAGTTCCCACAAGTAATGTGATTGGCCAGGCCTGCCAAGGTCTATCCCAATCTAAAGGAATAGGAATAACTCCCAACCAGCATCCAACCATTGCACCAACCGCCATCATATAAATCTGATTTTTGTAGAACTTATCCACCTGGAAGGTAAGCAAGTTCACCCAACAGTAATGAAAATCGGATGATGCCACTCTGTATGTGCATAAAAGTGGGAAAGTAGCGATTATTGAGATGTGAAGGGCAAGTAAGAACGTTAAGGATGTGTATGAACTTATTGGTGCGCCAAACAATATGAGGACAATATATATTGGAACAGATGCTAGTATGCTAATAAAGAACGCAAACAATATACCCAAGATATCGCCATTGTCCATGGAAATATGCGTATTTTTGCGGGACTCGGTTATTTTCTTGCTGTTAACATTCTTCGTCTTCTGTTTTAATTTCCATCTGCTCCGCTTCATATTCACAGTAAGGGCAATTCCATAAAAGGAGAAGCACTGTAAGATGATTAATATAATCAATGTTCTTTTCATCCTTCCATAAATATCGCCCTTTGCATCGGCCGGTCCAAACGAAAAATAAAGAATAGGTAGTAGATGTATCGGCAACGATGCAATTGAAGGCTCTGGAGTGAAGATCGAAGGCTTTGGAGTATCTGTAACATTCCTGTGTGGCCCTCTTCCAGTTTTACCCTTAAATCCCTCACCCAAGAATCCTCCAACGTCCGAATTATCATCACTTGAATCGTTTTTTTCAACAGGTTCATTGGCGACTGTTACCAGCTCCGAGTTTGACCCTGGTCCCGAACCATATTCTTTCCTTTTACTGGAAAATGACACTTTTTTACCCTTCTTCTGCATTTCCAATCTGTGTTCTTGATCAGAAGCACGTTTAATGATGAAAATAACCAATGTTCCAAATGTGTCCACGTTTCATGTGTGGGCTTTATTGAGGTTCTTTCTTCGGTATTTATTTTTTTTTTTTTTTAACACAGTGCTGTTATTTTGCACTATGGTATTTTTAAGTCGCGTTCCTACTCCATTCGGATTTTCACACCAAAGAAACGCATCACTTCGGCCGATCGGAAGTACTACCATCACAATTATATTTACACGTGGCATTAAATACCGGATCCTTCACCAATATGCAATCATCCGGCAAGTAAATAAATATATATATATATGCACCAAAATTAAGCGTTTTTTTCGTCCTTTGGCTGCATACTCGTACTTTTAGCGGTCTTACTACCAAAAGCTTCATTTGGACCAAGCGAAGAGTCAAAGTTCTTCATTCTATTGACACTAAAGTACTTTTCAAAGAAGTTCAATTCATCGTAGTCAATAATATCCTCAGGCCGTTTGCAAATAACCATCCAGTTAGTTCCCAAGTATGCTCTTTTCTCTTTCGTTATTTCCAAGCCCGCATCATCAACTATCTCCCCTATGTCCAAGTTCCATCTGCATCCCCACTTATCAGAGTGTCTCTGCGCATCCTTATCCAATTTCTTGTTCACCAAGTCCCATGAAGAGCGTCCATGTTCAAGAAGAATGATTCTTCCTCCCTGTTTAAGGAGTGCTTTCATGTTCTTTAATGACTGCACTGGATCTTTCTCTGAGCATAATCCAAACGTCTCCACAATTGTATCGTATTTGAATGGTTCATTCTTGTCTCCTGCCGAAGAAATCTTCTTTAAATCTTCAGCCTTGCCTACCACAAATTTCACCTTTGAGAAGTCCGGCCACCTCTTTTTGAATTTTTCATATGCCTTTTTCATCATCTCCTTCGATGGATCCAAGAAAGTATACGATGTTACTAGTGCCGGATTCATCCATTTACAGTTTCTCCCCGTTCCAGATGCCACCTCCAAGACATCACCTTTACACTGTCTCATGACCCACTTTCTTTTTCTACCCATACCCATCATCAATTCCTCTCTTCCAACTTGCCTGTCGTATTTTTCTGCTATTTTATCGTAAAATCCGGATAAATCCCGTGAAGGAAGAACGGAACGATCCAACCGGCGATCAATGACTCCCTCGATATCCTCAGGTTCGGGATCGAACTTTCCCAATGTCTGTTTTTCTTCTTCAGTTTGGCACTTCTTCAATTTCTCGTCGTAAATGTCCTTCAACTTATGGTATGCATCCAATTTCTCTTGGTCTCTGGTTCGAACCAAATCCCCAGAAAGTTCCCTCACTCGCAACCTCTCCCATTCAGAGATAAATCCCTCCTTGTCTCTCTTATCCAAAATGGCCTTCTTCTCTGTTTCTTTTGAGTATAGCTTCTTGAAGTAATACATTCCATACACAAGAAATACACCATATATGGCAACATACCATTTGGTCGCTTTCTTATTAAATCTGTGCGTCGAAGCTATTGCTCCCCATTTTTTAATTAGAGAACCAGATTTGGTAGCTTTGTCAACTTTTACTTTATCTTCCTCATCATCCAATTCCTGCTGACTTTTAATTCTTCTTTTCCCCTGCTTGTAATCGTAAGTTACAGCCTTGGAACGGCTTTTCTTCATAGCATTCCAGCTACTGTACCTCAATGACTGATATGCGACATTTCCGCCAAGTTTATATTGAATGAAGTGATTTCGATATAAAGCCGGTACTAAAAAAGTATGCCTAATTATTCCACAGCCCTGCCGAGCTCCAACCCCAAGTCCAGCCAACATGTCTCGTAAAATCTGTCGATTCGTAAGAACAAATTAAGTAGACGTAAGATGTTGTTCAAGAAAATATGTGGGAAATAAATTGAAATAACATTTTTCACACATCGATTCATTTATTTAAAGCTTCTCGATGTTTAGTTAATTTCTTGATTTACAAAATAAATCAGATTGAAATAAATGGAGTCACATCCCTACATACGAATAGTAAGAAAAATGACACGCCGACAATAATGAGAATGAACACACTGAGTCTCGAGATTAAGCGAAGAAAGGATGATACGAAGGACACCAGATCAACAAAAAATCATTTTATTATCCTGAATCAGGACACACCGATGTATCTTGATTTATTCCTATCGTGATAAACGCCGGAAATTTTGTATCAGATAGGCGTCCGCTCTGATGGTTGCAGCCACTTCCCACCAAGGAATTTTCAAAAATACTATCTCAGCCATTATCTTATCTTTTTCCGTTGGACATCTTAGAATTTTTTTTTTCTTTCCTTCTTCCGAACTGCATTATTCGGACCCCCGTGGTTACGAAAACGGTGAACGAGATACCGTGTAAAAAAGCTTTCTCCGGGGCGCTGAGCAACGCCCTTACTCCGATAGTATGTTCAGCCACACATAGGGAGCCCATTTTTTTATTTTCATCACTCATCTCGCGGGCCACTTACTTCCTTGGCAATGCTCAAGCACCGATGATTCATTGTGCGGCCATGAGGAAAAAAACATATTTAGTTAGTGTTTGCGAAATAAATCCACCAGTCATTTCACCCCCATTTTCCTGAGTTTTGATACATATTTTACTTCTATTTACCTTTATATTCTGACCTTTTTTTCATCGCCGGATCTGCCTCTAAGGTACATTTTATTCAGCACGTTATTATGTAGCATTGTTATTATTATTCCCCAGCCTAATTCTTCTGTAAATATTTCATACATCTGTCCCCTTCCCTATGTTAACGGACTTTACTCCAGCATCCCTCATTTTAGCTCTCTATTTTCCTTTTTTTTTTTTTTCGCAAATTTCCGTTCCCATTCTTTTATTCTTTTTAGGTCCATCAATCCTACACTCGCTCCATCTCCATAGTTGATTTCACACTAGTGTTTTCTTTTTAACTCCTTCAACTTTGAAATTGGTCTGCTCCTTTTATTAGCTCTACATACGAAAGGCGAAGAGAGTATACAAGGAAACAGAAAGTCAGGCAATTAATCACAGCTCTCCTTTACCGCTTTTTTCGTTTAAAAAAAAAAAAAAAAAAGAGCGCTCTCGTTGTTGTTGTTGTTGTTAGTCAGTTTTAATTGCAACATTAACTGGACCTCAGTACATATTCCTAGAACTGGTTATTATTTCATTTCTGGCTTTTTCTCCCTTTTTTCTTCCTTTCTTTCCTTCCTTTATCTTATAACCTAATGAATTCGGACGGTGTGAACCAAATTGTTGGCTCTTTGCAAGTCATCTATAACCCCCGATCATCAAATGATGATCGTCATAAAGCTGAGCAATTTCTAGAGAAAATCAAGCAAATACCTGAATCTCCATTCTGGGGCTATCAGTTGGCTCTTCCAGATAATAAATACGACTATGTTGTTAGGCACTACGGTCTTAATCTTTTGCTCGACGCCATTACAAAAGATTACTTCACGTGGGACCTTGAAAAGAAACTTGCTGTTCGCCATTGGGTTGTTGAACTTGCCAGCAAAGCATCACCTCAGGATCCCCACTATATGAAAGAGAAAGTCGCGTTTCTTTGGGTTGAAGTTGCCAAGAGATGCTGGGGTCAGTGCCTAGTCAAAATGGACACATCATCAAAACCTGTTGGAAAAAGTAAGGATGATGGTATATCTTCCAACCACACGGATGGAAAGCTTGAGTCAGCAGATACTGCCAAGCAGGCCAAGGACTACTCTGAGCAGGAAAAACAGGAATCCTGGTCTTCCATGGATTCGAACTTGTTGGAATTGTGGAACCACGGAAATGTCACCAAGGAGCTCACGCTGATAATCTTCAGGACATTGTTTGAGGATGTGTATCTTCTTGATGACCCTATTGTGTCACAAAGAAGTAACGTTCTCTCTTCCCTTTGCCCTGAAGTTGTTACTTCTGAGGAAGTCCTACTTATGAAATACGAGCCAAACGAGCCACTTAGAATGTTTGCAGCCTCCCAGGAGGGTTGGCTCGTCCGCTGGTGTCAATTATTGGATCAATGCATTGATTTTCTTCTTGAAAACAGTGCGACACAATCAGATCCCGATCTCCGTTCAAAATGCAGCACGTACACATCGTTTGCGACCAAGATTCTAGAAGTGTTTAAAACAAGTCTTTACTGGATTTTGCCTGTGGCGTTTAGGCAAGTTGGAATTTTGGCAAAGCTTAGTTCACTTTTGAAAGTTGGTAACGTCAAGATACAGACCCTTTCGATCGATTGTTTCCAGGTTCTTTTTACGAGATCGTACTCAGAAGAGGAAGATTTTAATGAAATAGTTGGCTCTATATTCAGCACGGATGGCCTAGCGATGTTGTTCAAACTCTACAAATCGATAAATTTGAATCCGGATGATATAGATGAAATCAGGTACACCTTATTGAAGAAGCTCGTTGAAATGATTGTTGGTCTAAGTGAATACTTACAAGCAACCTCCGGCTCTCAGAGCTTTGCACTCCCGAAAAATGTGGATATAGTTAATTATTACAAGTTGGTGCTTGAAACAACCAAGCATGAATCATTGGTAGTTTCTGGTCTTTCTCTTCAGTTTTGGTGCTCTGTCTTGAGAATCGACGAGCTATCCGCAAAGCATGATTTTGAGCAAGTCATGCCCGAATTACTTGAAGTCAGTGCCAATCACCTAATTAATTATGCTGATTATGATCCTGACTGCGTTGCAAACAAATATCTTGAAATAGATTTCGAGAATCAGCCCGAGCACACCACTTTTTTGACTAATTACCACAAGCTTAACGATGACATTGTGCGAATAATCGTCTGTAAGAAGCCAAAGGAAGGACTCCAATGGTTGGCCAATAGATTGAATCAGTTTTATTCGTCATCCTTGGGAGTAGAATCTCTTAATAATAATAGTTTGACCTACAAGGATAAAGGATCGGAGCCTTTTATATGGGGCTATGCTCAGCTAGTTACAATAGAGGCTTGTGTTCGTGGTATTTCACGTTGGCTCATCTGGTATACCGGATCTAATTTCGATGATGAGAAGGCCTTTTTGATCCATGAGGTGGATGATCTCTGTAAAACACTTCTTACCATTGAAATCAAGGATCCCGTTCTTCTCAGAAAGCAAATTCAGACTCTCGTGCAATTCACACCCCTTTTGAAGGATGTCTCGGGTACTATGTTCAAAGTTTTGGAAAAGGTTATGACATCCTGCACATTTGAATATCCAGATAACGCTGATGATGATGAGAGAGAGTTGATTAGAGACTTGCGCACATCTGGAGGAACTGAGTTGAACAGACTAGCTTATTTGATGCCAGAATCATTGAAAAGCATTTTGCCTCAACTTGAGGAGGCAATTGCCGGTATTCTACAATCTGGAAAGTTGAGTCAGCATGAGTCTGTGGCATTTAAATCGTTCCTGTTGGTTGTGTCTCAAAGATCATCTATTGACAACAAGGCCGAACGATTCAGTCGTATAGTTGATCCAGAACTTCTGGCATGGTCTGATCCAGCAACAGAAAAAGGATTGCTGGAATTACATTGGTTCATGGAAAGACTCGGAATTGTGAAAATTGCAAAGTATTTCCAATCGAGGGGAATAACTGCAAACACGAATTTACTTGAGGCACCGATGGATGAGCCTGGAAGACAGTTGAAGAATGAATTGAAAGAGCAGTGGTCATCCATATTCCCTATCAGAGCCACTCGTATTTTTATTCAATATTCAATCGAGAAACTTGATCACCGTTCAACCACATACAAAGATCTCTTGAAACTTTGGAAGCCTCGTGTGAAGCCAATCTTACCTCATATTCTTCAGCTTATATACCAGATTCAGGCATACCACAATCCAGCCAATTGGGCCGATCTTCCAAGCGAAGTTCAAAGCTTTGTGAAATATAGTTGTATGGAGAGATTCTGGCAGCAAGGAGTTTCTATCCAGTCCAAGGAATCGTTTATGGATGAAAGTGTGAAAGCTATGCACACATTGCGAGACTTTGCAGACAGTGTTGGCCACATAGTAAGGTATACCAGAGAATACGCATATTTAACGATCAGCTCAATATCAGAGTTAGAGGAAACTCTGTATGAAATTCCAAACTCTGCTTCTCTGCTTTGGAAAGCTCTTACTGGAGAATCTGTGGGAATAACTCTACATTCCTGGAGGCATATGCTTAATCTGGTCATTAGGAATGTGATTAAGAACTGCCCTTTGAATTACATCGATACGTTTATGGCCGAGTTAATTCCTCAGATGTTGAATACCATAGATAGTCTTTTAATGAGTCGCTGGAATATTGTTTACAGGAAAGGTCTCCAGCTTGAAGGCAACGAGTCTGATGCACAGCTCAGTGAGGAAATGATGGAAGAGCACATGTTAAGACAATTGACGGCCGTTGTTGACAGAATGCTTATTGACTTGGTTGGACAGCAATCACCTTCAAACTTAAAAGAGAGGCAACTAAGGACGCGGAAGCTGATATTTGGCAATTTGGTGTTACTTGCACCCTTGCTTACACTTCTTTGTCACATCATAGAGATTAAAGACACGCGTTGTTCATTTAATGCGATATTAATAGTCAAACACATGCTTCCGGATCTAATTGCCTTGGAAGATTCCGAAGTCGATAAGTTCATGAGTGAAAACCTTATACACACTTTGCTAACAGTTTTAACCGACAAATTTTTTGCGGATGTGCATCCGGAAGCTGCATATGCACTCACAATTTTGTACATGGGTTTGCGGTACAAATCATCGTATCCGGCAGTTGTCTTGCAACAGATATTGAACTTGGAAACAAAGGAGTTACAACAGTTTGAAGCTCTTTTAGCTGATTGCAAGAAATTGAGGCAGAGAAGAAACTGCTTCTTAGAATTAATCTCGAACTCTCAAAAGAAGATAAATGGGGAGACGGGAGATGATGAGGAGGCTAAGAGAAGAGAAAGAAGGAAGAGGTTGGATGCTTCGCGCAGAAGCAAACGTAATACTAATGGAGGAAGTCTAATGGATGATCCATTTTCTGAAAATAACGCTTTAAGTACGTTATTTGGGGACGAATGAGGCACTTCCCTCAACGAGGTTACTATGTATGTATTTTGTGCAAGGTGTACGGTTCTTAGTTAGGCATCGCACCTTTTGCAGTAATTTTATCTTTCTTCGTTGTCGTTACTTTTCGTTTTTTGCATTCTCCATATACATTATAAATTCAAATGAAATCGAAGAAAACAAGATGAGCTTTAATCCGATTCAGCTTTCAATGGTCTGTACTCTCTGTAGTTATTTCACCACTGTCGCCCCATATTCCTTTTAAGGTGTATTCAGCTGATTTCTGTAAGTCATCATCCCAGTCACCGTAAATGTTTTTAAAAAATGCTATAAAACTGTCTTTGGAAAACTCAGTAAGCGCTCTCCTTCCCAAACCATATATGAGAAGACTGTTATCGGCATTGACCGCTGTTGACACTTTCCGGCGTCTACCATTGTTTGCATTCTTTTTCTTCGACCGTTCATCCTTCGTAGTCGAAATTTGTATATATTCCTGCTGTATCATCAAGGAGATGAATTGGGAAATTGTCAAATTCCCTAAGATATCTATTGGCTTCGTCTCCTGGAAATGCAAATTAAAATTCACGTCTAAAACATTAAGCAAATCTGCCTGCGAAATGTTGTTGTTATGTAGTAGTATCACTGATAAGATCATTAACTTGAACCCCTTCTGAATGGCTTCCGTCGCAGGCTTTACCTCTGCCTTGCCAAAAGTGGTAACTTGTCCTTTTTCTGTTGCAAGATTCAGTCTAAGATCATCAATTGAGTTTAACCGTCCAGTGTATTGTTTAAAAAATTTATATGTCCGTTCCTTCATTCGCTCAGAGAGTTTATTAACCATGATGTACTCTTCGTTTGAGTTTCTTGTTTCCTCTCGATTTGAGGCCAGTGGTACAAGATACATGGCAAATGTTGGTCGAAGAATGTTATTCACACGAATTAGAATATCCCTTTTAAATTGGATTCCTGTACCCTTCTCTCCTTCCGTCTCTAGAACCTTGGATATAAAGTTTTTATTGAGTATCTGGTATTTGTTCTCCAACCCTAAGATAGCTCTTACAAATGAAAATGCAAGTTCGTCCATTCGACCTGATTCATTTCTCAATTGTGATGGCATCCCATATTCTGGTGTTGTTTCCTCATTTGTGCTGCTTCCAACATTTGACATTTCAATACCCTCTGACTCATCTTCACCCTCTCTCGAAGAAGTAGCACGTATTTTCCGGTGTTTTCTATGTCTATGATCTCTCAAATCATATATACTATCTTCATCTGTATAATCCTCATCCTGTGGTATACCTGAAGAACTTCTAGTACTCATTTCCGCCTTTTTTTAACGTATTTATACTGGTGAACTCAATTTGACTTAGGATATGGGTGCTGCCCTTTAAATAGAGACTAGATAATCGGAAAGTTAGTTCATTCAATATTTCTAATATCTTATGCTGTGACGACGCGCTACGCGAAATTTTTTTTTGGACGCGCCAACCAACCTGATGGTGCATTTCAGGAAAAAAATGGTATTAAAATCCTTAAGCACTGAACTATCATGAAAGTATCAGCTGGTATGGTTCCTGGTTTCATATACATATTTTGTGTATTGTCTTTTTTTTTAATCTTTTGCTGGTATGATTTCCTGGTCCCCACAAATAAATGTTTTGAATACCAGAATAACTACACATGATATGCAAAACCTTTCAAAAATATCTTTCTCTTACAAAAATTATTTATCTACGTATCTCTGCAAATTTCGAATAATATTACTGGTATCTGAAGAAAATATGAATATCAGTGTGATCTTTGTGCTGATAGTATGTTTTTTCAAAAAGTTATCTGAATCTCTCAAAGCAATAATAATATCTTTTATATTATGAATATTTATAGAAATCATAACGGAAGTCAATTTTGACATGCCGACTAAACTATATATTGGCCTACTACCTCAAATTGATCTTGATCTGTGACATTTATTATTAAAACTCATCCGTACTGGAATTATAAAATACGATAACCACTTAATGGTATTTGAATATTTTACCGACAAATTTATACGTTTCATACTTCATTGATCAAGCATTTTTTGTTATTCATGAGTGTGATGCCAAATATTTACAATGAAAATTATCAACCAATTGTGTGTTTTTAAAACCAAACAAAATTATAAAAAGTATTTGGAACCACAAGTAAACGATAATGATAATAAAATAAATAAAGAGTGATTATTCATGCCTGAATATCTACAATTCTAGTGAATGAATATCTTCAAAGTATGAAGCAAGAAAGTGTAATTTATGATAAGGTTATCAAAAGATAAAATACTCTGGTTATGGTAATATGTGTGTATTCAACACATCGTGCTCTTTAGAAGCATAGTACGTAAATTGATTTAGGTATTCTCGAAATTATTATTGGTAGCTGGTTTAATCGTGGTTTATTTTCTGGATGTGTGATAATGCCCACTTATTCTTTTCGTCCAGATTCTTGTTCTTTCTTTAGTCTAACGCATGATTATTTTATCTTAAGTCAATAATCTCAAATCAATCGTCAATAGGTTTATCGAAATACAATACATGATTAAAGAACGAACATCCTACAATGCTTTTTTCGTTCTTTTTATAACTTCTCGAAATATAAATTGAAATCCTTGTGTAACTAAAGAGGCCATTATCGAACAATTATGCTCTTTAATGATTGAGTATAACTTTTAATCTTAAAATGATAATTCGCTTTTCATTGAATTCCAATGACCTTTACAAGATAATTATTTTAAAATCAATGCATCCACCAACGAACTATTATACATTTACTTAATTATCTTGCAACGTACAAAAACGTTGCATCACGACTAACAAGAAAAAAAAAGCCTAACCCGTACACCTGAACCCAAATTTTGATGCCGCGATTTTGAGATTAACTCCAAATATTTTGCAGGCCGGGGACAAAAACCGCTTTATTCAAATACCAGAACTATTTACTCCCGGATCCTGATCTGAAGCCATTGTTCGGAGAACTTCGCGATTCGATAAGGGAAAAATGATTATCCATTGAAATTGATACGCTGTAATGCTATTGGTTAAAATAAACTTTTGGTTTGAATGAAGGTCGGGACCCCGATATACATGATAGGAAATGAGCCTGGCAATTTTTTTTATATTTTTTGTATTTCTTGTATTACTTGATGTTTATTCGTTCCGCTTTACTCGATTTCTTTTTTTCTTACTATAGTTTTAAGTTTTTGAAAAGACTTCCATTTTATATGTATACTGCCTAGGCAATAACATGGGAGATTTAGTCGATCGCATTTTTATACGATTTCGTGATATCTGGTGAAATACGATAAGACGCAAGTTTCAGGCAATCGAAGAAACAGGAAAATTCTATCCTTGCATACATCTACATATGGCTAACTTACACAGAAAGAAGATCATTTCTTTGGCGGCGTCTTCATTCGTGGCATTAGCATCAGGAACGCCGTATTTATATGGAATATATTCACCTCAACTTATTACTAGATGCAACTTTTCAGCCCTAGCATCATCATATTTATCCTTAGCCAGTAACATCGGCTCATCTATTGGTGGATTTTTTGCTGGTTTGCTTATAGATAGCTACGGAACACAGGTTGCAACAGCTCTTGGAACCTTAATGGAGTTTAGTGGATTCTACATTCTTTATCTTAGTTACAAACATGCTTGGCATAAATTTCCACTTCTTCTGCTAGCCATGATAAACGTAGGGTTTGGTTCCGTCTTGGCATACTTTTCCACTATTAAAGTGTCCACAATCAATTTTCCCCAGTGCAAGGGGATGGCAAATGCTCTCCCTGTTTCAGCGTATGGGCTTGCTGCCTTATTCTATGCTTTAATTGCTGGGTATTTCTTTTCTGACAACACACAGGGTCTGCTTCATTTCATATCAATATTTGCAGGCCTTATCATTGGAGCTGGCACATACTTTGTTAGACTATACGAGAATGAAGATGAGAACAAACCAGGTCAAAATTCTTCGGCATTACCAAATGACACGGAGGCTGTACTTGTGCAACAATCTCCTATGGAAGAAAGAGCGGATACGGAAGTATCAAAACCTCAAAAAGCACTTTCATATCTTTTGAAAGGCCACCGTGGCTCAATGGCTCAGGTCAATTTAATCAGAACCGAATCTTCAGGATCACTTTTTTCAACTGCATCTGAAGTCTCTTCTCTCGCGTCATCGATGTCACGATCTTCTTCGTACATGTCGGTGAATTCTGATTCTCAATCGTCAAATGATGGATTTGCGTCATCAAATAGTGTAACACCTAACACAACCGGTGGAAAACCACACGGAAGTCGTGCTTTCCCCATTGACATGCCTCACCAACGACAATCATTTACGGATTTGTCGATGTCGGCTCCGGATAATCTTGTTGCTCCATCCAGACGCTCGTCATCCCATCCATCAGTCTTTGCACACTTGCACTCAAGATCATCATCGCAGTCTCATGAATCCTCTCCACATCACTTTCCTGCATCGTGGATTGGCTCTGCGGCACATGAAAGAATGACATATGGCCAATTTTCTGCTCCTAAGAGACATAGCAGCAACAAAACCAGTAGTGGAATTGATGCAAGCTATAAGGAGTCGCAACATAAACTTCAAAGAGCTGGTTCGGATGCTATAAGCTTTTCAGCTGATGCTCATATCACATCGCAGGAAGAGAAGAAACTAGATTTACAACAAATTTCTAACGGTAGTCCAGAGTATAAGATTTCGTCGCCGGAAAGTGGAAGTTCAGATGAAGATATGTCCAGATTTTTGGAAATTCTGAATAAGCGGAAAGCCGAAATCAATAAGATAGAACATCACCATCATGGAAAGCATAGAAAGAAAAGAAAGCATACTTCTGTCAAAGAGCACGTTCTTGGCCTTATGAAGAATAAACTATTTATATCTCATTATGTTATGAATGCAATGTTTTGCGCTATCGGTCAGGTGTATATTTTTGGTGTCGGCTTTATTGTCAAAGCGCAGTTGAACAACCAGAAATTTTCATCAACGTCCGTATTAGCAAAATTGATATACGTATTTGCTGCAAAGAAACCAGATGAAGATCTTGCCTCACCTTTTCAGGCACTTCAAGTGTCTATTATTTCTTTTGCCAACTTTTTGGGTAGACTTCTGGCTGGACCAATGAGCGATCTTTTCTCAAAGAGCCTTAACTTTAACAGGATGTGGGTAGTTGTGATTGCACTAATATTATCAACGATAGGACAACTTTCTCTCATATTTTTTAATGATCTTAATGTACTTTCGTTGTCATCTCTGCTCATTGGAATGGGCTATGGTGCAGTCTATGGAACACTTCCTGCAGTGGTGGCTGAAACATTTGGTTCAGGTAACTTTGCGACAACTTGGGCTTTAATGGGTACAGGTCCAATTATGGCTTTTCTGGCCCTCAGCGACTATTTTGGAAACGAGTATGATAGACATAGTCAATTAGCAGATGACGGTCATGGGGAGCTGACAAGAGTTTGTCTTAGGGGCGGATTATGTTATAGAAATGTCTTTATTTTTAACACTTTCCTATGCTGTTTGGCAATGATGGGTTACTTGGCTATAATCAAATATTGTCCTAATAAAATGAAGGAAGATGAAAATTCGAAGGGGGTTTGAATTGTTTTCATTTATTCAAATTTCAGACTTGAGATCTGTGTTATAAATTGCTCGCTCCTCGGGGATTATTTAATTTACCTAGCTGTTCCATCAATCATTATTGCACTTATATAACTTTATATTTCAATTATAAGTTAATTAAATTTGAATTTATACATGCCTGCACTTTATTATTCTCAATTTTCAAGGTATATTCATATATGTGGATATCTTTAATGGAAGAATTCTGGGTTGTGCTACCATCGTTTTTGAAGAAAATTTGTACTCTCCAAAAATTCCTCGGAGATGAGCTGAGAAGAGAAGAGAAGCGAAATTTGTGATCAGGTCTGATTCTTTCATTATTATTTTTTTCCCCTTCGAACAACAAAAAAAAAACACACCCTACAAAGGTCATTTGCATCACTTTTCATGGCTCATTACCAGTAATTAAGGATCATTAATTCTTTTGCTTTGTTGATTCATGTTCTGGTTGGATCAGAGGCGTCACTTGTGGTTAAAACCACGACAGATCATAGGGGTATTTCACAAGTTTAACTTAGCAGTGTCAAACAATTATTTGGAGAATAACGTAAGATATCATTCAAATGCTGCCAGCTATAACTCCTCTTCATTCAGAAATGGGTTATTGAAAAGTATTCCTGAAGCTTCTGACACAGACACATCTACTGAACCCATAAGATATAATGTTTTAGGTGATTCATTTAACATTTTGAATGTTAAAGTTCCGAGGTCGGCGATATTTAATATTAGATCGGATACCAATAGACAATATCTCATAAGTAGTACCGGGGAAATTAACAAAATGAAGGTTGATAAATTTATAATAAACCAGAATGAAGGTTCAAGAAAAACAATTGAATATCAAAGCTGCATCAACAACTCAGGCCCAATGTCTCTTCTACTTGGCTTGAACTCACAACACGCTAATTTCTCTGTATTGACTGCAAGTGATCAAAAGCGATGGATGATAAGACAGGATGAATTAAGCGTGTGGCAAGATGATGCGGTAGAAATACATTCTGTGCGGTTTCTATCCAAGTTTGTTCAAGTTTCTGGTAAGGGTAAATTTGCGATTTCGTCTCCAGGAAAAATAATTGAAATTCAGCTTGCCAAAGATGAAAACATATTTTTAAATCCGCGTGCCATTGTGGGATATACAAATGTTGTAGGGAACGCAAAACTAGGCAATGAAATAGAGAACGCAGCAAGCGAGCTTATATCAGGATTACATAGCATTGCGAGTGTCAAACTTTCACAAACCAGAAAAGTTGATACGTACTTGAAGAATACGCAAAATGCTTTTAGAACAAGCACAAAATTCGGGGAAAAGGCAATACAGAAGGTTATAAGCCTTTGGAAAGAAAACGTTACTTCAAAGATTAAACATGAAAGGAACATCAGCTTAATTTCAGAAAAGAAGACAGAAGGACAAAAAAACGATGTAAGGATGAAAACCGAAAGTATTAATCGACAAAATACAAAGAAGAGATCCAGTGTCATAGAAACAGAAAAAAGCAGTAAAGCGGATTGGATGAGAACTTTGCGTACAATTTTGTGGAAGACGAAAAACTTCTTACACGCATTTGGAAGCGTGGCATGGCGGACCTTAAGTAATTTATTTCGTGTAGTGCAGAACTCCATAATTGTCTTCTTCACTGGTTATCATGGGAATTATTTAATACGTATGAAGGGACCAAAGACAATATTGGTTCATGATGCGATAAATATCAGGGGCGGGATTATGACCAGATCTGAACTAAAGAGGCTAAAATCCAAGAAATAAAGCACACAAAGAAAGAAACCAAAATATGAATAGGAGGAGTACTTCGCATTAGGATACAAAAAATTCCAGGTTTATTTATTTACTAACTTTTATAGTAAAAATATAATTAGCCGTAGAGCTAGTATTATTGACAAACACTAAAACCGATCAATGCGAGTGGATGCAATAATATAGAGCTATAAAAGGGGTTGCAGCATCGTTTCAATTGAATTCAAGAATAAAAAATATGTGGAATGCTGGAATGTAAGTATCACGAGGTTTGGTAGCCAAGCCAGGGGTAAAAAAAAAAGTCAATCAACCCACACTATCAAATTTCAATTGATGGAATTTCATGATTTCAATTCAAGATGTACAATCAAATTAATATCTAGTTTCGGATACAGGGTTGAGGGGTTGCATATAAACTGAAAAACACAATGAAATTGCAGATGCAATGAGATGTAAGGGGACATCGAAACTAAGAAACAGAGATGCAGAGTGGTAACGTGTTAAAACAAAAGAAACCGAGAACAAGGACAAAAAATTTTTCAATTCGAGACTTTAAAACACAGAGGAAAATAAAGTAAATAACGGAGGAAAGCGGATGTAAGAAGAGTCACATACTTGCTATGAATATTCATCATGCTAATTACACTGGAATGACTTGTGTAAACACAACATAGAAAGCTACACCCACAATAATAACATCAATGAAGTACAAAGTAGTAATCACTTCTGCAACGCTTTTTCTGCGATACAAATAAAAACTAGTTGCGTCTAAATTTCTAGGACCTTTGTGCATGATGACAGTGAACTGAAGGTGAAATGGCGTTATGTTTGTATTTATAGTGTATGGACTAGCTAAATGTAGTTGCAAGGATGTTGGATGTGGTAGATATAATGTAATCGATCGTGTTGAGATTGTATGAATAATAGGTGACGTTTTTTTTTTGGGGGGGGGGGGGGTACTCACATAACTCTGAGCCGAGAACAGCACTACTTCTTTCGTACTTCGCATGACGAGAAATGTATTAATAGATTAGTATTGAAACATCAAAATGTGCCGTTTACATCATTGAAAACTTTGGAGTCAAATACTGTGCATTATTCTTTGCACATCTCTCTATTTCCTGTGTGGTATTTCATAAAGGCAAAGGCATCAATTTTATTTCATTACTACTTTCGTACTGCATCTGGTGTCTTACCTCAAATGTCGAATACGGGTGAGTAATGAATATAACAAGCAATTTTTCTTTTCTGCAAACATTAACAATTTATTCCATTGCAGAAGAAAGCCTATGCACATACACCTAACGTTGCTTTATACCAATGTTTATTTCATCCTCGGTTTAACGGAATACTGTGTTCTTACATTTAGATTCAAGGTTCATTCGACAGTTTCCGGTCAAAGATTGTAGCTATATTGTCACTATATTGAAAATAATTTAACGCTGAAGAGAACGAATACAATAATAAAAGAAAACCAACCAAAAACCGTAACCATTGTCAACGTACATGACTTTCTCTTATCATCTGAAATACCCAATTCTTTCAGCTACTGGAAATAGCCATTAAAGCTGGTGGCACATTTGCTGAAATTGAAGAAATTATATGTGATTTAATTGTTCCGAGCTCAATCAGCGTTACCTTGTATCAAAACATGACGAGTCAGATTTTATCACACAATATCGACTCAATACACAAAAATAAAATATAAAGAAAAAGGGTAACAGAAGGAAGGGGAAAAGGGATGGAGAACATTCAAACTCTCCAAAATCGAGGATAACGAGGTGTACACTTAGGTGTTGACACTAGCCTGAATGCTGGAGTTGGTGATGGGGGCAATGCTCCGGGAAGGTAATTATAACCCATGTTATACCTGAGATTTGTATTAGGTGGACATCCCACAGAATTTGGGGGTGTTATTATTTGTGTTGCAGGTGCAACATTAGTAGGAGAAACCGGAGGTGGATATCCTACAACGGGTCCTATTGGATTGAACCTGGTTGGAGCACAGCAGTAATTATCGGACGCCGGAGTTGGTATACCGGTTGGAATCCACCTACAATTTGAATTGACTGAAGGTGGCATAGGACCAGGATGATAAGAACATATGGGAGCTTGTGGCAAAGCTATCTGAAGTTGTGGTCTTGGATCAAATGGTGGCATTCTATTATACAGTTGATTCACAATGTATTTATTTCCATCAATTGGAGATTGCATTCGTTCTTGCTCTTGATTTATTCTTCTTATTTCTAGTCTTCTTCTTAGTTCTTTAAACTCCGAAGGAAGTCTTTTCCTTCCATGCTTTTTTCTTAATATATGGCAGTTAAGGTGGCCCAAAGTACCATAGGCCTTGTTGCAATTTGGATAATTGCACATATAGAAACGTTCTACCTCATAATACTTCTTTCTTCTTCTTTTCTTTTTTCCCAAGGATGAGAATTTGATGTGCTCTGATGACACCGATGTAATTTTTGATGATTTGGGTTTCATATGGTAAGAATTAATTTGGTCACTCTCGATGGATCTACTGTTGCTAGATCTCAAGCTGATATCACTACGTTCATCTGAATTTTGCTTTTCTAATGCTCTTTCATAACTCTGATTGCTTCGTGGTATTGAGACATCCTTCAATTTAGAAGGATGTTGCTTGGTCAAAGAAGGATAGCTCACTACGGAGCTTATTAAAGAATTAGACATATGCTCCTCTTCTATGTTTTATCAACGAGCTTGTGAATACTTATAATAATTGAAAGTCGAGTAATTAGGATGGAAACTTATACTAGAAAGCTGGAAACAACATCTAGACAGGAAGAAAATGAAAGTGAATAATTACAGAGGTTTTGAACCGAAGTTTTAGAAAATGACCAAAAAGAGGGAAAATGGAGGTAATCGTCAAACATAACTTTTTTTTTAAAGTTCCATCATGCATAAGGAACACGGGCTGTGAGTGATATCGAGTCAAGAAATTTAGACAATACGGAGATTGTAAATGCGGCAATATTTGAGAAAACACAGTTTCTATTCAAGACAAGAAAAAAAAAAATAGGCCGGAAAGGTCTTTCTTTTTTTAAGTCGACCTGCACCATTGTCTAATTCTAATGAAAAGAACAATTGGGAAATAAAAAATAGTAAAACGTATTTTAAGGGCCTGTACAAAATCAATCGATTTAAATAAATATGTTAAGCAAAGGACTCTATTCGTTGAGAAAGCAAATATTTAAGGAATGTTGAGACTTGTAAAAAAAAGAGAGAGAGAGAGATACATTAAAAGAGGTATATACTCATATATGCATTTCACCTTTGAGGATCGACAACACAAGTTTTGAGCCTGCATATGATAATCTTTACGGCAAATTGCTTCTTTTCACATTTGTCTTGAACTTTTTTTTTGACAATAACCACACTACAAGGGGAAACAAAGTAGGTCAAGAATAATCATACTCCTGAAGCCTTCAAAGAATATTTACGGTTACCAGGAGTTCCAATGAAATATATTGCTGCACGATAGATATTTGAACACTGAACAATGCCACCTAAATAAAATTATTTTTCGAAGAAGTAAGAATTTCTGGACAGAAATATATGTGTGTATGGAAAAATTCAGATATTTCTAAATCTTAGTTTGGAAATGCTAAGATAATAGAGAAACACGATTATACAAAATAAGATTTGCGAACCCAATTTGGGCAGTGATCCGATTTGAGCGGCAGTGCAGCATGCTTATGCACCTCTGCGTCACACACACAAAAAATGAATATTCCACGACTTGCACAATATTTACATTAAGCAATTTTTTTATTTTTCCTTCACCTGGAACTTGCTAACGTGTAACACAATACATAATTTCGAAACAAAGGACTTTCGATTGCTCTCAGAAGGGGCTTTACCAAATATGGCACTTGACATATGGCAGACACAATCGTTGATGACTGATTCTCTAAGGCTCACAAAATTCCCAATAAAAGTGAGGTACAGCAATTTCTTTTTCAGTACCGCGTTCCCCATCTCCTCCCTCTACGTCCATGTGTTCGTATTGTTTTGATGCATAGGGATACATCGCCTTCCAAATTTGAAAAATACAGTAAACACAGCGTAAATATCAATTAAATAAGGTTGTGCGCAATGAATAACAACTTACCAATGATTCCGACAGGCTTATTAGAGTTCCTTAAAATTCCTATTGTACGGATTTTCGGTTCGAAGAAGGCGCTGCCGAATAGTTGCTCACTATTCAATTAAATGAAGAACCTATTTCAGAGCATGAAAATGCCTCTTTTTGAAAGGTTTAGAGTACAAAGGGGGCTTTTATTTTTGATATCATATTCTTTGAAAGCTGTGAACTTTGCAGTTTAGGAAATATCGATTGCTTCATTCGTTCATATAAGTGTATTCAACAGCTTTTCATCTTACAAAAAGGATAAACTTCATTGAAGAGCTTTGAGTATATACAAAAGTAAAGATCTGCAAATCTGAAGAGTAACAAAGATCAGCAGTTATTGATTTACGACCGTGCTTTTGCAAAAACAATGCTACATAAGATTGAATAGTGCAACCATTACCTCCATAAAAAGTTTCTTTTCTTCATGAGTAATCGTTACTGGAAAGGCTCCTTTGACAATAACAATAAATATTTCGATAAAGAAACAAATAAACATGTTTACACTTGTATACCTACCAATATATAAAGCTGTAATTACCCTGAAGTAGATGCAAGAAGAAACAGTTTCTTGACTTTTGGTTTTGATTTTCTTTTTTATTCAGACAAAATTAAACACCTTCATTACCAAGATGATTTTTTCAAACGTTGTTAGAGTTTTGGCCATAACTTCCCTTTGCACAAAGGGTATGGCTGCTCCATATCCAGTAGCAAAAGGTGTAAAAGTTTACGAACGTGAGGCTGCACCAATTGCAGATCCAGAGCCGGTTGCTTTTACCTACAATGAAGAATTGCTAAAGAGAGACGGTCTTGCTAGTGCAATCAGTGCTCTTCTTACTGATGCTGTGAGCACAGTAGCCAATGGATTACTTGGTACCCTTAACACATTGGTTCAAGGGCTAGTTAGTGATTTGACAAGCTGTGATGGTGTTCTTAATGATTTAGGTGCTGTTCTTGATGGTATCCTTGCCGATGCTGGTGAAGGTGCTGACTCATCTGTTCAGGATGTTGTTACCCTTATTCAAAATCTTGTTGATGCCATCATTTCAGGTGCTTCCAGTGCAAATATTCTTACCGATTTATCTAATCTTCTAAGTGGAATTGTCTCAGCAGTTGGAACTGGTGGTGATGACGTTCTAACCACAGTGGGAAATCTTCTTGCAGAATTGGTTGAAAGTTTAACAACTGCCAAAGGTCAATGTTCTTCTACCGCCGCTGTTACCCTTACTGATGTTTGCGGAAATGCCATATCTTCTAGCTCTAGTACTTCTACTAATTTCGATGCAGAGGGCATTCTTGGAGATGTCGCCGAGATCATTAACGATGCAATCTCTTCTTTGACTTCAAGCACAGGCTCTGGAATTCTTGGAGACGTTCTTGATTTGATTACAGAACTTATTGACGACTTGACTGACTGTGATGGTGTTTTGAATGATCTTGCTACTGATATCCAAAGCATTCTTTCAGAAGCAGGCTCCTCAGGTGATGATGTTCTTAGCGAAATTGCTAGTTTGCTTGGAGACCTCGTGACAGATATTCTTACCTCTGCCACTTCCCTTAATATATTAACTGACTTAAGTAACTTGGTCGGAAAAATCTTGAGTTCAGTTGGAACGTCAAGTAGTGACGTTCTTAGTGACATCGGTGATTTGCTTGAAAGTATTTTGAATACGCTTGCGAATGGTAGTGCATCTTGCTCATCAGAATCTTCTGCAAAGTCATCATCTTTATGTACCAGCTCAACAAACTCTCTTTCCAGCGCAAGCTCTAGCTCTGTGACTTCCTCCAGCTCTTCTGCCTCTACATCTTCTTCAAGCTCCTCTGCTGAAACCACATCTGTCTCAAGTTTGACTGAATCTTCATCTGGTTCGAGCTCGACTGAGTCTACATCTGGTTCGAGCTCCGTTAGCGGTTCAACCGAAACATCATCTGCTACTGGTTCTAGCTCAGTTACTGAGTCAAGTGGATCAGCAAGTTCTACCGGCTCTAGCACTATAAGCGGATCGAGCACCGCATCGGGATCTGTCAGTGGATCAAGTATTACATCAGGTTCAGTTAGTGGATCAAGCACTGCCTCAAGTTCAGTTAGTGGATCAAGTATTACATCAGGTTCAGTTAGTGGATCAAGTACTGCATCAGGTTCAGTCAGTGGCTCTAACTCATTGACAGCTGCCACTGGTTCTTTAACCAAAACAAATGAAAGTGGTAACGAAACAAAGACATCATCAGGTGCAAATGCTAGTGCCTCAGGTAATGGATCTGGTTCTAGTGGATCAGGATCTAATTCAGGAAACGGTTCTAAGAATGGCTCGGGAATCGAATCAGGAAATGGATCGGGTTCAGGTTCAGGCTCAGGTGCTAACGGTAAGAATGTTGAAACAACTGTCATTACTGTTACATCATGCTCCGATCATGTCTGCACTAAGACTCCTGTTACTACTGGCGTTTACTCTTACACTACAACCGAAAATGGTGTTGAAACCGTTTACACAACCTACTGCCCATTGACCTCTGAAGAGACTAAAGCAACTGTTTCTGCTTATCCAGAAGAGACTACTGTCATTACTGTCACCTCATGCTCTGATAATGTCTGCACTAAAATCCCTGTTACTACAGGTGTCTACTCTTACACAACAACCGAAAATGGTGCAGAGACCGTTTACACAACTTACTGCCCATTGACTGCCGAGGAGAATGAAGCAAGTGTTTCTGCTTCCCCAGAAACTTTAGCCTCAGTTTCATCATCCACAGCTACTCAAATTGCCGCAGGCTCTGTTAGTGAGTACACAGGTGCATCTTCTTCGGCTCAATTGATTAAATCCTCAGCTTCATCTGTTGCTGCAGTCTCGACTTTGGCCTCATCAGCCGCTACAATTCAGCCTTCTGGCTCTGTTAGTGAGTACGAAGGAGCTGGCTCATCTATTCAATACGGAAGTCAGCTACTCTTAACATTGCTTGCTGTTTTCTTGTTATGAGTATAATTGATTCAGTTCTGGCTTGTTTGACTTCGGACAGCTAGACATTATTAGTATTACTGGTTTCGGTAGTAAATTTGTTTTTAGACTTTATTGATATCTAAGAGGTACAGTACTTTGATTCTAGTGCCTCAACTTCAAGAAATTAAATTCCGAATTTCAGAAAGTGAATAAGATGTAGAGAATAATGTATTTGTACTCTGGATCGGTAATTCTAAAAATAATACTTTTAGACAGAAGATAAGGTTCAATTTATGTGTGCCTGAAAATCCGTAATTCTTTTTGTTCGACCGTTTAGTAACGTTCACAATTATCGTCACGGAGAACAAAAATACGATATATATGAAGGACGGAGCTGCATAAATTTGTAATCGAGAACAATCATCTAGATGTGAAATAATAGTCGGGCCTAAAGCAAAAAACATTACGTATTGGTTATACATTGAAATAGTGAGCACATGCTGCATATTTTTTTTTTGGGAAAAATATTACGCGTATTGATTGATCTAACCACAAAATTAAATGATTAGGATCATACACTGCTAGTGACTCCTTCCGAGATGATGTAACAGGTAATTTTGAGTTGGCCAAAGTTACAAGTCATTATACATGGAGTAAATTTTTCCATACTAAAATGAAATGTTGATGAAGTACATATAAGTCCATTCAACTGAAGAACTCCCAACTTCCATGCGTCCTAATTCTTAGTGCAAAAATACTCAGCAGCAACGCAGTTATTACTCTAGAATATTTTTTATACCGTATGCAAGTTTCACTGCTTCTTGGAGAAAAACGTTCACATCCGTTTGCTCAAATAAATGAGTAGTACTTAATAACCTATTGTATTCGCATTTATTATGTTCGTAGTGTGCGTATTCTGTTTTCCGCCCTTCGGTAATCACAATTTTTTACACGTTTTTTTTTTTTCATATTTCTTCTATATGCTACTTTACTTTATCTTTTATTGCCATTGTGTTCAGAGATCGATTTTCCGCATTCTTTTTAAGCATTCCTCTTAACTTTAAAACTTTAAAAGTTGTGAGATTCCTTGTCTAAGGCACTACCCCCAGAATCAATTAACAAATTCCTCATCCAATCTGTTATTTCCGGCTCTTTTCTCACCTTTCGTACCTTAGTGCTTGCACTATCTTGCTATGGAAACAATGTCCGATTATTAAACGATGCGACCTGAATTATTATTCAATTTATTCATTTCTGTAAAATTTTGTGTGTAAGGAATAGGTAGTATACCGAAAATAAGGTTCCCAACTGGATGGTACATTCGTGCGGCTGATCAGAAAATAATGCAATATGGAAATGAAAAACGAAGTGTTCGCGCAAGGGAAACGGGATGCTCTTTATATCTCGCAATATGTAAATATTGGCAAGAATAATAACCGATAACCCTGGAAACATAAATCTGTTCTATGCCATGACTTCTCCGTAGCTCTATGACATTAACCTAGATTTTGTGACGCGAATACAGTTTCTAACAAAGGATACAACAGTTAAACTAAATCACATTCAATGATTAAGAAAAAAAACTTTAGGAATACTAATGTATTTCTTTAGCTAGGACAAAACAGGCCATATTTGTCAGCTGAACAGAAAAAAATATTAGATCGGTCGATAATACTAAGCACGGAATCCGCCTTTTCTTGAGCTGCAAATTACTCTTTTTGCAATACCAACACAAATGATTTTCCTATTTGGAAAATAATACTTTGGGCTAGGATCTAAAGCCCTAAAGCCGATTCTAAAACTTAGTATCATTACCAGGGTAAGATACTATAGCAAAAATCAGGCCCCAACTTTAAGCAATTTGTTTCAAAACTTCATAGTCATGAAACATATTCTTATTGAAAAAAAAAAAAACACATTTAACTAATTATTGTTTTATCGGTTGTACTAATTGATACCGAAAGTTCGATTTGGCTCGCGGAGAGAAATAGTAATTCACAAAGCTTCTTTATATTCCTGATTTAATCATCCTTTCTCGTATTTAAAGAGGTGGCGAAATGCAATATTTTATAAGGATAACGCCTGCAGGATTCCTTTAAATATTTTAATAAAGTAAAAGCGAAGGGACGAGATTGAAGATACAAGATGAACACTTTCAGGAAAAATAAACAAGAACAATCTAGCCAAAATTCTTCAAAAGAATGATGGCTATTTGTTTAAAAACAGAATAAACTGCATGTACTTTTTAACGTAAGTAAAGAAGGCTAAAACAACAATCTTGAGTAAAACTGCTTTATTTCTAGAAAATTTAAAGAAATTTCTGGTTTCAAAAAAACTACGCAATGGGAAATGAACGTGAAAGGTCAAGAATCAAAGTAAGGAAAACTGAAAATTCAACATACATATATTTTTTTAGGTGTGGCGCCAACTACGTTATAAGATTCAAGAAGAGGGTGCAAAAAAGGAGGAGTGAAATGTTATGAGACGGAGAAATACACATGCTTGGATACCTGTAATCCTATTTATAGAGCTTTCTTAGGTATAAAGGAAGGCAGAGTAAGCAGTTTTTGGGTACGGCTTGACGAGTATATTACAAATTTTTCTTGTACTCGTTCTTACAACTAATCATAGGTAGATAAGACGAAAGAGTGCGCGAGGATAAATTTATAGCTTTGCGAAACTCCACCCACATACGGATTTTCAAGATATTTTGTAACAGGATACTTTTCTTGGCCTATTAGCATCTTCTGATGTAAAAAAAGCTAGTTGTAAAATATGAATGATGAATTCTCAAAAATTGATTAAATCATCTGACAAGGTTTGATACTATTTACCGCGTAATATTTATGGTTTATTGGAACAAGTTATTACACTATTGTTAAAGTATACAGTTGAATGAATATTCAAGCACTCAAAAAACAGATGACGCTGGATCGAAAAACATCGTGTTTGGTCCGGCTATAATAGGGACACCTTTCTGTTTTTCAGAAATAAAAAAGGCTTGTATTCGAAAAGGCGAATATCGACTAAATTTTACATCCTATTAAACGTTTTGGAATGGTCGGGGTTTTCCAACAGATTCCATTGGAATATAGTACAGAAAGAAATTACACAGTCGGATTATTATTAAGATTGAAACATAGGGTTCCGTTCACCCTCAATTTTTCCGCAGTCGGTGTCAAAAATAACAATAGAGCATTAAAGATAAACGAGCCTGGCATGTAAAGGTAGAATTGGTGGAATTGCTGATCGAACATCGTATGGAGGGGAAAAAGTGAGTCTGGTTAATTGTTGAACGGAAAATACGGAAAAGTCGAACGGGACAGTCGGGGAAAGCTAAGCGCGCGGAAAGACGGAGATACATAAATTGACCAACCAACATCATTTTTCACTCTTTTTCATGTACCCCGCACCACAAAAAATTCCCTTCAAAATAAGTTTACCGAATAGTGGGATACTCAATACACAATATATCTTCTCTATTTTTTCATATGAATGAATGTATGGATCATGTGTCCAATCGATAAAAAATTGCCGTGTTTGCTTCGAAAGTTAACCAATGAAATGAGAAGGAGGAATATCGGTGCTCATTTCCGCTTGTCATTTGTTGGAACAGAAAAGATATGCTTTTATTACGTTTGGAGATCTTTTCCCAATTAACTGCTTTTTTTTTTTACTTGAAGCTCGGATATTAACAAATCAAAACCAATGGAAGAACCGGGAGCAATATTCAATTAGTAACAGAAGGTAAGCGGGTCCATCATTGTGTATTATGCTCAACACATAACCTTGAGAAAGTGTATCTGGTTGTGTATAAAATGGGACCGTGCGCCATAACAGTTTGACAAAAAAACAAATGTTACAGGGAGTGCAATTAATAACATTTATCAAATTTGTTAACCATTCCTCAGAATACAATATACCAATTAAAAAGAAAACAAAATGAAGTTCGTCATTGTCCTCTACGATGCAAATGAACATGCCAAAGATGAGCCAAAATTGTACGGTTGCACTGAAAATGCTTTGGGCATCAAGGACGAACTAGAAAAACAAGGACATGAAGTGATTGTTACTTCTGATAAGGAAGGCGAGAATTCAGAATTCGAAAAGAACTTGCCTGATGCAGATATAGTGATTACTACTCCATTCCACCCTGCATATCTTACCTCAAAGCGTATTGACAAAGCCAAGAAGCTCAAGCTTATCATTGTTGCTGGTGTTGGATCGGATCACATTGACTTAGACTACATCAATAAGAACAAGCTCAAAATTTCTGTTCTGGAAGTTACCGGATCTAATGTCGTCTCAGTGGCGGAGCATGTGATTATGACAATGCTTGTTTTGGTGAGAAACTTTGTTCCTGCCCATGAACAAGCAATCAATGGTGAATGGGATGTTGCCGCAATCGCCAAGGATGCTTATGATATTGAGGGAAAGACAATTGCCACAATTGGTGCTGGTAGAATTGGCTACAGAGTCTTGCAGAGACTTGTGGCCTTCAACCCTAAGGAGTTGTTGTATTATGACTACAATCCTTTACCAGCAGAGGCAGAGAAAGCTGTTGGTGCAAGGAGAGTTCTTGATCTGAAAGATTTAGTTTCTCAGGCTGATATTGTGACCGTGAACTGTCCTTTGCACGCAGGAACTCAAGGAATGATCAACAAAGAACTTTTGAAACACTTCAAGAAGGGAGCATGGTTGGTTAACACGGCTCGTGGCCGCATCTGTGTTGCCGAGGATGTTGCTGAAGCTGTGAAAAATGGTCAGCTTAGAGGTTATGGTGGTGATGTGTGGTACCCACAGCCAGCACCTAAGGATCATCCATGGAGATCATTTAGAAACAAGTATGGTGCTGGAAATGCCATGGTTCCGCACTATTCTGGTACAGTTCTTGACGCCCAGATAAGATATGCTGAGGGTACAAGAAACATAATTCATTCCTTCCTTTCTGGAAAGCTTGATTATAGACCACAAGATGTCATCTTACTTGATGGTGAGTACCAGACAAAGTCTTATGGAAAGCATTAAGTTTATAGTTGAAGAAAAGTAACGCTGAATATATGTGCTTGTGTCATATAATAGTACGAATGCTTTATGTAACTTTGAGAAAGTGTTTTTGTATCGCTAAAGAATTCAAACGGTCGAAAAAATGCCCAAGTTTACCACATTTGAGAAGTTTACTTTTTTCGGATATCGCCTACTACGCGTGTAGTTCAAATAGTTTATTCACTTTGCTTAATCCTAACACCAAAGCTACAATTTTTTTGGTTAAACAAAAATAAAATTAATTGGGGGGGGGAAAAAAAAAAAATTCGATAAAATTAAATTTAGAAAAGAAAAGAATCATAACTAGAACCGATGCGAAAGCGTAAAACGCAATAGGAATAAAAAAAGAAATGAAATATAAAAAGCACCAACGAAACGACCAAATAAAAACAGATCCAAACCCAACGTACTTAAACAAGCACTGCCTGCTTTTCAGCAGTAACATCAATTTCCTCGATCTTCTTCCTCTTGACATCAAACTGCTCCTCAGTATCTTCCATATGGGATTGGTAATCCTCAGAAAGGATCGTATTACCCTTACGGAACTTCTGAAGCTTCAAGTTGCCACCAGAAAGCTTCTTGCACTGGACAAGATCTTCAAGATCAACCAATCCAGGGACAACGGTGGTTCTAAATTGATATGGAACACCCGAGTTCTTAATCATCTCGATACTGCGCTTAAGGACTTCAGGTTTGACATATTTTCCTGCTATTTCCTTGTATCTATCAAGAGAGCCTTTGATATCCATTGCAATGTAGTCAATCAAATGCTCATTGAAGATTTTCTCAAGCACTTGTGGGTTTGTTCCATTTGTGTCCAACTTGACGCTGATACCACTCTTCTTTAGTAATCTCAAGAAAGGAATTAGACCACGCTGAATAGTTGGTTCACCACCAGATATAACAAGATTTTTGTGCTTTGAATTCTCAACATAATCAAAGACATTTTCAATTGGGATTAATGGAGATTCTCCCCTAACGACTGGTCCGTTCTGACACCATGGACATGCCAAATTACAAGTTGAGGTAAACATAATGGATGCCATTTTACCAGGGTAATCAATTAAAGTCTGCTTCATGAAACCTCCAATAGCGAGTTTTTTCTGGTCGTATGTTTTCCTTTTCTTGAACTCATTCTTTTTTCCAATGTTCCAGTCTTTTGTTGGCCTATAGTATCCAACAATTCGAGAGTAGACAAGTGTATGCTCGTCACACTTTGGACAAATAGGAACTTCTCCCACAATGTAACCGTGATTGCTGCAAATGCTGAAAGTTGGCGTCAAAGTGATATATGGGATTCTGAAATTCGTGGTGATCATTTTAACTAATTTCTTTGCTTCATCACCAGACGTTAACTTTTCACCCAAAAATGTGTGGAAAACAGTACCACCGGTATAAGTACACTGTAGACTTTCCTGGTGATCGGCAGCCATCAAAACATCATCAGTGTAATTAACTGGAAGCATAGTGGAGTTTGTGTAGAAAACGGGAATATCATCGGTCTTGAAAATTTTCCTGTCATTACGTGCAAGACTATAGCATGCACCTTCTGCTGGTGTAGCTTCCAAATTGAATAAATGTCCAGTTTCCTGTTGGAAAGCTTCCAAACGCACCTTAATGAATTCAAGCACTTCAATAGCAAATGGCTTATCGTTGGCAATACCATGACCCAAAAGAGTTAGCATAGCTTCATTCATTCCAATGACACCTATTGTGTTGAAATGGTTTGCCCAGTAAGAACCTGTTTTCTCGTAGATGGAGCGAAGATAATGGGTAGCATAAGGAAATAGACTCATGTTAGAATCAACAACTTTTCTCTTAGTCTCAAGACAATCCTTGGCAACCTGCAATGTATCATCCAACATTTCATGAAATTTCTTGATATTACCATCACTACGATGGGCAAGATTTGGGAGGTTAATAGTGACGACACCCAAAGAACCTGTCAATGGCATAGAACTAAACAATCCACCACGACTCCGAAGCTTACTGATATCGAGACGAAGCCTGCAGCACATGGATCTGAAATCGGATGGATCTAAGTCACTGTTGATAAAATTGGCAAAATATGGAACACCGTACTTTGCTGTCATTTGCCAAACGGGCTTCATTCTTGGTGCATCCCAATCAAATCCCTCATAAAGATTGTACGTAGGAATAGGAAACGAGAATATATTTCCATTTCCATCTCCTCCATACATGACCTGACAGAAAGCTTTATTGAACATGTCCATCTCCTCCTGAAAATCATCATAGACCCAACTTTCATGATACTTTCCTCCAATGATAACAGGATGACCTTTCAATGTTGGGGGACAAACCAAATCCATTGAGACATTTGTAAATGGTGCTTGGAAACCGGATCTTGTAGGAATATTAAGCGAATAGATAAAGTTTTCAACCGCTTTGTAGACTTGCTCGTAATCCAAATGATCATATCTGATAAATGGTGCAAAATAAGTGTCAACATTTGAGAGAGCTTGTGCACCAGCAAGCTCACCTTGAAGGGTGAAAAGAAAGTTGACAGCTTGATTCAAGGCAGCTGAAAAGTGCTTTGGTGGCTTTGCCTGAATTTTGTTTTCAACACCTCCAAAACCTTGGGTGAGTAAATCTTCAAGACTCCAACCCGCACAGTAGGCACTTAGATATCCAAGATCATGAATATGAAATCTGTTTTCCTTGAAGTACTGCTGCACCTTATCGCTGTAAACGCTCAACCAATAGTCTTTAATGACATTGTTTGAAATATACTGCATAAGACCCTGAAGAGAATAAGTGGAGTTAGCATTTTCCTGTGCTTTCCACGTCTTCTTTTCCAAGTACTTACGCACAAGGTCTGCATCTGATTCAGGTTTACTTTTTAGTTCACCTTGCTTGCTTGTAATCGAGGCAAGAATAGTTGCAAGTGTTGCTGACATATTTGTTTTTATATACGTAGAGTGTTAAAGATAACCTATATTGACGTGTAATTGAAAGAATGGAATATAAATTTGTCTCAAGTCTTATATAAATTTTTAAGAAATGAGGGAAACCGTCTCCTTTTATGCTTAGAACTTTGCGCTCTTCAGTTTCACGGGACGGGGATAGTTTCTAGACTGCACATTTTCCCGATTAATGGGCAAGCTTACGCGTCTGTATTCCGGAGCACTGATTCACGCGTAAGTTTTGGCGTCTTTTAACTAAGCACGCGTTTCGTGGTCCTTCTTCTTTTGGATAATTTATTCTTGAAATTTGTTTACATTTAATCCATTCGTAACTCCTATAAATGTGCCCGACAAAACACAATGGCAGGATTTATGAGTTCGGTACTTTCGCCGAAGTTTTCCAAAATTCAAACAATACAATTTGGAAAAAATTGATGACAAAAAAATTTGAGGGCAAGATTTGTTTACTTTTTACTTTCGGCCTTTGATATACGAGTATTTAACAATACGTGGAAGGGCTGGTATAATATTATTTTCTACATAAACCAGCCACAAAACCGTCCCAGAATAAACGTATGAACGGGTATGAAGCTCAGGACAGAGGAGATTTGATGTCAGTTGTGTGAATATCAGAAGAAAGCGGTTGTTTATTGTGGTTGCTTAAGGAAGTACAATCATGCTTCATTCTTTATTGTTGTTTCATTTGAATTCTATTATGGAAATGTTCTCATTTTAATCCAAAGATCATGAAGATAATTCAAATGCATAGCAAGGGACACAAAAATAGAATAAGAACTAAACTGTACTATGCCCTGTTGTGAGCTTGTTAACTGACGGCAATTATATTCTCCGTCTGTTCGATCTTGCAAAGAAATGTACAAATTTTTTCTGCCATCAGATTCGGAGATTTTTAGAATTTGTGGATACTTCAGTCTCAACTTATGAATAAATTCATATTGCTATTTAGATAAAATCCCATCCTCTCCGTTAGCGAAGATAAAAGCTCGAGCATTTAAATTCGGCGATACACTTCGGTAATTGAAACAATTTTTTTTAATGTGTAATCCACTATTTGAAACACCTCTGTGTCTAATGTTAAGGTTTACATGAAGGTCAACATTTACTTGGTTTTCAGTGTGATGCGGTTTAATAAGAAACAATATCAAAATTAATTTTTTCCCGATCCTTGTGAATGTTCTTTGAAGCTTATTAAGTGAGACCATCTGTAATTTGAGAAGCTTTCACCTTTGGGTTGTTTATAAGGAACGTGTGCTTTAAAAAATTAGCAGTTAATTGATCCCTAGATCGCGATATATTTCTCGGGAATAATACATTCGAAGCTCCCATCCACCGGCACTCATCATTTATACCATATAATAAATTCATTTCTCGTCACATCAGGATTGTCAGGTATTTACGAGAATGTGAAGATTTAGCATGTCCTCCGAAATTGGACCAAGGAATTCTACAATAAAACTTCGTAAACCTTAAATAAGCAATTAAATCATCTCGTCTTTACTTTTTGGGCTTTTATTGATTGAAGAGTAATTACCAATACACATTCGGGCAGACTAAATATTGCTTCACTTTCGCCTGAATTTTGCTCACAGCAAGCGACTCTTTAAAATTGCCATAAGGACTCCAAAAGTTTCACAATTCTGGCAGCAGAGATTGTTTTAAGAAAAATAAAAGAAAATCCTATAAGTTTAAAATGTTTTTTTGAGTAAGACTATCTGGCATTTTAGCACAACGTGTATTACGGTAGCGTTAACTACATAAATACAACTCAAGAGGGAAAAAGTATGCGCATAATCGTGACATTTCATATCCTCTTTCACAATTAATTTTTGTCCTCTTTACCCGTGCCAGATTTCAATCAAGAATACTATATTGCTTCAAAATTCACTCTTTCATCACTTGATACACAATCTATAAAACAAACATGGATGATAGATATATTGAGTGAGCTTATTGTTGGTGGTACTGAATTCACAATGGTAATAATTCAGTCGATAGTCGCGTTCATATAAAACTTCCTCGCCTTGTTTTATGACCAAGAAATTATCACTCTTAAGGATTAAAGGTATTTATTTAGGCAGACATGTGCATTTTCCCTTTAACTGATCTCTTTTATACTTTTATACTTTCTTCTTTACCCCTTTTACTTTTCATTTGAAAAAATTTGATATCTTGTCCTACAAAAAGTCGTATTTATATACATACCACTCTGGCATGCTGTGGTCGCAGCACGAACATTGAGCTAATAGTAAGTAGTTCAATGAAATTGCATTTGTCATTACAAGCAACAAATATCACATACACTATTTACAATTTTAACAAACCGTAACAAAAGCGTGTTCATTTCTATATGTATTCTAGGAAAATGTTCAAATGAAAACAAAAGACTTCATTTCATATCAAAAACTTGACTGACCGCATAAAAAAACTTATCATCATTAATTCAGTCACAAAAGCAAAAGAGCAGCAGCAGCGGCCATGAGATTGGAACTGTAACCAAATTTAACAGCAGCACCCTCGTAGGTAGAAACCTCTGCAGCCTCAGAAGCAGTCGATTCTGAAGAAACCGAAGTCGAGACAGCCGGAACGGCAGCAGTGGTTTCAGTTGCTGGTGTGCTCGAATAAGTAGCCTGAATAGCGGAAGTTTTACTGACTGAAGAGAGAGGACAGTAGGTCGTCAAAATGGTCTTTGTACCATTCTCAGTAGTAGTGAAGGATTTCACACCTGTAGTAACTGCTGTCTTGGTGCAAACATGGTCGGAACAGGAGGTGATGGTAACAATAGTAGTGACAACATCGGCGGATCCTGAAGCAGCTGCAGTACTAGCATCAGAAGTGGCCGAGATCGAAGTACTGTTCGAGAAGAGAACGGAATTAGAATAGCTCGAAGATGCATTCACAGGAACGGTAGCAGCGAGATCAGTGCTAGAAGAAGCAACACTTGTAACAGCAGCTGCCGAAGAGTTTGCAGCAGAAGTAAAGTACAAGGTCGAAGATAGCGACGAATCAGCTGAGGTCACTGCATCGGAGCTAGTAGCAGAACTCGAAACTGCAGATGTTTCCAAAGCCGAAGATGATTCAGAGGAACTTGTAGATAATGATGTTGTTGCTTCAGTAGTGGTTTCGGATGAGCTACTAGACGATGACGTAGTTGTCTCCGTAGTAGATTCAGAGGAGCTAGTAGATGAAGCAGCGGATGAAGTGGTAGACTCGGATGAGCTAGTAGATGAAGTAGTAGAAGACGTAGTCGATGGCGTAGTTGTGGATGAAGTAGTAGAAGACGTAGTCGATGGTGTAGTTGTGGATGAAGTAGTAGAAGACGTAGTCGATGGCGTAGTTGTGGACGAGGTAGATGAAGTTGTAGATGGAGTAGTAGTGGATGAGGTAGATGAAGTAGTAGATGGGGCACTAGTAGAGGAAGTAGAAGATGGGGTAGTAGTCGTTGATGTTGTCGTTGTCGAGGTGGACGAGGTGGTGGCTGAGGTGGATGTTGTCGACTTCACAGTAGTTGGGACTGTCGTAGATGAGGAAGAAGTAACAGGGGTAGAGGTCGAAGATTTTGACGAGGTCACTTCAATAGTGATCTTTGGCAAGATTCTAGTTGAATACCATGGAAGTGCGGTTTCCAACGACTGAATCTCGTCGTACTCTGACTCGGACATGGTGATGAAAAGAGTGGTGAAAGAGTCATCAGTGTAAGTTGCGATTTGAGTAAACAATCCAACCAAACCATCAGGGAAACTGACTCCCGGGTTTAACATAAGATACTGGATATAACCATTGATGTTATCTTCAATATCAAGGAAAAGAACCTCCAAACTTTCAACCTGTCTGGCATCAAGGTCGGCTAATGCAACACCTGCAAGGGCTGCGAGTGATAATGCTCCAAATCTCATTTCCAAGTTATAAATTCGTGTAACCTTATGAACTGTCGTCCTAAAATGAAAATAACATAGTAAAACCTCTACTTAGACCCTGAATTTGAATCCGAAACATCATGAAGATGTAAGTGTATTATATATATTCAATTTACGCCTTTACATTTCCGACATGAACGCGATGCATACGAAGTAAGAGATGCATGCATTTTCGGAACGATACGTGCTAAAATGGTCTCTCACCTGTATAACCATTGGTGCATTTTTCTCACCTATCGTTTAGTAAATTGACAAAATTTCTCATTTCTTTGTATAAACGAGTCCCCTCATAATAAATTCTTTCCAAGAAGCACTAATTCATCTTTTTTTTTTCCCCCCCCCCCTTCTTGGATCTTGACGGAAAGCCGCTCGCTTTTTAGGGCTTCACAATATCCTTTATAGGCAAGATTTCTCGCCGTTGCCGACCTACTTCATTATCTTAAATTAGAAAAAAGTATACATCTCCTTGTTTTGTTTCCATTGCCATCGTACAAATTGACAAAAGACACCATTACGTATATTTTAGAATACTTGGGGAACCATAAACTCCCGGAATGATTATATTTTTCTTCGGTGTTAGACCTGATAATACATCAAATTGATTTCATTGCAATAGTTAGCAAGGCATTTCGTACTAAAATAAGATATAAAGTAATATCTTGGGAACTTTTATTTATTCCTTCTGCTCGTATATTAGTTTCAGTAATATCCTTGAAACCCCGAATTATATAGATCATAAATTTTAGAAGTGCTCTCCACAGCGAGCAGTGCTTTTTTAACTTTTTCGCACCCTTTCCACTCACATCCTATTACAATTACTTGTGCAAATTTTTTTTTGTTAATGCTTTTCGTTTATCTTCGTTTATCGAGAGGTATAAATCAGCCAGATCTTCTTGGGCGTTCAATATTTTCCCTTTTTGGTGAATTCTGTCGTACGACGGTGATGGTTTTGGCAAACTTCAATGAAGTGAAATTTTATACGAGCTAAGGCTGAGAGAATGATGAAGAGCATGAATAGCTTGCACAGTCATTCGATACATTTGGAAGGTTAGCATTAGCAGTAAATCAATTAAGAACCAATAAGGTTAATTTAGGCAGCGTTATTCCTATTTCTTTGTGTTCATATGGGCATTATTTGGTACCAAATTTATAAATCACTCCTTATATTTTAAGTAATATCCAATGTAGACCGGGCTTATATTTTTCTTCAACACTCTCCTTCACGTCACTAGTTCTCTAAGACCGAAGGTTCTATCTTGGATTAATACGAAACGAAAGCACCTATATACAATAGGTACTGTTGTGAAAATACCATTTTGCGCATTCTCCGGATTCCAAGCCATCAAAAAATGAGCATTCAAAGCCCTAGAACGGGAAGGATGCATCATTAAGAAGTATAACACATCGCAAATAGGAAATTTTAACATATTTTTTAGTAGCTTCTCATAGCTGTAATTTAATGCATCGGTTAAGATAATGTAATGGTGCTTCATCTTGAAGTTAATGACAATATCTTACCGCACTCTGGGTTTGTGATGTCATAAAATGTAACCGATTACCGCAAATACAATCAACATTTCTTTAGAAGTCCCCAATTACTGGAACGAGTACCCGTTATTTTATGAGCTTCTAAAAATATGAAGCTCGTATTATGAATTCGAGGAACTGAAATGTACATAGAATACGAACAGGACAAAACTGCAATTGTCATTTATATAAAATTTTGTAAGCATGTCTTATTTTTGGTTTGAAACCCCAAACTTGTTTCATGGTTAGTTGTTATGGAATCCACCGGCCTCAAAAAAGAACCAGTTAAAGCTTTCAAACTACTAAAAAGAGAAGCTCTTGGAAGATTTCTAGATATTCTTACGTAGTCCGATCGGTACTTGTTGAACAATATTTTTGTTTAAAATCTGAAAAATATACCTTTACGTAATATGCGAGTCGACAGTCGCGTCTACATAAGGCTGCTTAGTCCTGTTTATGCACAAGGAAACCGCGCTGATAAGGATTAAAGGTATTTAAGCATGTGCATTTCCCCCTTTTTATCCTGTTCATTCTACCTTCTTACTTAGTTCTTTCACTTTTATACTTTTCCTTTCTTTAGCCTTAAAAACACTCAATACTAGTTATAACAAAAACTTCATAAAGTAATCGGCGTCACACTTAAACCAATTAAATGAATTATTACAAATGTACTGATTTCTTTTCTGTACTGAAGGACGTGCTGCTGGGAACGTCCAGTGCCATTCTAGTTTTTATATATTGGCGGACAACATGCGATCACTTTGTCAGTAGTTTTTCTATCTAAATGTATGTTCAGTATATTTTTTTTCAGCACAAACACTTCCCCTTCATTTTATTCTTGTTCTCTTTTCTTACCTTCTATTTATCTCTTCTATTTCTAGTATTGGAAACAATATCTATTCTAAAAATTACTATTACAATGATTAACAGGTAAAAATTTAACATAAGGAAACCAATTAGCATTATTTCAATTGCTTTATGCGTTGAGTATTTGAATCGTGTAGGGTCACCACTTAGTGAAAATGAAATACTAAAATTATTATGAGTGATTGTCATTGAGTACGAGGATGCAAATTACACTTCGAAAGAAATTATATTACATTTGCTCTTAATTAATTGGAAATCTTGTTATCTATGGGATATATTGTTGGATCCCAGCAGAAACATATATTTTCCTCTCCATGATCCATGCTAACGAGTTCCTTTTGAGTTAGACTAAAATCAAACACATCATAATTTAGTCGCATTCTGGATACGTGTGTCGTTTTTGGAATCGGAATAAACCCTTGCTCCAAAGACCAGCGAAGTAGTATTTGAGCAGTGCATTTATGATATTTTTTGGCAAGAAGCTTTAGGTTAACATCATTCAATTTATTTCCTTGCGTCAACGGTGAGTATGCCTCAACAGTTAAATTAAATTTCCGGCAAAATTGAACAAGCTCTTTCCTTGTAAGCCAAGGATGAATCTCCAACTGGTTTACAGATGGAATAATTCGTAAATCAGGGTAGGACAAAAGCTCTTTCAAATGATCTATACCATAATTCGAAACACCAATGCTCTTAACAGAACCTTCTTCCACTGCCTCTTGCAAAGCAATCCATGTTCCGTGCCTTCTTTTGTAATCAGACTGTGGTGAATGTATTAAAATAAGATCAATATATCCAATGCATTCTACATTTCTAAAAGATTTTTTGATCACAGCTTTTGACTTTAAATATCCATGATCTTTGTCATCTATCTTTGTAGTGAAAAATACATCGCTTCTTTTGTGATATATTTTATCCTCTTCCAACCATTTATGAATACCCCTCGCTATTCCTTTCTCGTTATCATAGTATTCAGCAGAATCAATTAGACGATAACCCGCTTTTAATGCATTGTACACAAGATCTGGAGCAGATTCTTCAGCGATCGGCCAGGTGCCAAATCCAATTACCGGAATAGTGTTCCCTGAATTGAGCTTTATTCGCTTTTCCATCTAATCCTGGTAAATGCTATTTTACTTTCAATCTTACTTTTAAATGAGAATCTGAGCGATATTCTACGTTTAAGATCATAGTTTATTTAAATTTATTTTATCGTTCAGAGGAAACCTCTCTTCCTTTTGCCAGATTTAGCCTAATAATCGCATATTATTCCGTTCGATGGCCAGCTTCTGAAGATCGAGGGAAAAACTTTCCCAACAATGCTAATTTAAATTTTTCTTTTATAATTATGCGGCTGAGTTGCAACGAAGAACTTTTTCGTGGGATACATTTTAAACTTCATTGTTTTTTTTTTTTGAATCACAAACTGCGTAGGCTAATTTCGATTTGTTCCCCGCCGCGCAATCGCACAAAATTTATCGAACTGTATTTAAGGCGCTACAACTGCTTATCACCGAATGCTGATAATCTGGACCGTTTTTTTTTTTTTATTTCCTCATTAAGTATTCATCAGTGAAACAAATTAAGTGACGTAGTAGTACCCCCATATACTACTACTTATAGCCCTATTAAGAACTTAAATATGAGCCAGGAAAACGAAGAGACTTGTGATAACAGAGGAACTTTTAAAAAATGGTTTTCATTTCTAGAAGTTCCACATAAAGGTGAAGAGAAGCCATCCTTTCTAAGAAATGATGATTTATTACCCATTAGAAAAGAAGACCAAACTTGGGGGTTCTGGTCCAATTTTGCGTATTGGGGAATTCTTTCATTCAACGTAGGAACATGGATGGCGGCAAGTAGTGCTCTTACCTACGGTCTTAGCTATGCAGATATTATTGGAGCATTCATTTTGGGGGATGTTGTGACAATAATCTTTACGCTAGCAAATTCGTATCCTGGATGTGATTGGAAAGTTGGCTATACTGTTACTCAAAGACTTGTGTTTGGCATCTATGGTTCGGCTATTGGTGTTTGTGTCAGGGTTCTTGTTTCTATTGTGAATTACGGTTCTACGGCATGGGTTGGTGGTTTATGTGTTAATATTGTTCTTGATTCTTGGTCAGATAAGTATCTCAATATGAAGAACACGCTCCCTTCAAATGTGAACATGACTTCAAAGGAACTTATTGGTTTTGCAATATTTCATCTAATTACGATTTTCTTTTACTTTATGAAGCCAAGGAAGATGAACTATGTTTTGATATGGTCATGTGCTGCTTGTGGTATCAGTATGCTTGGTATGGTGATTTATCTCTGTACTAAAGCAGGAGGAGCTGGTTCATCCTTTTCCGCACCTGCAACAATTCATGGCTCACAATGGAGTTGGATGTTTTGTTATATGATATCCTATTGGTTTGGCTCCGTCTCTCCTGGATCGACAAACCAAAGTGACTACTCTAGGTTTTCTAGTAACAAGACAGGCCTTTGGTTGGGAACTATAATTGCTTTGTTAATTCCTACAACAATCGTTCCAATATTTGGTGTTTTGGGCGCTTCTGCTTCTAAGCAACTTTATGACCAGAATTTCTGGATGCCCACTGATATTTTAGAGCATTGGATGAATGATGGTTACTCTTCAGGTGCAAGGGCGGCTTCATTTTTTTGCGGATTATCATTCATGTTTACTCAGATAGGTTATGCAATTAATGCATGTGGGTTTGCGGCAGGTATGGATTTGTCCGGTTTGCTTCCAAAGTATATAAACATTCTTCGGGGAGCAATATTTACTGCCTTACTTTCCTGGGCTGTACAACCGTGGAACTTTTATAATTCCAACTCTACATTTCTAACGGTTGTATCCTCGTTTGGTGTTATTATGACTCCAATTATTTCAGTCATGATAGCAGATAATTTCTTGGTTCACAAGAGGAGGTACGCCATCAGTGAGGTTTTTAAATTGAAGGGAGAATATTATTACAGTTATGGCTTCAATTGGAGAGCCATCATAGCTTCAATTTGTGGAATTGCACCAGGAATTCCAGGAATTATCTGGCAAGTTGATCAAGATGCTTTTAACGATAATGGAATTGTCAATTTTTACTATGCTGATTCCTTTACGTCATTTGCAATTTCCTTTTTTTTGTATTGGGTACTATGTATTTTGTTTCCTTTCAAAATTGGTAAAGAGCAAGACGAAGAAGATTACTATGGCTCTTTTACCAAAGAGGTTGCCATAAAAAAAGGAATGATACCTTATGATGATTCTAAGGATATCAGTTTTACCGACGTTGAGCCAATAGACAGGAAGAAGAATACGCACAAAAGTTAATCGTGCTTTTTTATTTCAATTTTTATTTTTTCTTTCTTTCTCTAGTGTACTCCACCATCGGGACATTGGTGGTTGGATGCTCGAGAAAGATGTTTAATAATAATACTCATAGACGGATTACTAATGCTTTTATGTGGCGGTGTAAGGGGATTGTTGAAGTATAAAATTTAAAAACTTAATTTCATCCTTCTCTTTTTCTTATGTATTAAAACGAAATCATACGCAATTTGATGAAGAGTGATGAACACAGGGTATACAACTAATAGAGATATCACTGGACATGAGGGTATAGTTGAATATATGTAATAATGGAATCGTGACTGCATACAGATTTTGCAAAAATAATAGATCAAACATTAATTGAATTCTAAACATAGGAGTGAACATTCAAAATATATATACAACAAGCAACAAAGTGTTCTTCAAGATTGATTCATAAATTTGCTTTGCTCTTCTAATTTTTCGTAATTTGGTTCATCAAAAGTATAATTACAGACCTCTTCTTTTGTGCTTCATCTGGATAGTCGTATTGTACATTCGTATTAATTTTCATTTTAAGAATATTAATATCATCTATGGTTTTTTTTAACCAGTCCCTACAAGATAGAATGCAAGAAGGTGGTCAATTATACCTTTTCAAGAAAGATACTGCTCTGGAATAATTTCTAAGAAAGTACTTTGCCTATACCTTGATCAAGACAGAAAATATGTTTTGGCGGCATCCAAAGCGATACTGAAGGCATTTTATTTATGTCCAGTTCCTGGTGAGAGTGTGAAGATTAGCAAATATATTGAATATTTTGCTGATAAAAATATGGATTGTTTTTCCTTAACTATCAAGGAAATTAATTCTTAAAAATAGAAAAATCGCTTGAGAAATATTTAATGTCAGATTTGATCATTTCAGAAGCAAAGAATACACCAAATTTCTTAAAGACATCTCCATCAAAGCTAGCCAATACGATTACGCCAAAATAATGGCATTTTTATGGGAAAATGACTTCCTACGTCTGAAATGGGTTGAACGTGGGTTAAATTACTCATACATTGCTTCAGAGTCACCAGAAAAATACCAATTTGTCCGGCACGAAGAAATGGTTGCTTTTGGAAAAGTGAGTGAGTGAACAGACCACTTCCAGCCGAAAAGAGATCAATCTGAGATTGAAAATGGTTATCTATCATGAATATCAAGTTTTCGAATGCTGTAATAAATATGCTTGATCAATAAATTTGTTGGGATTATGACTCCGAGGACTATTTTTTTAATTATACGCTGAAAAGAAATTTATGACATTGTGAGTACAAAAAGAGGAGTCTAATAATAATAATAAATAATAAATATAAATTAAATTTTATCCCACGTAGTACATTCGTGTATGTCTGCGTGTCGGAGCTTTGTTTGACGGATACGAGATACACGGGATGATTAAGTGGTGCGTACAAATTAAAGTTGCTCCGAATTTTTTAGGAAATTGTGAAAAATCCCTGTTGATTACCTCTCTTTTCCGTACGATATAAAAATGCAGCTTAAGTTGATTCTACCTTAAGAAAATAAAATTTGATATACATATTTAACAGCCAATAACGATCTGGAATGAAATTTACAGAGCAACTTCTTGCAAAGCATAGAAAGCATTTCGAGAGGGCAACACAGCATCCACTTGTTAAACAATTATGTGCAGGTACCCTCTCGGACAAAATTCTTTGTATATATGTCTCACAGGATCTCAAATACTTTTATGATTGTGGAAAGGCCATGCTTAAAACTGCCTACTTATGTCCTGATGCAAAAGATGTTGTGACATTTAACAAACAGTTGGGCTTTTTCGCTAATGATGAGCATGATTACTTTGGGGAGACAATTAATTACTGCGTAAAGCATGATCCATCTTTGAAAAAGTATTTAAAAGCAGATTTTATTCTTCCAGAAGTTAGAAATTATATGGCATATATTAAAAGAATTTCCTCAAGAATTGATGACTTCAATTATGGACAAATGGTAACATTCATCTGGGCTAACGAAAAGATTTATCTTCAATGGGCCCAAAATGCTCTAAACATACCGGATTCCATCCCTGAAGATTTACACTGGCGATTTAAGCAATGGATAACTCTTCATAGTGGAAATGCATTTGAACAATGGGTTGAATTCTTGGAAGGTCAGGTGAACAAGTACGGTAGAATAAGCGAAATTGAACCAATTTTTCTTAAGGTTACCGATTTAGAATTTGGGTTCTTTGAGGGGTGTTATACATGCAAGTGAAGGAAATTGATTCCTATGTATGAACTTTTCATGGGGAAATTTGTTTTCTCAACTTCATTTATAAATATCATTTCTTTCACTGATAGATTTTAAAGTGATCAAGTAATAGATGTATCGACAGTCGCGTCTACGTAATGCTGCACCGCCTTAATAATGCGCAAGAAAAGCTTGTTCATAGGGATTAAAAGTAGCTGAGCATGGGCATTTCCTTTTTTTATTAAGTTCATTTTACCTTCTTACTTAGTTCTTTTACTTTCATAGTTTTACTTTCTTTAGCCTTAAAAACGCACAATACTAGTTATAACATAAACCTCATAAAGTAATGGGCGTCACACTTAAATCAAATAACTAAAACATTACAGATCACGTATTATTATAGACGCGACTGTCGACGTATCTATTATAGATCAATACATATAAACAAAATTCTGATAAATAGATGAAAAGTTACCTGAGCTCCCCCCAATTTCTAAATCATGCTAAATGAATTGAGTATTCAAGATCAGCACCGAAAATAATAGTATTTAAGAAATTGAAGTACTTTGTTAGGTTACAGTAAGAAGCTTAATGAATTTCCTTGCCGTTGCTTTCTACGTTAGGTCATTCCAGTTTCCGTCTTCCAACACTTATATGATATGTTGCTCCTAAATTACTTTTTATTAAATTGATAAAAACAGATCAAATCACGCAGCATTTGACGCCGCATTAGCTTGCTTGGGGGTGAGCTATTGGCCAAAATACTTGTCAAAAATTGGGGAAACTTTGACAGGTTTCAAAAGCGTCTGAAGAGATCTATGAAATATAATTTCTGGAATAAAAATTGATAAAACAAAACGCATCAGTATGTTGAAAATGCTTCATAAATTGGGACTAAAAGCAGACTCGTGTTTTGATACGTGAGAATAATAGAAGGACTCTGAAAATATAAAAAAAAAAAAAAAGGAGCTTCAAGGTAGTATAAAAAAGTGAATATTGGGCGTAAAGATATTCATTGCATATATGATTCAGTTTAAATGTCAAACCTAGAAGAATAAAAATCATTCTCAAGTGACGGAATCACGCCAAACGTTTCTCAGAAAGCTGAACAAGCAGCCTCATTGAGATACGATATTCTAAGTTACCTATATTTAGTTGTATGTTAGTACACATTCCCATAGTATTGTAGGGTGGCCAAATTCATGGGTCAATCCACTCACTCCATATGAAGTGCTCATATATGCTAAGACTGTAAAGTACCTGATATGTCTGTCCCAGTATACACCCAGGAAATTTATGTCTAAGTGTAATGCCAAGCCTTAACCACCCTATACAAAAGCACAATGACATAAATAAATTGCATTTTCTTTGCGCTAGTCCTAACTAGATCAAGTTCTGCCGTGTTATCTCAGCCATGCCCCAAATATTTCCAGGGAAAATGGCACCGGCAATGCAAGGAGAAAGATGAGAATCAATTCAAATATTTAAGTTTTCACTTTTCAATCCTTAAATGATGTAAATACTGATAAGATTGTAAAAGTAATTTAAAAAAAAAGTTTCCAACCCCAACTCTGAAACATTTTTTATTGATATTGAACTTCGAAGACTGTTTAAAATGCAATTTTCTTCCACTGGCACTAATACTGCTCACATCTTGCCTGAATTTTGGAAACTTTTCCTCAAAAAAAGTTTTGATGATTTATCACGCTTCAGTACTTAGACTTTTTTTGTGATTAAAGTAAGCCCCTAAAGTTAGAAGAAAATGGACATTTACACCGTTATATACTTCAAATTTTTTTTCGTTTATCAGATATGAATTGAATTGCATTCTCCGCGTGGGCATTTGTGCTTTTGAAATTTGAGGAACTGAGTAAAAGCGTGGGATATTTGGATCTGACTCATCTTCAGATAAGATGATGTCCGAAAAAAAAAATTCGCATTGCTACTTTTTTAACTTTTTCTTTTCATTTTATCATTATTGTTTACAGGAAAAGCAGAAATTGTTCATGCGTTAACTGATTGAGCAGAATTATACTTTCGAGCACTTGAGCCGACAATAAAACATAAAGATAGACACTTCAATTGAAATTGCAAAGAGCCTTATATATTTTGCGAAGTAGAACGAACAACACTACCACCAGTATATTATAGGTGGCTTTTTGCAGTATATTAAGATCTTTCGCCGAAATGTAAAATTGTTATTATACATTTAAATTAAATAAAAACACAAATCACATTTATAATTTTCAAAGTAATGCTGGTGATGTTTGTATAGCCCAAAGCTTAAAATGCAAATGTTCACCCGCTTATTGTTGGAAATCGAAGTCAAATGTGTTGACGTCCATTGAATCAAAATAGTTGAGCCCATTGAACTCATTCGGATTAATTACATTGAGACAATCTTCGTACTCTCCAATACCATAACCCACTATGCTCTTTTGTGTTAATGTTTCGTCAAACGAGTCCATACTAGGGAGATAACTACATGGACATCCACTTTTGTCCGTAAATTCTTTCTTTCGAGCAGAACTACTGAGACAACATGCACACCGACGGCATATTATGGTGTCATATTTTTTCGTCTCGGCTAAAGGTAAAGACTTCTGAACTGACTTAACATAGTGATCCCAAATATTATTGGAATCATTGACATCGACACCCCATCGTCTCGATAGGGCAAAAAGAATGCATATATCCTTGATTGCTGTGTCCCACACCAATGCACATCCGTTTAATGCTTTAATAAACTCGTTAAACCGTACACGAGCACTTTTATGTAGTGTCTTATCCTTGTATGCCAATAGGAAAAGTTCAAAATGCGCACATTGAAAAATCAGATACGGAACAAAGTAGGGAGAATTCTCAAATCCAATATGAGTTCTGTATTGCTGAATAATTTTGGAAGCACAATTTGAATGATTAACCATAATTTCAAGGATCTTTGTGGGATTCTGGACCAAATATGATCTATGAAGGAGCATAATGATAAGATGAAAAGAAAAATGCAAAATAAGAATCCTTCTATCCGTTGTATTAGCTCCAATTTGAACTTCACTAGGAAATGAGTTGAAGAGTGCCCTTAAACTATCGAGACCCTGTTTAAGAAGCATTCTTTTGTGTGATTCGTGTAAATAGTCGGCCTTAAATGAGTATATCTGTTGTGTAATCCTATCATGAATATACCAAAGGCGCGAATGGAGCGAAAATGTGAGCTCGCTGATGTAGCGATCATAAAGCTTGGGTTCTATAGTACCGTTTGGTGTACATTCTTGACGATTGAGTAATGGAACATAAAATGGCATAGTAATTCGGAAATATTGAATACGACATCCTCTTCCTAAAGCGGTCGTTAATATACGATCTTGCATCACTATAGACCAGAATAGACTAATTCTAGTAGGCGAAACGCTAACAAGATTGTCAGCCATCAACGATAATGGTTGAAAGCCAGCGCTTCTACCGGTTCTAAGATGAAGTCCCATATACTGAGCCTCTGCTGAGCACATTGCATTGTACATCCACGATGAATGTTCATCACCTGTTCCAAATTTTATACATGATATAATCAAAAGGGCCTGTAATGTGTTTCGACCAATATGGTCCCTGCATGACCTTAATATATCAGATTCTGCAAGGTCAAGAAAACTGGCCGAAACGTCCTTTTTTCCCGGAATATATGCAAAAGAATATGCAAATATTGAACAAAGAAGGCAATGCTTATCTAGGTCCGGTGATGGATACGGCCAGCTTTCTGCTTCGTTTAATGAGAGCATTGATGTGTAAAAATATGATGCAAAATTAAGCCTAAAAATCGCAAAAAGCCTCTTCCTAAGTTCTAAAGACATAAAACTCAAATTAAAATTGCTTGTCGGTTCACAGCTAGTATCTGCCATCACGTCAGAGAAAGTGAATGCAGGTGGAATGGTTTTCTGAATACTCTGTTTTCCCGAGAGTGGGCCGTAGAATACAGCCCCATCTCCCTCATTTGTGACCCTCCATGCGGTTGAAACAATGTCTTCAAGTGCATCTGTATTGACCTTGAGGCCCTTTGTGCGTTTGAGTTGAGAAACATCATTGTTTTCTGTTAGTTTTGGGGGACCAGGCAAGTACTCTTGTAAGTCAAAGTCAGCAAGCTCAGGGCGTGACTTCATCAAACTCAACATATGCTGCTCCAGTGCATCCATCTTCAACTCCAAAAAGTCGATCTCCGCAGAATCATACTTCTTTTTCCGCCGATCTATCGTAAAATCATATGTGCATTGGGAGCCAACGCCATGCTTTTTGCACATGGAACATGGCTGATTACCATCACATTTGCGCTTCCGTTTTTTGCAAAAAAGACAAGCAGTTGACTGAAGCTTTGACTTTCTCTGTCTCTTCCCGTGCTTTTCCTTAGCCATTGTTAAATCCTTCACTGCTATATACCGAGTTAGCGATCTTCAAAAGTAGAGAAAGTTATCTTAACTTAATCAAGATCCGCTTCAATAATTTTTAGACTATTATGTAAGGATGTGAGCATCACCCAGTTTCGCTAAAATCGATCAATGTCGAAAGCAGAGCTTTTTTCTGTAGTTACGCTATTATGAGAAAAAAAAAATATCTATATAGAGAAATAGGCACTCTATCAAAAAAAGGTTATACTTAAAAAATATTATACGATTGTTGAAAATAGCACTGGTTTAACAATGCGGAAAGAATGCAAGCAACGAAGTCAATTTCACTGAACATTTGACTAAACTTCATACTAGATATTCAAATCTTTTTCGAAGATATAGCCTCCTCCTTGGCTATTGCCGGATTCCAAACTTTGGATATTTGTATCCTCTTCTGATATCGCAGCATTACTACGTCGTAAAAAAATGCCATGATCCTCGGCTAAAGTAAGCAATCTCTGGGCACGACCAGTTGAACGTTTCCAAGATGCCCCGTGAGCATTCAAGACATCTATGCAACATTGAAGAAGCGGCAAATGGGTTGGGCATACCCGTTTGTTTTGAAAGCATAACACTAAGTGCACAATGCCCGCCATATAAATAAGAAAGCCAAAGTATCCGGGTATTTTCAAAATGTATCCGAAATTTAAAAGTAAGTCACACAACTTCGTCAACCGGATTGCTGCAGTAATACATCTGCTCGTCGCAGCTGTCTCCGAGTGCCCAATAAAGCTCTTCTCAAGAATAATTATACAGGCTTCATAGTTCATCTGGAAGCAGACAGCGTTAAAATTGAAATTGCCGTTGCATGTCTGATCATCCACGAGTAATAATCCTGATGGAAAGGCCTCTTTCAACCTTTTCAACGACTCTTCAGCTGTGTGTAGTAATTTTGTTCTCTCTTGTGTATCACCCAAATCTGATTGAACTGAAAATATTTGATCTGTAAATCGGTCGAGAATGTACCATAATCTTGATGTAGTACTAAAGCATAATTCCTCTATGTATACATCTCCTTCATCCGGACTATGCTGTACCTTGTAAAATGGCGAAATTATTCGTTTGAAATGAATGCAGGCAGGAACCCCCAAATAGTTCGTGACAATTCTATCTTGTGTGCAAACAGACCAAAGAACTGCCGATTGATATGAATCTATTTGAGGAGCAAATTTTGCAGCCGATCGGTTGGAGGAATCATAAGAAATATGTAAACCCATATGTTGAGTTAAAGAGCACGCCATAGATATAAATAAGTAAGACATTGAGTCAGATCCCCCGCCAAATTCGTAGCATGATAGAACAAGTAGGGCCTGAATAATGTCTAAATCCAATGTCTGATTAGAGGCTGATATGACAAGGTCAGAGGCATCCTTAATAAGCGACCGGCCCATTTTCCGTAAATCTTGATCTTTTGAGAAAAGACATCCATATCCACACACTGCAAGCATTAATGATCTGTATGTCGGTTTAAGGGAGGATATAGCTCTTCGCTTACGTAATAGTGGAACTGCATACTTCAAACAGTATAAGGTATCCGGGCAATTCTCCTCGCAGAGTGTCAACAACTCGTCAGATGATTCCAGATATTTGAAAGAATATGGCATATTTCCTGCTTCATCATAACAATATTCGGTTTCAACTTCCCGTTGTCCTTCGGTATTTGTATTATCATCCTCCTCATCATATCCATCGTCAATGTCCATTTCCTCAAATTTCGCCACTAGATTACAGAATCTATTTTGAGCTATTCCAGACTCGCCAGCTTGCTGACCAAAATTCTGAGATTCAGTTTGTTGTAGACGTACCAACCACTCGGGATCATACTTTCTGATCAAAGTCTCAAGCTTCTTTATTCGTTTTTCAAGATACACAATGTAATCACCATTGTATTTTCTTCTCCTCCGATCACTCTCAGATGTATAAATGCATGTTCTGTTAGCATGTAAACAGTTAGAGCATAATGGTAATTTCCCATCACAATTTGTGAGTCCCAGAAATTTGCATGCAGTGCATACAGTTGAAATACAACTTGCTGATGTTCCCTTCCTTGGGGGCATTTCTTTTTGCTTTCTGCCTAAGAATACGGTATATTTGACGAGTGTTTCTGCTAATAAAATCCTTAAACTTTCTTCAATCCAAAAGTAATCATTGCTGAAAATGTTCAGGATCACACTCTACCATGGCAAATTTACGTTCGACCGCAAAATATGGAACCACGATCCTATCATAACAGAAAGGAACCGCAAACCAAAAATGTGGAAGAAAAATAAATAAAGTTTATATCTAAGAGTGCTAAAAAAAATTTATTAACCGATAACGACCGAGCGCATTCTGAACCTGAATGTTAGGGACGGTTTGTACGAGCGAATATAGCAAGATAAATCACCATATATCGGTAAAGAAGAAATTCCTCGGTTGCTTGAATTATCACAAAGTTCAGCTGATCGATAGGTTCTCTGATAGATAGCCTCGTTATTATTATTTTCTCTTATCTGCTTATGTCTCCAGTTGCACCTTAATATTCTCTGTGAAATATTCGCTTCCCATATATTTATTCACCACCTATACCTCGTCGAATCTTTCTAGAATATTTTTCCCACTGAATAATTCCTCATAAGAATTCCACCCGGCCCGTGGTCTATATAGCTACAATATCTCTTTCCGCGGGATGCCTCTGAGTATTCCATATGAAATAAAATATCGTGAGAAATAATAATATTACTTTACAGAAGATCTTGTTGTACGTGAGATAACAACTTAACGTAACGTATTCATGATTAGGTATCACGTACATTATTATGAACACACAGAGATCTCAACAACACACTTCCCTAAAAAGGTAACACAAAAGCAATTTCGTAATTGTTCATTTCATACTTGCTTGAACGGGCAGAAATGTTTTTTTGTTGTTCTACTCCAATGCAAGGCAATTGTAGTTTTGCTTTCAAGCTACGCATATCAATAATGTTCTATATTTTATACATTTTCCAAAAATATTATTGAGTTTGTTCTGCACGCTTCTTGAATATAATCTTTTTACAATCTCAGAGAGAACAAAAATGTGTGTTCAGCAAAGTATACGTTGCATTGCCGAGATTAAACAAGTATTCATATAATGTCTGCCGTGGTAACTTGCAGCTTAATGAGATTGACTTTTGTGGCCCAATACCACCTCGCTGAGTACTTCATCTTTGGAATTACTTCTGGGATCGTCGAAGTTGCTTCCGCGTTCGTCCTTAACCGAGCAATTTTAAATTTTGCAAGGTAGTGCTTAAAAGATTGGATTTTTATCTGCTGCATAAGCCTGATCAAAAATATTTCGCGATATATATATATATATATAATGAGCAAACTATTTTATCCAACGATTCCCATCGGATGTATGTGATTTATTTTTTGAAGAATAGCACAATTATATCTTTAAATCAGAAAATTATGGCATTGGGAAAATCGAGAAACGATGATATCATAAATAGCAGGGATGGCGCTTTTGCATTTGATTCCCCTAACTACGGGAATATGCAGATTTCTACTGGCAATGACCTCCCTGGCTATACCATCATTCAAAACTTAGGATTAGTATATGGTACCACAGTTAGAAGCAGGCATGTGGCTGCCAACATTGGTGCAGGGCTTAAAAGTTTGGTAGGCGGGGAATTAAAATCAATAACAAAAAATGTGGTCCAATCGAGAAATCAGGCTTTGGAGAGAATGATCTCTGCTGCGTTAGCTTTGGGAGCGAACGGAATATATGCATTCCGCTTTGACTGTGGATCAATTGGTGAGGGACTTACGGAAATTTGCTGTTATGGTACGGCCGTTATTGCGGAACGGTGTGGGAATGGTCACAAACATTAACAATCAAACATATGAACGTATACCGAATATTATGCGAAAGATGGAAGTCTAGACTTCGTTGAAGTACTGATTGAAGGCGGCCATCATGCTGATTATTTATGTTGTAAAGCATTTAGGACATAAGTGATGTCCGTGGATAGTATATACTGATTATATCCACACTTTTGAATTAGCTAAAATATATGGGACATCTTCTTAATTACGTACACGTGTTATGCGGTTAGCTGTAGTTGTTTTTTGTCCAAAAAATATTATGATATTTGTACTGAGGATTCTCTAAATAGATGTTAGCGTTAGTTCAATGTTTAACAATGAAAAAGCATAAGATAAAAAGATTGAAAGAAAATATTGAGTATAAAAAGGAGCAATGGTTAAATAATAAAGTTAAATTTTGATGCTTAAAAACACATATGATTCGATTTTAGAAAGTGCTCCTTTCTTAAAGTTGGTGTTACCAGAGTTATTGTATTACTCAATGTCAATCAATGATCAACAATGATGTCATAGATGAGTCTACAGTCGGGTCTACATAAAATTGCCCTGCCTTATTTATACCCAAGAAAACCTCGCTCATAAGGATTAAAAATATTGAGGCATGTGCATTTCCCCTTTTGTATCCTCTTCAAAATATCTTCTTACTTAATTCTTTTACTTTTATACTTTTCCTTTTTTAGCATTAAATATACTCAATATTGGTTATAACAAAACTTCATAGAGTAATCGAGGTCACACTTAAAAACAATTAACTAAAATATTACAAAAGAGCATATAACAGATTATTCAGAAAAGAA
>ERZ746981.95-NODE-95-length-75896-cov-14.213456_pt1 | contig 75896 bp, 53 predicted proteins | sample MGYA00374948_ERZ746981 | MGnify/ENA primary metagenome ERZ746981 (study PRJEB28757, sample SAMN06711160) | food metagenome | host: microorganism | place: China:Harbin | collected 2017-01-30 | study: EMG produced TPA metagenomics assembly of the Analysis of Microbial...
TCATTATACATACTCTTTATTATATACTACAATAAATATCGAAATACTATATAAATCTGGTAACACTAACTTTAACAGATTAATGTCCTGAATATCTTAATAGTTATATATGTGTCATCGAAGAAGAAAATGAATTTACTTTTATCATTATCTCCTTCTAGTTTCATCGCACTAGGTATATCGTAAAATAAGCTACACAATCCCAAATTTTTACAAAAGAAACAATTTATGGAAGGGAAAAGTAAGGTAAATAATGTTAATCACATCCAGTAAACCAAAATTTGTTTTCCAGAAACGTTATGTTACCTTTCTTCACATTCTTGGTTTGTACTTGTTAATCAGGATTAACCTTTTTAATAGTTCTTTACGTCACCACATACATATCAGCTAAAATTACGATATAAATTTTGATAATAACAGTTAAATGACATACAATACTTTATAATACCAGATATATTATTTTAAAGTGATTAATTATAAGAATTCAAAAATAGCCCAGAATAAATATGCCAATTGTTATAAGAAAGTTAAAAGAAAAATCTTACGAATAATACTCTAAAACCAAATTTTATTTTCGATGTGAATTAGATAGTTGTCAGTAGTTAGGTAAAACATAATTATACAGATAGAAAGACTTTTTAAAATGGACAGCGGTATAAATAAATATCAAATTAACATCATAAAATAATGCTTACCGTAATTATAATACACCAATGAATTCATTAGTTCATTACTATTGAATTCGTTAAAATAAATCTGCAATCATTTTTTATGACCTTTGAGTAAATAAAAGATCAACACACTCTGATTGTCGGATGGTAATGCCTCCTAATATGAACCCAAATCCATTTTTTTTAGATCGGCATAAATCCCTTCAAATATATATATTATACTTATGGTTGTTGATATTGCGTTAAATTTAATAATATTATGTCTATTTATTTGCAAAGTTTGATCATTAAATATATATCGTATTTAGCTCATTATTTTTAAAGGGAATCCGGAACCATACACTTCATGTTTAGAAAAAACTTTTAAGTATTTTATAAAATTATTTTGACCCTGAAGATAACCTATGCAGCAAATTTTGATATGAATTGGCACCGTACGCATCAATTTTACAAAAAGAACGGTAGAAAGTAAAATTAAAGTTATTATCGACCTTTTGACAGAGGGGAGATCCCGCCAAGATTTTTGAGCCAATCTAAATTTTTTTTGCGACCCTGAACAGAAATGCGAGCGATAAGGGCCGGTAACGAGAACGCTGAATACAATTCCCTGAAGGCAATGTACCATTTTTGAAATATTGTACTAAGTATAATTAAGAATAACCAGTAATCTGGCGTTTAGTCATTTATTAGCAGTCAAAGCACAAGTCTGAGAATACTATTGCTTTATAATGTCGACGGATATTGCATCAGATGAGCACAAATTTGTACAATTTAAGCTAGTTCTTTTGGGGGAGTCGGCAGTAGGTAAATCATCAATTGTGCAGAGATTTGTGAAGGATTCATTTAATGATTTCAAGGAATCAACAATTGGAGCAGCATTTCTCACACAGACAATTGACTTAGATTCGGACACAACCGTTAAATTTGAAATATGGGATACGGCAGGTCAAGAGAGGTATCGTTCTTTGGCCTCCATTTATTATCGGAATGCACAATCTGCCCTTGTCGTGTATGACATAACACAGAAGGCTTCACTCGACAAGGCTAAATACTGGATAAAGGAGTTACAAAAGCAGGCAAGTAATAATATAGTAATCGCTCTTGTGGGAAATAAGACAGATTTAGAGGAGGAACGGCAAATACCGACAGAGGAGGCTCAGGCTTTTGCAAATGAAGCCGGTCTTTTATTTTTTGAGGTGAGTGCAAAGTCAGGCAAGGGGATCAAAGAATGCTTTCGGGAGATTGCTTTGAAAATGCCAATTGAAGAGACGTTGAAAAGGCGCCGTGACCGTAAAAGAGGTACCGTTGATCTAAACAAGCGGCCAAGTACTAACGAACAGCAATGTGCTTGCTGAGAAAGAATCATAATCTCATTACACTGCGTTTCTATTTATACTGCCATTTACTAGCCCTATGGGCCAAATATAACGTGATAATACAAACCAGATATTGACGTACAAATATATAATCTACCTAAACCTGCTGACTATCAATTTATCAGCACCAACCTCTTCATATTCCGCTTTAGAAACCCAAAGCTGGTGGAACGTTCCTAGGGATGACAAAATCGAGCCACCAATCCACGAGGAATACTTTCTCTCACTAGTGTTTCCAACAGAGTGGATTCTAATTTTTAGACTTGGGTTCCTTTCGGTAAGCTCACTATGCAAACGCTCATTGAGGCGCGGTATCAAGCTTGTAGCTCCTGTAAGAACAATATTGTTTGCCAACTGGGGACGAAGATCTATATCTAAGTTATCCAACACAGTTTGCACCAATCTAGACACACCCATTCCTCTTTGAGCCTTCTCACGCTTAAACTTTGCCAAAATTGCCTGCATTTTCTCAGATTTGTTCTCGTCTGGCCTCTTCGATCTTCTCAACGGAACATATTCTTTACTTGTTTTTTCCGAACCGTGACCTAAGGTGGAAATAATGTCACCATTATGTGGCTTTTCCCATCCACAAATAGGCTTACTAAGTGTCTCAAGTGGGTTGAACAGCGAGTTTGAAAGCTGTTGGCGTTCATACTTTGTAAATGGAACATTTAATCCATCTGGGAGCTCAAAGTATAATGTATCATCATCCGTATTTTTATTGCCATCATGCTTCCCTTCGCCATCGCTAAAATCCTTACGCTCCACCTGTTCATCCTCAGCACAACATTCTAGAAGCGTTTCTTTCATTTCCTGGATGGTTCTGTTCATATTGAAAGATTCAACTGAAGGATCAACTTCATTGTCAAATGTTTTCGGCTCAAACTGCGAATGTGATTCTGGCGATTCCCAATATGTCGGTTTCTTTGATTTGACAGAGTATATTGGATTGTACTTAATCTTCTTCTCCTCTAGGAATTGCCGTAATTGCTGATCCACAAAAGCACCTGCATACTTTGTTCCCATCACCTGTTTCTTAAGGCATATACCATCTATTACTGGTGTTGCGGTTAATAAATCATGCCCTATATCCACAACAAGGCAGTTCGGTCTCCCATGCGCAAATGAAACACACGTTGGCTGCTTAACTGCGTAAAACGCACAAAATTGCTCCTGCTCTAAGAATACTTCAAGTGCTTTAACTTTGTTTTTATGCGAGTTCATAGTCGATTCAGTAAGAAGTAGCGGTTGCTCATTTGGATCAACATCCATGAGTTTAAACATGTGCTCGTATTGCTCAATCGCTCCATCCCAGTCTTGCACTAAATTGTCTTTCATGATTGGTTTGATTACGGTATTCGATTGAGGATGTGCGTACAACGAATTTTCATCAAATATCCGCACAAAGCCATCTTCCCCTTCTTTTTTAGGATGTTCCCCATAACTGGATGGAAACACTAAGGTCGGTGAATCGTAACCACCAAAACCAGCTCTTATAGTATATGAGCCCGGATCAAGAACTACAGCATTTATCTCATCTGCACCATATACTTGTGGGGCTAACGTGGATGATGACATTTTTGCTGCTCTAGAGACAATCCCGATGCTGGATATAAGTTTGAAAAGCTATGAGAGTGTGCTTAATGTGGTGAAAGATGGTGTGAAAAAAAGTTGGAAAATACGAAGTCGATCGCATCTTCGTGTTTTCCAACTTTTTTTTCATCTTAACAATTTAACATTTATGCGTCTCTTAGCTTTTTTCTCACGCTTCATGAAAAATAGAAGTAACAGTCTTAACAGATCCTTAACTAATAAACACGGTCCTACAAAATAACCAACAAAAATGAATACTATATTTTCATATATATGATACAAGCCGTACTTCCTGATATTAATAAGGCAAATTAACTCGTAAAAGGGAACAATAAAAAAGAAGAATAATGATAGTAGTGAGTGAGATACAAGAATAACAGGAAGTCCATATAATAAATAAGATCCAGAGAAGGAAAGAAACAATCACATGCTCAGGAAATGACCCTTATTTCTGTGTCAATCACTTCAACCAAAAATTGGAGTTCAAGCTTCTTTCTACTCTCTTCAAGCCAATCATTGGCCAATCTTCTTGGCCAACCTTTCATATTGGCAACTTCTTCAACGGCACTATCCAAATTGTTCTTAACCAAATCATCATTCACACGAGCAAGAACAGACTCTACATCACTTCCGGCTATGCTATCATCCGACTTCTCCGGAACCCCAGACTTCTGCACGAGTAGCTTCGAGAACAAGAAAGAAGAAATCTGACCTAAGACTCCAGAATTAGGTGGCGCCAAGGACACTTTTCTAATTTCAGGGGTCAAGGTCTCCCATCTTGAAATGAGTTGAGATTGTGTAAGAACTCCTCCAGTCTTTAAAAGGGTGCGATCACTTGGAAGCGAAGATAGGGCAGAGTTAATCACATCATTCTTTAGCGGCTTAGTGAGATTTCTGAGTATATTAATGCGTTTCACAAGCTCTTGTCCACATTTTTCGGAAGGGGTGTTTGAATATAATATATTTCTAATAGCATCCAATGAAGAATTAATCTTTCTAAAGCCAATCATTGTTTCCGCAGCACTTGACAATTCCAACTCCTGCTTTTCTATCTGCTTTACTCTTTCTTCAAGAGCATTCAAATTTGCCAACTTTCCATTTCTTTCACTTTCAACTCGTTTAGCAACCACCTCCTTCAAATACTGAGCAGAGTTAACCTTGACACGGGCAATAACATTATCTGCCTCCTCAATAATAGCCTTCGCAGCCTCACTAACATCCAATTTCAATCTCTCATTGTATTTTTGTTCCATTTCCTTCTTAGACTCCTCAAGTGTTTTTGTCAATTCTTTGGTGAGATCCTCAGAGTGCTTTGCAACTTCATCCTTGTACTTCTTCTCAAGATTTCTTTTAATTTCCGAAACGCTATCTTGAGCAGCCTTACTCATGTCCTTTTTTGTGTCGGAATACTTGCTGAAAAGGGCAGAGACTGAATCACTGATATGGTCGACCTCCTTCTGAATATCCACAGGGGTGCTTTTCTTACCTAGAGCCTTAATCAAAGAGTTAATTGTTTTGATGAGGTCGTTCACATCTTTATCATCCGTTTTCAAATTTATCTCACTCAATTTATAAGTTGGTGATCTGCCAGAATTCTTTGCCGAACCAATAAGCCTTTGCAATTCATCCTGCTTGTCTTTGAGAACTTTCAAAAGCTCCTGCCTTTTTGATTCATAACGCACCTGTGCTTCGCTGATAGCCTTTCTTGCTTCAGCAGAAGCTTTTGCGTAAGCTTGCTTTGCTTCAGAACTTTTTGCCTCAGTACTACTACCAATACGTGTTGGTAGTTCATCAAAATGAGCCTCTGATGATTCTGGCTTTGCATCCATATCAGCAATTGGTGGATTGGCCACCGGCCATGAGCCGATATCTTTCTTCGGTGGCAATTTTGTGTATTTGTCAAGACCTAATTTATATCCTAAACCAATCACACCATTACTTGCTCTTTCGCCAAGTTCACTACGGTTTATCCACACATCATACAACCTGTCCATATATGACTTTCCACCTGGAACGTACTGCACCCAGTAATCTTCAACATCATCATTATTTAAAGCGATAGTTGCACCTGCGGTGTAAATAACAAACGAATAAAAGCCCAACTTTATAGTGACACCAATTCCATGCCAAAACGGATGCTTTCTTTGCTTTCTAGCAGGCTTTACTTCTGTTGATAGAAATTGCAATCTTGATGGCTGTTGCAAACGTCCTATCTTCCTAATTGATCCCCTAAGAAATGCGCTTTGTGTGCCTAATCTGAACATTCTGCTTGCGTAATGTTTCCAATTATATTCGTCCGCTTTCAATTAATATCGAGATTACACAAGCTGTGAGCATATAAGGTGTCTCAATTAAGAGTATTTCACAAATAATTTTGTGCTATATTGTAAAAAAAATCTAAAATTCTCTTATCTAGTTCTCCATTTTCTCATCGCTTAGCGTGAATCATTTGTTCACTTAATTTGTATTTGGCTTCTGGCTGAATATTTTCTATCCTCCTTTTTTTTTATCTTGATATTTTTTCCAACCTACCAGAATAAAGGCATTTTTGAAGCACTTGTTTTTTCTGTACTAAAATTCCATTGCACAGCCATGATAGCGCAAGAAGTTCATACCGGTAAACTTCCAGCAGATGGAACAAATGGTACATTGATTATGGTTGAATTACTATTATAATAAAGGTATATGTGCATTCATCAATATATGTGTATGGAAATCTGCAGTGTTGTTAATGTAAATCCAGCTGACGTTGCGTGAATTGCGCCACTTTAAAAAGCTAGATATAGTAACTGATCTATTGTAGTGAGGTATTTTCACTGGCTTGCGTATCAATGCTGATCTAAAAGACGACTAAGCTGATAAATGCTTAATTGTCTTTTCAAGTATGGACTTCTCATCCTTGAGAATATTACATATCATATGCTTCCTCCAGTCATGTAGCTGTCCCTTGACGAACTGGGAATACACTGGGGATTTTAGTCCTTCCAAAGAACTAAGCCTTTTCTGGCATATACCAGACAAAAATGCTTTTCCCTTAGAATCAATTTTTTCTCCAACAAATGTTTCAAATGCTTGCTTGTTGTTGCTTGCTGACAATTTTTGGAATTCAACATCGCTTGCAGTAAGCAATTTTCCAAGGCAAAGAGCATCCAAGGATAAATCTCTTGGATAAGCTATACTAATTGCAAGAAGCCAGCTGTCATCATCTGCCGTTACAGAATTCTCATCATCCGGTTCTTCTGCACTTTCATCCTCCTGCATGTCGAACTTCTCTTTCTTGTACTCTTTTAATAAAGAAAAGCCCGTTTGGGACCACCAATCTAATCTTTTAACGATTTCCTCATCGGTACCATCCCTTAGCTCAACAATTTGACGACCTAAACAAACAGTATCGTTTGGATTGCTCTTCACCGTAAAACCATACTTGGAGATCAATATGGCATTAGAAAGATCTCCGTACGTATTGAGCAATTCATCGCCCTTTTTAACCTTCTTTTGAAGAACAATATCACAGCACTGATCCGGATCTAGCAGTATTTCATCCAGGTTGTATCCATCAGGAACATCGAATGACTCATCCTCTTCCTTATCCTCCAATCTCTCTTTATCCTTTTTTCTCATCTCATTTTTAAACTTCTTATCAAGCTTTTCAATGTACAAAGAGTCAATATCATGTTGATCGTCATCATCGTCCTCCATCTTCTCATCATCATTATCATCATCATCGCTCTTACCATCGTCCATTTTGTCATCGCCTTCGTCATCTTTTCCATCCTTATTATCATCGTTATTCACGACTTCATATTCTTCAGCTTCACTATCTGGTGGTCCGTATTCATCATGTCCGCACTCATCACATCTTCCACAGAAAGGGCAAACATGGGCAATTGCAACAAAATGGACGTCCTCCTTTCCTCGAGCATCGTGATTAAAGAGATCGGCAGCTGGAACCAATGCAAGCTGATGGAAATCATCAATGACAAAAGCTCTAGACGAGACAGCAAAACATGCAGCGGCAAAAAAACGGTATTTCCTTTCATTCTCCGTTTTGTCACCATTCTCATCGGGCGTAAGTTCGTATGGTGGCTTGACTATATTAGCATTGTCTTTCGCAAATTGAAGACAAATGCTGTAATCTTCTTCGATATCCTGAGGATCAATAACACCCATCAGTTCAGCATCTGTACCTTGTAATAAGATACGATCTTCGTCTGGCCACAATGCAGCCGGGAGCATGAGTCGTTTATCATCTTTTGTGGAACCAACATGAAAGTTTATCGAGTGAATGTAGTCATACCAAGGGGAGTTTTTAACTTGTGCTTTTTCATAAAGAAAAGCAAGGATTAGTGCAAATATTCCATCTATATGTGCATCATACAAAAGATTTGAAATGTAAGAGTTAGGTCCACTTAATATTGCATCCTTGCTTATTCTAAGAAGTAACCCCGATTCTGGATCATCCTCAACTGGAGTGATGTTTGTCTTTGCGAATACTCCTAGTCCTCCCAACTTTGAAGATCGCACTTCAACTTTATCATTATCCCAGTAGGCCTTGTTTCTTGGATTTTTGAGCCATTCGTGAAGCTCCGGATAGTTTCTGGTACTCATCGTAAGATAGGGGTTGGTGTTACAACCGTTGGAAAATGGTGATGTTATAGTTGGTGAAGTTAAATGTTACGATGTGCCTATGCTCAGGGTCCAGAAATTTTGTGTATTCTGGAGAAACGAAAAAGCGTCAAATAAAAAAATTCTGAACAATTGAAGCCGATAGATTATTACCTGATTCGGAAGGTTTGCTGAAATAGGTATGAAAAATTTTTTGGGTTAAATTATTTATGGTTGCACAAATATATGCGACATAAATACTCAATTATGCGCAAGAAAAAAGAGCGAGGGAGAAAAAAGGTTTGGAAGAGAAGAGAAGAAAAAAAAATTGAAAAGACCCAGCTGAAAAATACTCCCTACCTGAGCTGGTATTCCTTTTCTGTTAACATCTACTATACAGTGGAAAACAAGAGTAATTAACCAGAGGGAGCTTTACTAACAGAATGCAGGCACCAGTTGTTTTTCTTAACACATCAACACGCCGCCAAAGTGGACGTGAGGCCCAGATTCAGAATATAACAGCAGCTAAAGCTGTGGCAGACATTGTCAGGACATGCTTAGGACCCAAGGCTATGTTAAAGATGCTTTTGGATCCAATGGGGGGAATAACACTTACAAATGACGGTCATGCGATATTGAGAGAGATCGATGTTTCCCATCCAGCGGCTAAATCGATGATTGAACTTAGTAGAACACAGGATGAAGAAGTTGGTGATGGTACCACTTCTGTGATTATATTGGCAGGTGAGATCCTTGCACAGACTTTTCCGTACATCGAGAAAAATATCCATCCAGTGGTGATTATCCAGGCCTTAAAGCAGGCATTATCTGATGCATTGGAAATCATTGAAGAAGTTTCTATGCCGGTTGACGTGAATAATGAGCAGGCAATGATCAAACTTATTGCTGCTTCGATTGGAACAAAGTACATTGCCAAATGGTCTCAGAAGATGTGTGAGCTTGCATTGAAGGCTGTGAAGACAGTTATGATTGAAGATGGCGATCACAAAGAGATTGACATCAAACGTTATGTTCGTGTAGAAAAGATTCCCGGCGGAGAAATTGAGGACTGTCGTGTTTTGGACGGAATTCTTTTAAATAAGGACGTGGTTCACCCAAAGATGAAGCGGATGATAGAAAATCCAAGAATTGTTCTTCTTGACTGTCCACTTGAGTACAAGAAGGCGGAATCCAAGGAGAATTTCGAAATTACTAAAGACACGGACTGGAACAGACTCCTTGAGATCGAGGAGGAGCAGGTTAAGGCAATGTGCGAACAAATATTGACGGTTAAACCGGATCTTGTTATAACTGAGAAGGGAGTTTCGGACTTGGCCCAGCACTATCTTTTGAAAGGTGGCTGTTCTGTGCTTAGAAGAGTCAAGAAGTCGGACAACAATAGAATTGCAAAGGCAACAGGAGCAACTATTGTGAATAGAGTGGAGGACTTGAAGGAGTCAGATGTGGGAAAGAAATGCGGGTTATTTGAGGTGAAGCTCATAGGGGATGAGTACTTCTCGTTTATCGCCAAGTGTAAGGATCCTAAAGCTTGCACAGTTATCTTACGTGGCCCCTCGAAGGATATTTTGAACGAGATTCAAAGAAACTTGGATGATGCAATGGCTGTTACAAGAAATGTGTTCTTTTCACCTCGTCTTTCGCCAGGTGGTGGAGCTACAGAGATGGCAGTTAGTGTTGGATTAAGCAAGAGAGCCAAAAATATTGAAGGTGTTCAACAATGGCCTTATCAAGCAGTTGCCGACGCCTTTGAAGTGATACCTAGAACATTGGTGCAAAATTGCGGTGGAAATCCGATCAGAGTGCTATCGCAATTGAGAGCCAGCCATGTTAACGGAGATTCTACGTTCGGAATAAACGGGGAAACGGGAAAGATCACGGATATGCGTGAGTACGGAATATGGGAGCCAGAAGTGATCAAGCAGCAAAGTGCAAAAACTGCGATTGAGAGTGCCAGTATGCTTTTGAGGGTGGACGACATTGTTAGTGGAGTGAGGAAGCAGAAATAAGAGAAGATAGAACGGATAACTTCGTGCCTATAGGCAAGAGTATACGAGGAAAAGAATAAAATTTTCAGTAATTCAAATAAGCGGAGAAAATTTAGCTACAGGGCAAGCTAGAATAGATACTGTAGTGTAGAGGGTAATCTTTAAATCAAGAGAGGGCCTAGCACCTTCTTTTGGAATTAACATTCCGCTTTTCATACCAATGGTGTAGCGTCAATAGATGGCGGCTACCGGGAAAGGCAGGCGGAGATATATCTCTTGCTGAATAATGCCACGTACTTTTCTTAAATGCCGATTAATGAGGTTTTGAATTTTTCATGAGTTAACACGCGCTTTTTTAAGTTTTTCGCATTCTAATTTTTTTTCTCACCTGAAAAAAAACTGGCTTGGGTGAACTTAGAGTTAGTAGAACACAAATTCAGCCCCTATTGAAAACTGGGGTATGTGAGACACAGGACTTTTTTTATTTTATTTTATTTTATTTTTTTTTTCCCCCGACCCCTTTGTACCAGTTTCTTGTCCCTTTGGGTTATATCCAAAATATAAATATATATAGGAGCATCTGAAACAGTCCTGGTATAGATACTTTTCTTCCGTAATATACACAATTTTAGATCCTACAGTGCACCAGTGATTTGTAACGAGGGCGAGAATTGGGGAAAATTATAGGATACAGAAATAACATAGAGGATATATACCATTTTTGACTTTGATTAGTGTTGGTCAACCGCATTTGTTTGAACCTAGGATCAGGAAGAGAAAAGAATACAAACAGGATTTCTGGTTATTCTTTGAGCTTCCACCGTTTGATAACGGCATACAAGGAGTTGCCGCTTCATTTAAGTTAGATAAAGTGAACACATAGAACAGGAGTGGTTACATGACCGCAAATACCAAGCATATACCAAAAGTACAATAAACATAGACTACATTCTTCAATACAGACTCGCAAATGTCAGATGAAATGTTTCGTTCGCCAAAGCCGCTAACGGCGTCCCGCGTTCGCAGTGATAGCGATCCTCAGTATCGATCATCTCTGGCCGAGAAGAGGATGGGGCGGTTGTTCAAGATGGCATCTTCACAATCTTCACAATCCTTACAGCAAGTACAACAACAAGGGCAGCAGCAAGTACAACAACAAGGGCAGCAGCATCAATTACAACAAACACAACAAACACAACAGACACAACAAACACAACAAACACAACAAACACAACATCAACAACATCAACATCATCAACTACCACACCAACAACTACCACCACACCAACAACTACCGCAACTACCACAACTACAACAACCGTTGGCATATGACGGCCTCTACTCACGTGCAAGAGCGTTTTCTACCACAGGTGTGGGATTAAATGGAGTGCACAGTACACATTCGACCCACGAATCGCACTCTTCGGGATCTACTACGCATTCCTCAGGTTCCTCGAAAAGCGGGCAGAGCTCGGCTACACCTTCCTCAAGCGGGTCGCCGTCAAGTCCCTCAAGCAGTGGCGCAAATTGTGCAAAGACACTTTCTATTTCACAAAGCAGACAGATTCAACCAGCGCGGAAAATGTCCTTTAGCCGGCCACCGGTGAAGGCGGGGGCAAGGCGGCCTTCCATGCATTCGCCACCGGGATCTTCTGCGTCATCGCAATGCTTGCTGCAGGTTCAGCAGGCGCAGAAGACGCAGAAGACGCAGCAGGGCACGCAGACGCAAATTCGGCGCCGGCACCAGGCTGCAGGCAGAAACATGCATGGAAGCCCAGGCGGCGGCCGATGCGGCACAGGTGCAGCAGTCGGTGGCGAGCAGCTTCTTCTTTTGGCCTCGAAATTTCACTTCGTGTACAAGGAGTGCATTTTGTTGGTGCGAAAACTCGGCCTAGATACCACAATCAGCCTGCAAGTGGGGTCTTACCCGAAGTTCGCTGCTCTTTTGGGTGCTGCGATTAGCTCCAAACAGCACTTTCCCGAATCAGCAGCCCAGAAAAAGTATCCCGAGCAGTATGCAGGCCCTCTTCTGGCAGCCTTGGTCACGTGCATGACGGATCTTCGCACTTTGATTGGCACGTTGGACTTGTCGCCGGCCGTATTGCAGTCTGGGGTCGAGCCAGAAGTTTTGCGGCTGGCATATTTCACGATTTACTCGTTGTTCATCGAGCTTGTCAACATGCACCGGATCCTGTCCCCTCAGATGAGGATTCTTCATCGGAGATCGCACTCCTCCAAGCAGCAGATCAAGGGCAGCCCTTTTGCTGCTCTTGCACGGTCCAAATCGATGTCTCTTCGCAAAAAATCTGCCACCGTCTCGTCAACTTCGTTCCACTCGCGAGTCCCAAGTGTTCAGGGCGCAAAACAGCAAACTCAGTTTACTGTGGGCGGACTTTTGAGGCCTCCTTTGAAGATTGATACGGAAATTGGTCCGGTTCGGCGCCAGGACTCCGACCAGAGTTCAACAGGCAACTTTTCAGACGGTGCGATGCCAAATTCTGCATCTGTATCTTCGGCAGTCGACTCGGCACCGACAAACTTGCAAGGTGTGGGCCTTATTAATGACACGAAGTTGTACGAGCTCATTTCGCACACAATTCAGTCGGCACAGGTCGTGTTTAGCCAGCTGAATACGGCAATTGCCAAAAGTGCAAGTAGCACCGCGAAAAAAAACGATTCCGAGGACCAGGGCAAACCTGCAGAGCTCGATCACGTGGGCCAGAAGGTTAAGGAGATGACGGTACACTGCGTGGCATCCATGGACCAAACCAAGCGGATTAGTGCCACGCTCCGGGCTGTGCAGACCATGGACCACACTGATGATGAGAGCCAGAAGCGGCTGTATGAGGAAACAAATCTTTTCCTCAAGTCGATCATCAACGTGCTGGCTGCTACCAAAGGGGCGATCCACGACATTCCGGCATTAAACGAAGTGCGGGGAGCACTTTCGAACTTGACCAGGGCAACTAAGGAGTTGACTATCTGCTTGGAGACAAGTACGTTGAAAAAAACAGTCATGAACAATACATCCTCGGGCTCAAATCTCGTCGAGCAGCCCAGCTTGTCGTCAATTCCTTCAATGACAAACTTCCAGTACTTGACAGGCCAACAACAGCATCGTTCCCGGACCCCTTTGCGTACTTCCAAGCCACAGATCACACAGATTGCCACTTTAGGCCGCAGCTCACCTGTTCCGCCCCCTTCTAGTGCAATTCTCTCTCCCAGATCTCTTGCGAAAAAAACTCAGGCTGAAGTGAAAGATAGTGTATCGATGCAGCAGCATATTCTTGACATGAAGGCTGCCTCCTCGATGCATGCGGAGCGTTCTCCAATGAAAACGCCGCTTACTACACCTTTAGCCGCATCGATCGGCCCGGCTGCGGCCTCGGCAGTGCTGCCTAATGCAACAAATGCCCAGAGTACGGCAATGAATGCTCACGATCTTGAGCGGAATCCGTTTGACAGGCAGATGGGAAATGTCAAGTAGGCAGAGCATGAATGGGACGTGTAACATTGACATGTAGAAATATAGAAAGGAGGAATGAAGGATCAAGGGAGGGGGAGAAATCGCTCACCTTGTGTCAACATAGAAATATAAAGGGGGACTGGAAATTATGAAGGTGATTGAACCAGTATATACCAACATACATAGAAATATAAGTAAAGAGATGAAATATGTAGGATGGAGAGTGTGGAATGGAAGGTAAATGGAAAGTGTAGAAAGGAAAGTAAACTGTGATATCAATAATACAAACGACACATTACAATAGCCATACAATTAACATAAAAATAAATATAAATATAGCAGAAGCTAGGTGGAACGGTAGAAAGTGGATATAATACAATTAAGAAAAGACCAAACATGAAACAAACATAACTGAAAACATTAATCCCCGAATGTCTCAACTGGAAATCATCTCGTATTCCTCACTGTTGGGTCTCCTCTTTTGTCCAAATGCTCTTCTCAATCTCGAAAACAATCCGACCTCCTTCTTCCCCTTGCTGGTTTTAAAGTTAGAAACATCAAGCGATTCGGCAATCCCAGAATTTTCCACATTCGCCTCCTCGTCACAAACCAGCGCTGTACCATGCACAGAAAGAACATCAACGGGTCTCCACCTCTTAAGCAAAAGCGAGTTCGTCACAACACTCACAGAAGAACATGCCATGGCAGCTGATGCAAACATTGGATGCATGTGGAGGCCGAATGGAACAATCAAGAATCCCATGGCAAGCGGAACCATCACCAAGTTGTAAATGATTGCAAGAACGAAGTTCGTGCGGATAACCTGAAAGGTCTTCTTGGATATTTCTAGTGCGTTGAAAACAGAAGACATCGACGAATTAACCACAATCGACTCATCCTTCTCCGAAGAAAGCAACACTATGTCTGCAGATGACATCGCCACATCCGTACCCGTGGCAACAGCTATTCCAACATCTGCCTCCACCAAAGCTGGAGCATCGTTGATTCCATCACCCACAAAAGCCACAGTATGGCCTTGCTGCTGCAAAAGTTCAACATACTGAATTTTCTGCTCGGGAGACGAGCTTGCAAACACGTTAGAGGTTGGAATACCAACTTTGGCAGCTACATACTGGGCTGTGCGTGCATTATCGCCTGTAACCATCGCAACACTGTAACCGTTCGATTGCAATGCATTTATAGTTGCAGTTGCATCCTGCCGTATCGTGTCCTTAAACTCCATATATCCGCAATACTCGTTGTCCACAGATATATGGCAAACCGTGCCAATATGCTCATTACGCATTGCACCAGCCATATTCTCGAAATCAGTCTCTCCCTTGAGCTTCGTGTCGCTAAAAAGCTTTTCACTACCAATTCTCAGCTGCCTAGAACTGTCCTCACCTGCAACTCTAACTATAGCTGTAATTCCAAGACCGCCTTTTGCCTCGAGACCTTCAATTGACACCAAAGCCGGATCCACAAGGCTGTTTTGCTCCATCACATCCTTCACACCGCTAACAATTGCCTTTGCAACCGGATGCTCACTATTCTGCTCAACGGCATATAGCATGCTCCAAAGAATCTCTTCCTTCAGACTCAAAGCCCCAAAAAACTTGTGGTCTGCAAGTGTCATTTTTCCAGCAGTGATGGTGCCTGTCTTGTCAAAAACAACGGTATCCAATCCGCTCGTTGACTCCAACACTTCACCACCTTTGATCAAAATTCCATTCGTGGCTCCAACTCCAGTACCAACCATAACTGCAGTAGGAGCAGCAAGTCCAAGTGCGCAAGGACATGCGACAACAATTACAGAGATTGCAACCTGGAGAATCTTGGAGAACATCACGTGATCGCCGCTTTTGCTCTTGAATGTGGCTGGGATATCGTCCCGGTGTGCAACCCAGGTGTAGAAACACCAGAAAAAGAACGTGAATAGTGAAAGAGAGAGGATCGTAGGCACAAACTTGGCTGCAATTGCATCTGCAAACCTCTGCACGGGTGCCTTTCTCATCTGTGCATCTTTCACAAGATTCACAATCTGCTGCAATTGTGTGTCTTGCCCAACAAGTTCGACCGACATGTACATAGTGGAGGTGACGTTCACAGAACCACCAATGAGCTTTGAGCCCACTTTTTTCACCACAGGAAGCGATTCTCCGGTGAGAAGTGATTCGTCAACATCGGATTCGCCAAAAATACAAACACCATCGGCGGGAATCGAAGACCCAGGAAGAATAATCACGATATCAGATTTCTGCAACAAGTCCACCGGTATTTCCCGCTGAACAATGCCGCTTAATGCCGAATTCTGCTCACCCGACGTGACAGACTTGTCAAGACCCTTGAAAGACTCCGGATTGGCCACAATGACACACTTATCCGGGGTGAGGGAAAGCAACTTGGATAATGCTGTGGATGTATTTCCCTTGGCCCGGCTTTCCGCCCATTTTCCCAACGACACAAACGAGAAAAGCATCACCGAAGTATCGAGAATAAGCTTTGGTGATTCCATTGAGCTGACTGCAAAGGCCTGGATTATGATGAATACAGAATATATATAGACGATCGAGGTCGATGTGCAAATGAGTGTATCCATGGTTCCAGATCCGTGCTTGAATGCTTTATAAGAGTTGATGTAAAACCTTCTTCCAAGCCAAAACTGCACGTATGTTCCCAAGATGAACTCCACAAGCACATCAAAGTACAATCCGTGGCCGATATTCAGCTGCATGTGGCACTTGCTTCTAATTAGCGGGAAAATCGTTTCAAGAAAGATTATGGGGACACCAAATAGAAGAAGCTTAAAGAAGTTATTCTTCCAGTATTGAATATCTTTCACCTTGGAAAGCAACTCCAACTGCGTACTTTTATCAACACCATTGTCTATGTTGGCATCAAAACCACAGTCTTCAATTGTGTCCACTATATTTCTGATTCCTGTGAGTGACGGCTTAAATTCTATGTAGGCCTCATTTGTGGAAAGCGAAACAGTACACGATATAACTCCGGGAAGTTGCGAAACCTGCTTTTCGATGCTATTTGAGCAATTCGAGCAGGTCATGCCAAAAACCTGGATGGTAACTGATTGCTTATCAACTGAAGCATCATGATTGTGTGCTGAAGTTTCATTCTCAGATGCAGTGCTTTTAACAGTGGCCTCAAAACCAACATCTTCAACCACAGAAGCCAAATTTTCTGGCTTGACTTCTTGCGTATGCTCAACTACGGCTTCTTCCGTTATTAGTGACACATTCACTGATTTAACACCCTCCACACCTTTCAATACCTTGGTTATCGTGTTGACACACGCGCTGCACATCATTCCACCTATGGTAAGCGAAGTCTTGAGATTGCTGTTGTCATCTTCATTTGAAAAATGCGACTTTTCATCTTCCAACTCCTCTGTTTTCACCAATGTGGCCTCAAAGCCAACATCTTCGACAGCATCCTTTAAAACTTCTGGTTTTACCAAACTGGTATGCACCACGACGGCATCTTCCGTCATTAACGACACCTCTGCACTATCAACACCTTCTACTGATTGAAGAGCATTTGTGACCGAATTCGTGCAGGCCGAACACGTCATTCCACCAACTAATATATGCGTTTTATATTTTGTAGTCATCTGTATGTTTACTCAGTGCTAAATTCTAAAATGGCGGCGGAACTAGTAATAGTTGTGAAGCCGATATATGCGAAAAATCCAATGCTGATAAGCTGACAACCAATTTGAATAATTATAACTATGACTTGTAAGTTGGGCTTAAATAAAAAGCGTTCGTTCAATGCAGTGAAATTCGCATAAATAACACAGTAAGTAACGAAATATGATGAAAAGTGGCAAAATAAATCACTTGCGAATATAATAAAATGAAAGATTAAATCCTGTTTCCGAAAGAACCGATATGAACCGATAACCTTTGCCCTGAGTAATAAAGTTACTTAAAGCACAACAAGAGAGTATGCCTGCTGATATGCTGATAATATAAATAATATGCTAAGTTACCAGTATCCTGACATATATGAGAGCAATACGATCAGAAAGAGAAGAAAAGAAAGTGAAATATTAAAAAAAATTGTATATATATATGAAAAGCCCATCATCCCGAATGGATAATAATAAGATTATCGGATGCACAGATACAATGGGATGGGCATGATGCTCTGGTTTAATTAAATTCAAATTTTATTCTACTCTATTGAAAATTCGTTTTCCCGATATTATTACAATATATAATTTTCCTGATTTTTTTTCTCTCAACCTCCGCTAATTCCGCCAGATGCAGATGGGCCAAACCGCGCCAATGCATTGTTCCAGATCGTCGGGACGAAATTCAACTGTTTGAATTGGGCCTTTCGTTTAGACTGGTTCTTTCGTTCTAATCAAAGTACTCTTTTCATCCACAGCAGCCAGCTGTCAAAAGAAAATTGTTCATAGAAAAAGTACCAACATTATGGATTCTTCCAAATGATTGCGTATTCGTGTATTAAAATGCTTTCAGTTAGTTCTTTTCACGGTACTGTAGAGCTTATATTCCTTAATCATGGCAACAGAAACCAAGCAGAGGACCGAGACAGAAGTGGCAAAAACGTAAGAATACCAACATCCAATGCCGTAAGACTCAATCATGGCATTTACACCCCATTGAGGTGCACCAGATCTTATATATTGAGAATTGTGGAGAGCCCTATTGATGACTTTGGCCAATTGGCGTTCAGACACATCAGAAGGTTTGCTAAGTGTCAATTTAGCAACCATCTGGTGAGAAAGAACAAGCGTGAAAATCTGAGACCCCAAAGAAGTGCCCAAAACAGAGCCAATTCCCCTAAAAGCATACTGAATAGAGGTAACAGAAGACTGGAAATCAAGTGGAACTGCAGCAATAAGCGCCAATAGAGTCACAGTGAGCAAAGACGAGTAGGACATCTCTGGGATCACATTCAAGAGATACTGCTCAATAGTAGTGGGTTTAGTTTTCAAGCCAAACGGATATGTACGGGCAAGAAGCCAAACCAAGCCCAAAGATCCAATTGCGTTGACTATCATACTGAAATTCCAGTATTTGCCAGTCCACTTCATGTAGAAACCAGATCCAACCGAGGCAATAGAACCCATAACAATCATGGGAACCATTCTCCAGCCGATTTCCTCCGAGTTGAGCCCGGAAACCGTAGAGAGATAGATCGGGTAGTAGTATAAAATAACGTAAATGTACATAGTGCCAAACCAGTTAGAGAGTGACGAACCAAGCACCGACCGGTCCTTGAGAAGCCGGATTGGGACAATTGGCTCTTTGACAGTTGTCTCAAAGTGGATGAAGGCTGTAAGAGATGCAAGGAAGAGGACGGCAACTATAGCAACGGAAAAAGCCGATTCAAAGGTGAAGGAGGTCAAGACGATGAAAAGAGAAAGCATTAGCGAGAGTGAGACGATTCCTGAAACGTCCACATGTGTGAATTTCTCAGCTAGTGAGGACTGGGCGATCACATTGGCCTCTGGATTGCTCTTGACAAGTTTCGGAAGATGCAAACTGTATGCAATTAGAGCAAAACACGACACACCTATGGGAACCTGGAACCAGAATGCAAGCCTCCATCCAAAGCGATGTGCAATCCAGCCACCTACAGTACCGCCGACTGCAGATCCCAAAGCATAGAAAGTGTTTCCAAGACCTTGAAATACACCTCTTTTCCTCAATGGAATCAGATCGCTCATTATGATTGTTCCAAGCGTGTTTAAGCCGCCGGCAAAGCCAGACAAGAACCGACCAATCACAAACGAGGTGGTGGTCTTGGCCGTTGCACACTGCAAACACCCAACTGTGAAAACCAAGATGCAACCTTGAAGCATTGGCTTGCGGCCGAAAATATCCGATAATCGACCCATCGGCTGGACGATCGACGTAGAGAGCAAATATGCCGTCGTAATCCACGAAATGTACGGTATGGCATCCAAATCGCTCGCAATATCCGCCACCAATGTCGAAAGAATCGTCGAATCTAGTGCTGCAAGAAAGATCAACGAAAACACAGATCCCAAAATTACTGTAAGTTGTGCTTTTGGCACGAGATATCCACCATTTGCATCCTGAGTGTCATCCTGGCTCAGATTAGACGCCTCACCTAATTGGTCACTTGCTTGGCTGCTTATCCGATGAGCTATCGACCCATATTCACCAGCTGAAAAGGCACCATCCTTACGACTATGCCTGCTAACTGTATCCAACACATCTTCAGCCACTATTCCTGCAAGAGATGTTGATGTCACTTTTGTAAGTTCCGCTGATCCTTGTGCATTCACAGCCTGGGATTCGAACCTTGAATCATTCGAAAGAAAGGGTTGAACCTCATTGTCGTCACTGCCTGAAACGGCTGATTCTGAATCTGTAATCGACAGATTGTCTTCCGCTATCATCATATGCTAGAACTACGAAACTGTTCCGTTTCCTGCCGCTGATTCCAATATTCCTACAAATGCAATGTATATTCGGTTTCTTCCGATCAAATGATGCTGTATAAATGTCAAATTTGGACGCAACTTCAACATAAATTGTGGATGTGCACTGAAACGAATTCATCCGATCGAATCTCGCAAAATCCGGCATTGTGGCTTCGCTGTTTTATTTTTATTTTATTTTATTGTCAGACTAATATTCCATTTTCCGTTCTATTCGGCTAATTTTTTCGCCCCATCCCGTTTGAGACATTACCTAGCAAAAAAAAGCTGCCCCAGGCCTAAATTATTTCCTATAAGTATACGACAGACATAATTTTCAAAGGACTTAAAGGCATGTGGGAAACCAGAAACACTTAGAAACATTAGTATCACTAGAAACATTAGTATCACTAGAAACATTAGTATCACTAGAAACACGAGAAGTACTCGAAGCACCAAAAACACTAGAAACGCTAAAAAAACTCAAGGAGATCACACATACTCCCTTTCCTAATTATATTTCGCAGTTATCCGGAATATTTAGTATAACTATCCAATTATTTGTACAGATTTCTAATATCCATTACACATTCTATTCTGCTTCCTCCACCGCAACAGACTCTTCTCTACTCTTTGCTTCTTTCCGAGCTTCGGCTTTCTCACGTTCTCTTTTAGCTTTCTCTTCTGCCTGCTTTTTTCTATATTCTTCCTCTTCCTTATCATCCATTTCCTTAGTCCAAGAATCTCCCCAGTGCTTATCCACGGAAACTTCAACATCCAAGGTTTCCTTCATGAATTTCCGAAGCTTTTTGCTAAACCGTGCATTCTGATACTCTGGCTTCTTCAATATGATTATAAGTACTCTATAAAGATTTGTGGACCGCAATGCTGATATTAGTGGTGGATTATAATTCACGGCTTCATCCACCAAGGGGTTCAACAGGCTAATTTTCTGCTTGTAGTCAATTTTTGGTTTTGCATTCTCTTTATCATTCTTTTCTCCATCATCCTTTTCTCCATCTTCTTCTTCCCCATCATCCTTTTCCCCATTATCTTCTTCTTCATCATCCTTTTCTTCATCATCCTTTTCTCCATCCTCCTTCTCTTTACCCACCTTGCTCTTTTTCCCTTCTTCATCTAGTGGTCCCAACACAATAGCCTGAATTTTCGCTCTCAACTTGGAGTACACCTTCTTTGCATTGTTGGATTCTTTGGAAAGCACCACGGAACTTGGTATAGTTTTTACATCCACTATTCCCGAGTCCACATTCACTATATCCTCACCCCAATCATCAGATTCCTCAGATTCCTCAGATTGTGATTCAGAGCTCGATTCAACTTTTGGTGTTGCTTTTGGCTTTGGTTTAGAACTAGATCTTGATTTTGGTGTGCTAGATCTTGCTCTCGTCCTCGAAGAGGCAAGAGCAACCGTTGGGGAGGATTTGACCTTCTTTCTACTTCCAGCAGATGATGAAACGGCCTTCCTCTTCACGTTTGCTCTGGAAGATGATTTTCCATTCGGCTTTGTAGAATTTTTACTATTCGAGGCTGGTGACCTAGACTTACTCTTTGATATTTTCTTCTCGGCAGCTTCTGGCTTTTTTGCTGGCTCTTCTATTTCCTCTTCTTGTTCTTCAATCTCCTCTGCCTCTGGCTCTGCTGGCTTTCCTTCACTTCCATATTTGATAAAGTCATCTGCACTTAACTCCTTATTATAAGCCAATTTGTACGCTTCAGTCAATTTCTTCCCTTTTGCGGTTTTCTTCGCCACGTAGTTGCCTGTTTTGTCCGGAATCTCACCTTTTTTGACAAGATAATCAGCAACTTGCTCCTCAGATAATGGCTTTAAGTCATTCGTTGAGCACCACGTATATTCATCATCTCCATAAAATTTCACGCATATACTTTCACCATGATCCCTTGAACCTTTACCATTTCTCCTTCTGCTCCTACTTCTGCTTGTCGACTTGGAGGAAACTGTTTTTGGCTTTAGATTCTGTATATGCTCTGGAAGAAGCGAAAAATCAACAACTCGTGTCGGCCATTCAGGAAAACCTTTGATCTTGGTCAATACGAGATCTCCCGATTTATACTGTGTACTCGTAGACATTTTGTACCCGACTTTCCTATGCTATGTAAAGAGAATACTTCGATATGTCGGAAATATGTCTTAAAACAGAACAACGTGTGTTTACGAGTGGATTTTTAGCGATTGAAAGCCAAGGAAAAGATGGTTCGACGCGTCTTCAATATCTATTTTTCATACTGTATTTTCTACTTTTTTCATTTTTATTATTATTTTTTTTTTGAGCAGCAGGGGGTTCGAAAGCAGGACTTAGCAATGCTTACCGGCGGCTACCTGCCTGTCATAAAAATAGTAATACATGAACATAATTCATCTTAATAATGCATTTGTTCACATAGTTTGCCCCCATATGATAAATGCACCCATACAAATAACACAAATAAATTTACAAGCAAAGAATGCTTCATTTAGTGTTTCTCTGCTTTGAGGTTGAAATACTTCTGGTATTATCATTGAATTCAACTTAGAGTTAACAAAACATGATTCATGCAATCAAACACTTCAGCAGACAGAACTGAACCGCAATAAGTTTGTGATAAAATAGCACCACATGGAAATAATCATTTGTTAAATACGGTTTTTAAAGAATATCACTTAACGAGAGGAGACAATATCAAGAAGACGGGATCTGACACTCATTTATTTCAATGAACTCATGGAGAGATCTCAGAGTTGAATTGTTACGTAATAACCGCTGGCGGTGAAGTTATAAGCGGGAAAAAAAGCGGAAAAGTCGGGTAGGATCTCCGAAAACTAGAATTTGAAACGAAAAATACGAGTGGCCCACTACTCAGCAAGAAAATACAACATCTGAGTGAAACCAAAAAAATTGACCTGGGCAGAGCGACGTAAAAAAAGAAAAGCAGCAAGTGCATTATACGGCAAACAAAATAAATTACAACTCTTGGCACATGCCGGTCAACGGTTGGATCTTTCGGTCCACACGGCCGCCTTAATTTGGACAAATAAATGGCGAATTGACAAAGTGTAGTACAATATAATGGCAAGCGGCATATCCCCTTTATCTAATAACGGTGCTCTCTGATTCGTTTGGTGGCATTTCTATTCTTTTCACCCGCAATTTACGCTGGGAAACAATTCCACAGATTACTTTGTCTGAGAAATTAAATTCAAATTGCATTAAATTCATTAAATTACGGACTGCTCGGGACCCAGAAAAATTTTTTCGAGTCTGGAGATTGGAGTCATACTGAATATAGGTAGGGCGCTTGATGCAGGATGTGGGATGGATAGAGTTACTCCAATGGATATTCGAAAAGTGCAAAATAACACAAAACTGGTGGCATAAAGTAGGAGAATCCAACAGTTTGTAATTTACGAAAATCTTAAAATTAAAAAGACATCAATTTATGAAGACAAGAGTGAGCATGATAATGTATTCCAAGTAAATGTCGATAGATTTACAAGAAACTTCTGCATCACTAATATATCACCACTATATTACATCACCGAAACTGTCTTCTTCCTATTGCTCCTAAATTTACCCCCGACCCAATTTCCTGCCTCCATTATCTTTTTCGTCACCGTTATCCATTCATTCCGTGTATTTACTTTTCTACCTTTATCGTACTTCCTCAAATTTTTTATTTACTCAATCCGAAATTTTTCTTCTTTCATTACTTCATTATTTTTTCTCTCACGAATTTTTTTTCTCTGTCCGCTCTCGAATAATTTCTTCCTGCCGTGTTTCTCTCTTTTACTGGCCGTATTCCGTCCCACTCTCATTTTGCTTCTTTTATATTTCTAAACTTCTTTTGCCTCTTAGTTTCTTACTTTTTCTCTCTTCCTTTTCACTTTTTACGTCTTAAACATCGCAGGTCGACTCATATATTCAAATAAGTTCTCACAATGTTCCCAGCTGGAGTTATTGCCGTTTTGGTCATCGTTGGTGTTATTGGTAGGTAGTGAAATCTTTAATTGCTATACACAGGATAAATTCTAATTTGACGATGATTGGGGTTTCCAAGTATTCGTGGTTACACCTTTGATGTTTTCAATAGAGTATATGATGCAGGAAATGCGCTAAATATGGTGCAATGGGACAGCTTTGGGTGATTTGTTGACCTTTTCGCCCTCCTTTACTACTGCTAAACATTCATTTCAGTGGTAAGACTGCTCTTAAGATTTGCACAAGTCTGGTTTGCCGTCTATGCTCTTACTTTTATCCATCGGTGTTTTGCTCTTCGTGTTAATCAACAACTCATACTAACATAAACTACGTTTCCAGCCATCTCTATGTTCTCTTACTTCACCAACAAGAAGCTTAAGGCAAGAAAGTCGAAGCATGCAGGCCGTAACTGAGAAAGTTAGCCGTATCCATCTGGAGGACAAAAGTGTCTCGGGCTTTAGGTCAGCTTTTACGAACTTTGCGAAAGCATGAAGAAAAACGAGCATTTGATATTATTGAAAGTCATTTCCTCGTTTTAAGTGATACCAGGAAGATGCATGTGTTAGAAGTCAGTGCTTGTTTAATTGAGTATGCAAGCTTTTGGCTGTTGGCTTATGTTTCTTCCGTTTTAGCTGATTCTAAGGTTGAGGCAACCCTTCTTAGTATGGATGCAGTAATGCTACTTTGTTCAGTATAGATCGATTCTACATACAACTTGTGGTCTTTGTTTTCGCGGTGTGTCAAATTCTTGTCGTCCATAACTTTATTTTTGTTGCTTATCATACTTTGTTTTCTCTTAATAGCTACTTTTTTTATGTTACAAGTTTAATACCATTTTGCAGCTTGGAGTATTTGGCCTCTCTTTATCCTGTACTGTAAAAACGTTCAATCTGCCAGCCAGCCAGACTTTACCGATTAATGCCGCCTCCTGAAAGCAGCATTGTTGTCGGCGTTATTGTTTTGAAATTATCACTATTATTGTAACAGCATTATTTATTCACTTATTTATTTTATTTATTTACTGAAATTTCCTTCCTTTCTTTTTCTTTCTGCTTTCTTTGATTTTCCTCCCCGGAGAAGCCGAACCCACGGGGGCCAGAAGTATGGAAACTAGAAAAAAAGAGTGGACCAATTAAATGGTGGTGTCACTTGGTTGCGAGTTGCAGCCAAATTGGTTTTTTCTCTTTGTTTTCGGAACAGCAAAAGAGAAAAAAATGAAAAATGAAAACAAGCAATTACAAAACTTGCTGGTTGGTGTAGAGATGCCGATGCCGCCGTAAAATGGGCGGAAAAAAAAAGCATATTCTTGCTGATCATTGGAACGCCTCAAAGGTCGCGTTTCCGCTTTAAGTGAGCGGGCGACGAAATAGGCAAATTGGTTGATTAACCGAAACAGGCAGGTAGCGCAGAGACATTTTTCAGCGCCATGAATGAAGGGGATTGGTATAATGTCGCAGGAGAAAGAGAGCGCTTGGGGTTATGCAGGCAAAAGTTGGTTGCGCTTATCAAGCCGGCGCGGCATGAGGTCCGTGTGCGCAGAAGCCCCAGAAAGGCGCTGGGAGAAATGAGTGGACAAAGTTCAGCTTCGGTAAACCTTTTTTTTCCAATTTTATTTTTAGGTTTTCTCTTTCTTTCTCGCAAGCGAGCAGCAAGGAATTTCTAAGAGTAACGTATTTGTCCTGAAATTCTTTTTTTTCCTTCAGCCTAATAATAAGAGACTAAATTTTTTCCCCTTTTTCAAAATAAATATTTTTTCCCTCCTAATTCATCCTTTCCCTGTAAACAACACTTTAACGAATTAGTCTCTCTTTCCCTTTTGGGTTTATCCTTCTTTTTAATCGACCATTGCCTTAGTTTAGCACGAATATATTTGGTGAACCACGCTGAGCTCAATTGACATAGCATATAACAAGTAAGTATGAGAATTTGACCATACATTTGGCGGGGCATCTTTTTATTTATTTATTTTGTTTCATTTAATTTGTTTGGTGGGAATAGTACGCCTGCGACATTTTTCATGGTGTTTCGGGACATTTCGGCATTTCTGAGTCTCTAGTCACGATTAATTCATCAAAGGGGGGATTCGGACACGTTGGGAATTCATATGGAATGAACGTGAAGGTGGAATATGAACTTCTGCGAGTGATAAAAGTGTTTTAAAGGGGAGAAAGGTGCAGGACCGGAAAAAAACTTGGAGAAAATGTGGAAAACAAAGGAAAGCTGATCTCCCTTGATAAATTTGAGTAAGATGAAGTGGCGTATGAAGTGGATTGAAGCCGGAGATGCGTTGGTTACTTTCAAGCCGAATGGTGAGATGAGGTGATCCGAGATGAGATGATCCGAGATGAGATGGAATGAAAGATAATGAAATAGAAAGAGATGGAAAAAACGAAATGGAACAAGTCAAATGGAGAGAAAGAAATAGAAAGGAGGAAATGAAATGAAGGCAATGAAAATAATTAAGAATAAGAACACAAATGAAACTAAAGGAATAAGGAAATTCAAGAAATGCCTAAATAAAACGCGATGCATAAATACTAACACAAAAACCTAATCCAGTGTCTACGATACCTAAACAAGAACCAGCGCTCACAAAGGAGGAGCCAGGTAGTGTGGCAAACAGTAATGGCGGCGCCGGAGTGGACTCTGGCGCCGTTGCCGGGGCGGCTACCGGCGAACAGAGTAACGCAGGCGGGGATGCGGGCGCTGAGGACGCAGAAAGCAAAGCCAGCGCCAGCGGCCACGAGAACGACGGCGCCAACGCGCAGGAGAAGTCGGGAAACAAGCGCGAGAGGAGAAAAATCGAAATTAAGTTCATCCAGGAAAAATCAAGGCGTCACATCACTTTCTCAAAAAGAAAAGCCGGAATCATGAAAAAGGCATACGAACTTTCTGTGCTTACGGGAACGCAAGTGTTACTTTTGGTTGTGAGTGAAACCGGTTTGGTTTATACATTTACAACTCCTAAATTGCAACCTTTAGTTACGCGCCCGGAGGGAAAGAACTTGATTCAGGCATGCCTTAATGCGCCAGAGGAGCCTACGCCGGAAGAGGAGGAGCAGCAGGCGCAGGCACAAGCGCAAGCACAGGCGCAGGCCCAGCAGCAGCAGCAACAACAACAGCAGATGCCGCAGGCGCAGGTCCCACAGGGTGCGCAGGCGCCACAGCAGCCGCAGATGCCCGGCCAGCAGCAAGGCCCGCACCCGCAGTCGCAACTCCCTCCGCCTCCGCACCAGGGGCAATACAACGTGCCTCCACAGATGGCCGGCGGCTATTTGAATCCAAACGACCAGGGAAACTACTATATGGGCTTCGGGGGTAATCAGGGCTACAATTAGGCGGTACACCATTTTTTTCCTTTTTGCTTTTTTCTGGTTTCGTTTCTAGCTTTTTTAGCTATGCATTTAGCTTATTCTAGGTTTTTTAGCTATGCTTTTAGCTTTGTTCTAGGTTTTTCAGCTATGCTTTTAGCTTGTTCTAGCGTTTTCAGCTATGCTTTTAGCTTGTTCTAGCTTCTCTTCCTCTGCTTGGCTTGCTGCCACACCTAGTCTCGTTCCAGTTTCCTTTTTCTTGTTGTTTTCCTTCCACTTTCTTCCGGTCGTCGTGTCGTTTCTTTCTTTTTATTTCCTTTTGTATTCTGCTTGTGCGGGGCAGGCGGCTCTGTCCGGCATGCCACCTCCAGCCGAATCTGGTGTTGAGCGTTTCTTTTTCGCTGGCTTCTGACCTCCATGTATAGTTTATTTTCATTCAATTTTGAGATATGATTAAAGTTTACGAGCAGTTTTTCCTGTGCTAGTGTAAGGGCATTTGGGATAGAAAGTTTCAAAGTGGATGCGTAAATTGTAAAAATACAGATCAGTCTGATGGGTTCGCCAATCTCTACATTCTCCCTGTATACGATTAATTTGGAAATTCAGATCCCAATTGAGCCAACTCATTTTTTTTCCAGATTTTCTCTTTTCCCTTTTTCCAGGGGTTTCCTTTTTGCTCTTTCCCTTTTCCTTTTTGCTTTTTGCTCTTTCCCTTTTCCTTTTTCGGTAGTCCTTCTTTGAAGCGTTTGCTTGGCTTCGTTACTCATACCAGCTTTCTCCACTTGCAGCATCCAAAATTTTATAGAACATTAAACTTTTGCCCTAGTACGATTTAGGAATGCCATAGTTGTTAATGTAATAGAATCAATTTAATATCAGACTCCGGGTAATCAAGATACAGGCATGGGCTTATCAGGAAATTTGACATTCTCTTATCCGTATACATAAGCTGACATATATGATATTCAGGCTTGACTTTTTGCTTACCTTCTTGGCTTGTCTCAAGTTAATTATGTGGCCTTAATTCGTTTTTGGCATTTTATTGACCTGAGCTGATTATTTGGTTCAATTCCTTGACTTAGATTAATTATCCGGCTTATTGGATTAATTTGTTAGCGGTACAAACAGAAATACCATTTAGTTAGGTTGGTTGAAATTGTATCTGTAGTATAGCAGTAGTTCACTCAACAATTGATCGCTGTACATATTAGAAATAGCATTTAGAATTTGAAGCACTGGAATTTCCCTTTTATATAACCGGCTTAAAGATCAATAATATTTGGGGCTGAAGAAAGTAGAAATCTATAATCAGTGATCACTTCTAATCATTTGTGATCGCTCATAATCACTTACAATTCCCTATAATTTCTTCCAGTTGTTTCCCTGTATCTTCTTACAACGCACTTCCATACCACGTAAACATTCTCTAAACGTCTATCTCTATATTATATCATGTATAAACTCATCTCATATTAAGCGCCGGCACTTTTCATGAGGCGTCAATTGCCAACAACTATCTTCATTATTATTCCAGCCAATAAAGAGCCTTCATTAGGTAACTCTTTGTTCCGCCGCACAATCTCCCTGTATTTTTCATCAGTTATCACTCCACTATCCCGCCGTTTGACAACCAACTTATCTCCAAATTCTGTGCTGAATTCAGGATGCCCTTGAAACGTGATCACGTGACCAGGAGAGTAAAGACCCTGGAATCTTGCAATTGGCGTCGAACCAACAAGATACCAGGAATCTGGAAGTTTTCCCGAAAGCACAATATCCTGATGCATTTCGACAACATTGAAAGAAGGGCAGTTGAAGTCGGTTGCGAATTTTTCACTCGATGAAACTTTTGTGACACCTATTTCCCAACCTTTTGGATTTCTGCCTACATCAAGTCCGGCAGCTCTGGCGATGATTTGATGGCCAAAGCAGACTCCTATAAGCACGATTTTAAATTTTGGATCCTGGACTTGAAGCTGGAGTATAGTTTTGATGTAAAGGACCAATTTTCTGATCCATTCTATTGAATCATCGAAAGAATCACATCTAGAACCAGAAAGATACAAAGCAGCGTATTTTCCAGCTTTGAGATCTTCAATGGCTGGGACCTCAAACTTGTCTATTGTCTTAAACTTCACAAACTCGAAATCTTTCGATAATGGAGATGTCTGCAAAACTTGGATGGCTTGATCTCCGAAATCACCATAAGTTTCTTTAAATGTTGGTACTGGAGTATCTAGAACAAGAACGGCGATTTTGGGCATTATTTTGGGCGTTAGAAAAGATTGGCTACAACAATAGATACAGATAAATTCTATAATCAAAGCGGATCAGAGTGTTTAGGTACTATAAAAAAAATAGAATGCACACATACAAATCTCGGGGGCTGGCAGATGTGATTCCATTGGCGATTGACGCAAAAAGAGGAAAATGGAAAATGGCTGAAAAAGATAGAGTACGGTTTACGGGTGTGTGCTATTAGCATTGGCTGGCCAATAGTTAGAAGTACGCCGGTATCGCCACAGTGGAGGGATGGAAAATTGTAATTTTAGCGCAGTGGCGTGTGCGGCGGGGCGGGGACGCGGGACCGCGGGAGCGCAGAGCATTGGCGGCTGGCCATTGGAACTTCCCTCCTTGTTTGTGGGTCATCTCTCATCGGGAATAAGCGCAGCGCAGGGCATTAAATTTCAAACCTATTTCAACCAAACCCTTTGTTCTTCGCTCGACTATAAATAAACGTGCGATTCCCCCACATTGTGGAAAAAAATGCTTTCTTAGTTTAACAAGCGAGTTTTTGAACTAGAGTAATTGTTGGATAACGGCCATTTATGCATTAACTGGGGTCGTCTTTTACGATCTTGGCACTTATCCACTTGTTCTCTCTCTCAGGATCTTGTTGCAAGAGGTTCAGGAATAGGAAGAGAGAAATTGTACACCACCAATCCAACACATACCGTATTTCTGCACTTAACGACATCCGGGTATAGCAAGGACCAGAAAATAGTATGTGCAGGGTTCCTAGTGGGCCGTCAGGCCCAGCAAACTCGGCAGGTTCCGGCAATGGTAGTTTCCAGAGGCCTAGGCAGCCTGAAAGACCCAGGCAGCTGTTTTCTGGGCGGTCCGGCTCTTCAGGGGTGGCGCAAGAGGGATCGGGACACGTGGAAAGCACAAACGGTGTACGGAGGCTGCGTGAATTTTTCAGTGGGGACCGGATTCCGGAAGGTTTTACCCTAATCAGCCACCGGTCGGCCCCAAATGGGTTCAAAGTGGCAATCGTGCTATCCGAGTTGGGCTACAAGTACGACACGATCCTCTTGGATTTTGCCAACGGTGACCAGAAGTCGCCGGAGTTCCTCTCGATCAATCCAAATGGTCGGGTACCGGCATTAATCGACCACACGAACCCGGAGCAGTCGGTCACGCTTTGGGAGTCCGGGTCAATCATTCTGTATCTTGTGGAGAAGAAAACGCGCGAGGAGGGCATTTGCCCATCAATATGGACGGAAAACCTGGTGGAGCAATCACAAATCATGTCGTGGCTCTTTTTCCAGACATCGGGCCACTCTCCTATGATTGGCCAGGCACTCCACTTCAAGTATTTCCACTCGGTGAGTGTGCCGTCGGCAATCCAGCGGTATACAGATGAGGTGCGCCGTGTGTACGGCGTGCTTGAGGTGGCGCTCTCGGAAAAACGCGAGGCGCTAATCATGGAGTTGGACCGCGAAAACGCGGCGTCCTACTCCGCAGGCCTCACTCCGATGTCCCAAAGTAGATACTTCGACACGCCTGTTTGGCTGGTTGGCGAACGTGCAACCATTGCCGATTTGTGCTTTGTGACGTGGAATTATGTAGTTGACCGCATCGGGATCGACCTCAAGGCGGAGTTCCCCGAGGTTTACAAATGGACGAAACACGTGATGCAGCGGCCTGCTGTAATGCGGGCTTTGAAGTGGAGCGGGGATCAGTGAGGGATTAAGTTTTTTGTTGCCTGGGCTGTGCTGGGATGGAAGCAGAGGAACCAAAAGTTTGAAGGGCGAGAAAGATCCTTATTATTTTGAAAAGGATTGTCGTCTAATAGGGATGCGTTTTATGCTTTAAGAAGGATTTTCTTCTTTCGAAAGGCATCTAAACTTATGAATATTCTTCATTCTTCGGGAATGCCATTTATGCTTTTTTGAATCTTCTTTATGCTTTGGAAATACTCCTTTAATCTTTGAAAACTCCTTCAAACTTCCACTTCGTTCAGGTTTGGCAAACTGGAGGGAATTTGCATGCGTATTATTAGAGTCCCATACAAAATACCTCAAAGCACAATCCCAAACACACACCCAAATACAACAGAATTTTCTACCTACACTGCTTCATTCATTTTTCGAAACAGCTGACGGAAAAGGAAAAGAAAAACAAATTATACCCCAATTTTATAAAATGCCGTCCTCGTGTACGCACTATTCCGTATGGTACAGACTTGAGAGAAAAATAGGCTTTACCGTTTAGCATCATTTTCTCTCTTAATGCATGTAATATAAACTAATAAATATCGATGCAACGGTTGTGTATGAAGCTGTGTAATTGATCTAAAGTTTGAATATGATGAAACAGCAAATAAATACCAGTATAATACACACAGTAAGCATTATGCTTGACCATTACCTGATGATGCCCTTGTTAGACGTACATTAAATGTAAGGAGTTGGTACGACTAATGGGCAAGCATCGTTTCTATTTTCTCCCGCGATTATTTTTTTTCTTATTTTCACCACTCGTGAAATTTGCAAATCTCAGAACTGTCTTTTTTTCGATCTGCACCAGATACACTTCCGAACGAAATTTCCAAGGTAACAAGTAGAAAGGGCTGATTTTCCACTAAAGCACAACATTGGCCATGGGAACAGGCGAAATGGCCGAATCTGGCAACCCTGCGTCAAAGGGTGCAGCAGAATTGGGCAAAAACGCCGAGAAGTCAAAAGGGTTCACGAACCCGGCATTTCAAATGATGGGGATTCGGCGAATCAAGCTCCCCTCGCGCAACTGGACAATATTCGGATGTGTTGTGTGTGCGCTTGTGGGTGGCGTATTATACGACAAGCAGAAGCAGAAGCAGCAGCGCGCCAAGTACATGGCGTGCGTGAGCGCAGGGGGTGAGGAGCGCTACGACGCATCGCGGGTTCCGCGCAAGGTGCGCATCTACGCAGCGCCGCCGCCTAACGACTATCTTAGTGAAACCATGAAATACTTTCGGAGATTCGTAAAGCCGTTGTTAAATGCGAGCGGAATTGATTTCGAACTTGTCACAGAAGACCGCCAGGGCAGAATTCGCAGCATAGTGGCAGAGGAAATTCGAAAATTGCGGCGGCAAAAGCTCGGGTTGCCGGATAAAGCACCAGAAGAGGCCGCTGCCGAAAAGAGCAAGAAGGAGGAAAAAGACAGAGAAGAAAAGGAAAAAGAAAGCAAGAAGAGTCTCATGAATATTAATCCCAGCTTCGGGATGGCGATGAGCGGCATTGGCGGACAAGAGAACACGAACGGGGAAACGGTGGAGTCGGAGTCGGAGAAATTGGACGAGGACGGACATCCGATAAAGGCGGTGAAAGATTTGTACGCCCCAGGCGATGTCTTGGGGTTGATGAAATTCTTGAAAGACTCGCCGGAGATTAAAGTGCGGTCGGACGATGAGATTGAAGGCAGTGCACGGGATGCAGGCGGGATTATATGCATTGGTCGTGGCGCGTATAAAGAATATATAAACGGAGTTCACGAAGGACTTTTAGGCCCGGTGTATGAACCGGAGAATGTGAAGGCGGCGAAAGCGAAGGTGATAGAGGAGCGGCGGAAGGCGGAGAAACCGGACAGCGAGCTTTCGGAGAAGCAGAGGAAGAGAAGAGACAAGCAGAGGGAAATACAGGAGAAAGAGGATCGGGAAAAGCCCGCCCCGCCGTATATATTGCCCGATCAGTACAAGGAGTCGGACATTGCCCGGGAGTTGGGGATTGGGAGTAATCCCAGAGATGAGAAAGGGCAGTACTATTTTTTCCTGGAGCCCATTTTGGTCTTACGGCTTTACACGGTGTCCGGGTTCACGAAATTGCCCGAGAGAATTCGCCGGTTTTACACGAAACGCCGGCAGCAGGTGGATTACGGCGACCGCGTGAATGGCCTGGTGGAAAAAAAATACCGCCAGTTTTCTACCGGGGACGTGGACTGGGAGGCCGCCGAGGAGGGCGACTGGCCGGGCCCCTGGGTCAAGCGGGGCCGCGAGAAAAAGAGCGAGTGGTGCCGGGAGTTTAAGGTGGATTCGCGGGTGGCGGAGCTTCTCGCCGTGTACGAAAAAAAGCCCATCGATCTTGACAGCGTGGCAGTTCCCGCGAAAAAAACGCCGGACAAATGGGGCCGCAAGCCGTGGGTGTGAGCTGTGTGGGCGAAAATTTACCGTTGGACGGTGTGAAAATTTGAAGTTGGACCGGGTGAAATTTTGAAGTTGGGCGGGGTGAAAATTTAAAGTTGGGCGGGGTGAAAATTTAAAGTTAGGCGGGTGAAAATTTAAAGTTAGACGGGTATTCGTATGAGGGTGAAGTGTTTATGAAGTGGATGTAAATGTGAAATTGGCACGGATCATGCTTTGATGTGAAACGTTAATGCGAATGTTTGATATGACACTTCAATGCAAAACCTTAATGTGAAACCCTAATGCGAATTTTTAATAGCGTTTGGAAATAATACAGCACTCATTTACTCCACACCACCTGTTCTACACATACGATTATATATAAATTTGTTCCTGTACATAACCTTACACAATTGTAGTAAATGCAATACAAGGAAAATGACAACGCACTGCGATACATTCATCCTGCTCCCGGCATTAATTGGCTTCCGGTTTGAAGCTCAAATTAAGAAAATCGTGCGGATCAATAAAGCTCTTGACATATTTCAAGTTCTTGAGTCTGATCTTCTCAACTTCCGGACAATCGTACCCACAAGATGAAATAACCTCTGCAGGCTTAATTGTGCGTCGATTGTCTTTGAAAACCAACTTTCCAACACTCAGCGAGACAGTTCTGTCTCCAACTATAAACTTACTGAGCACAAAAATCCACTTCTCATCCCATGTGAGAATCCTATTTTCGACATGGTATTTCTGGAATGGAAGGATTTCCTTCATGAAGTAGATACCAATTGTGGCCAATGGAATGTATGGGTACTTGTCTTTTTCCTTGTGGAAGTCCATGAGGTATGGATACAACTTGTCCAAAATTGTCTCTGTTCTGTTCAAGTCCAATTCCACCTGGTATGTGCCGTTATTCTTGTGAAACCCGAAAAAATCGCATTCCATTGGACAACAGTAGGTATGCTTAGTGACCGGGGCAAAAAGTGAAAGCTTTGAGCGGTGAACCCGGTCCTTGAACTGCTTCAAATCTGAAGGTTTGCTTTTGAATATGAAGTACTTTATTGGAATCGCATAGAACCGGAAGAAATAAGCAAAAGGAAGGTATTTGAAAGATGTTGCAGCAAATAAGCCTGCCGCAGCAATTGCCATTTGACACCACATGATGATTGAATGCTAGAGGATATGTAGAAAATTGAATGTTGCTGTTCAAGTGCGAAGTAATTGTAAGAGCAGATGAGAGTATGAATGAATTTCTGTTGGTTAATGGCTTCAGTCGGATGTGTGGATAAATTTTCTGTTGTGCGGAGATATAAAAATTCGGCAATGAAAGTAAAATATTTCAACTCCGGATATTTTAAAAGTAGGAATGATTGGAGTTGAACTGATTTGAACTTTAATTGGTTTGAGTTGAACGTAAATGAACTAAAATAAGTCGAATCTCTTGGGCTTCTTTATGGTTTGCTCTGTTTTGGTCCAACTTATCTATCTGCTCACGGAAGAAATTGGGGCATCGGAAAGTCTGGAATTTATTGCCGGATACAGCAAGAAGCGAAAATATCCCCATACCGGGGATAATGCGTAATAATATTTGCTTTTATTGGTGATGCATCCTCAGTTTAACAGACAGGCATTCTCACTTAAGCATTTTATAGGTTGCACCTTAAGTAATGTTATGTTCTGTACAATATTGAAGATCTGCAATAAACGAATCCCCGTTTAATTTTTTTTTTTTTAAACCCCAAGCCGTTGTCGCGCTACCAGTTTCCGAAAGCATCCCACCCTTTTCCCCAAGCTTACGTAATCCAAAGACATCCAGAGACATCCGTACACAGATGGAAGGGCAGTTAGCAGCAAGTAAAGTGCTACACTACAGGCCAAAGTCAAACGCAGAACCTATATTTTCGAAGTACACAGTTCAAGTACACAGTCTGAAGGACATGTATCTCCGTTAGACCTGATATTGTACAAATAAATAGGAGGGAGCGTATGTTCAAAAAGCAAAGCAGGATGAAGTAAAGTAGAGAAGAGAAGAGAAGAGAAGAAAAAAGCAAAATTCGTTGAAGATCATTAACAGCAACATGAAGATGAAAACAAAAGCGTAAAGCACAAACCCCAGGTAGTCTATTTATGGGCAAGACTGCCCCTGTCAATAATCCGTGGGCATGCACCAGTGGCTATATGCAACTTCAGCCAATCCTGGACACTCTTAAAGTACATTCCGCACTCTTTACAGTGCCCACTAACTTTTGACCGCTCGCTTTTCATCGTGTTGGGTGGGTATTGGAAATGGATTGCCTTTAGGTGGTTTTTGTACGTGTCGCACCTCGTAAAGCAACCAGTTTGGTGGCAGAGTTCACCGCGCACCGCCTTGGAATTTGGTCCCGGGTGAAATGGGCATTGATATTCCCAGAATCCTTCTTTTGAGCGGTGGCACTTTTCGTGGCGAATCAAGTCGTTGAGCCGCTTGAAGGCGCGCATGCACGTGGGGCAGCTATAGGGCTTTGAGCCCTTGTTGTGGATGGATTTGTGAGTGGTGAGGTTCGAGTAGAAGTTGTGGCAGATGGGGCACTCTCTTTTCTTGCGGGCGCCTGACGCCGCGCTGACGCCAACGCGCTTGCGCTTCCTGCCGCTGTCTGCGGGTCCAGCTCCGTCTAGCGCCATCGTCCCTGCGCTCGGCAACCCTGCACTCAGAATTCCGCCGGAATGTCCCAGTGTTGCAGCCGGATACGAGAACCGCGCCATAGCATTTCCGTGTGTTGGGCTTGTTAGTCTTGAGAGCGAGAACTGGCTCGAACCAGGGGAGAATAGTGGGCGCTGGCCCAGGCCACGAATACCGGAATTCATCAACTGGAATGGCTGGTACGACTGGCCTGGCTGCGCCTGTTGTGTGGGCTGCGCAGATTGCGAGCGCTGCGCCTGCTGCTGCTGCTGTTGTTGTTGCGGTGGTGTAGGGAGCTGCTGCATTGGCGCAAAGTACATGGCTGACTGCGGCATCGCCATTGGGTACCGGTATTGCGGCGAGGGCGTGGATGCGCGCAAGGTGTCACCGGCCTGTTGCGCAAGCTGTTGCGCCTGCGCCTGCACCTGTTGCTGCGCTTGCTGCTGACCATGCTGCTGCGTCTGCTGCACCTGCGGCTGCCCCGGCGTTGGATAGCTCATCATCGGGAGTGTCGAGTCCATGACCAGCTTGAAAAGTGGAGGCAAAGTGGACGAGGACGCACCCGAAGAAGGGTACGAAGGCTTTGCGGGAATGCCGTACTGCGCGCCCGCGCCTGCACTCTGCGGCGCCGTGGCGCAGGAGCCTGCGGCGGAAGAACCGGGCTGAGCGGGGTCGGCACCGACCTGGGGTGCGCCCAGCGGCGGCAATATGACGGACGGACCTGCGGCGGAAGGCGAGCGCGAAGTCTTGCTGCTAGCGGCGCAGCGCCCCGCAAGGCTCGCGGATGAGGAAGAATTCGACGAATATGATGCCGATGGAAGCGCAGTCTGCGATTGCAACCTCGGCTCAATGGAACTCTGATACTCCTTTTTTGTTTGTGTTTGTTGTTGCTGCGCAGCACCCGTCAAAGGTGGTGGAAGGATGTGCGACTGATTATTACTATTATTATTATTGTTGTTGTTGTTCTGCTGGTAGTGGTTCAGAAGGGATGCGGCAGCTGCCGATCCGATTGTGATTGAAGACATATTGCACTGGAAGCCACGCTAAAGAAATGCAAAATGCTGATCTGGGAAAAAGCTGGTGTAATGATGTGCAGTCAAGGACTGTGCCGGCTGACGTAATGCGAGGTGAGGCCAAAGCGAAGTGAGGCTTTGAAATTTTTCTTTTTCGCAGCTGCAAATTTTTTCAAAAAATTCGGAGTGGTGAGAGAGAGTCCTGCCTGTGATTAATTTATGATGATAGCAAACAGGATGGTACGAGATACCTTTGGCAAAACAACAGAGTCTGGAATGGGTAGTAGACTATTGCGGAAGTTCTGAAGGAGTAGAGACTGCTGAAATAAATGTGTTCTATGGAATATCCCGTCGTTCAACTGTAGGGAGTGAGACTCAGATTCGATACGATAGGATAAGGTTTGATCCTATTTGGTATGAATAATTTGATTGATCCAATATGGCGAGAATAATCTGGTTGATCTGATTCAAACGAACTATCTAATTTCGTATGATCCGTACTATTCCAATCTGATTCGATCTAAAAATCCAACCTTACTCAATCCAATCTCTGTACAAATGGGCTAGCTCGATACTCTATTTCGATGCTATGCTATATGTTTGTACAAATGGGATAGGCTGAAAATATAAACTAAAAAACCCGCCTGTCTCAAGTGAATGAAAAATATTAGTAACAAGGTGTCCCGAACTGAAAAGTTGGGCGGAGTTTAGTTGGTGGTAGCAAAGTAAAGCAGGAAAATTCACTAAGGACGAAAGGATGATCGAAAGCAATCAAATGTGGAGATCTGAAACCCAGCAATAAGAAAGAAAAAAAAATACGAAAACCAGGATGTTGGTTTGGAAGCCAAATCAAAAGTGGAAGTAGAACAGATGTGTATTTATAATTGTTATTACTTGTATGTTATTATTATTAAATTTGAACATGGGGAGATTTTATACGTACAGTTGGTAGGTGTGCAGTTTCAAAATTCTTTTTTTTCTTTCTTTCGGCTTATTTTTTATTGATGCTCATTTTATTTATAGCCCGTTTCCCTACATTTTCATATGCATAGCTTAATTCGTACGCTGCGATTACGCGCATCGCTCAACCTCGGTAACCAGTTATCGTAGGCCAGGTGCGCATACGAAAGTGCTGACACCGGCAACAATGCCGGCGGGGTGGCTGGAGCGCCATCCCGCCGTTTCCTTTTCAGCCGCTGATTATTTACCAACCTCCCGACGGCCGCTCCTGCGGTACATTTCCTTTGTTCTCTGCGCAACGGCTGATCCTCTAGATCACGGCGCCCTGATTGTGCACGACTTTGATCGCTGTTTTCTTTGTTTTCGCGCTTCCATTTTGGGCGACTGTTAAGTGGCCAAAACAGTTCTGGTGCGCGGCTTTTGTTTTGTTTGCCAATTTCCATTGTTCTAGTAATTGTCACTTTTCTTTTTCTTGCCTGCGCACTTTGCCTAGACTTCGGTGTCCATGACTAGCAGGTGGCGCCCGAACAATACAGCGTCAAGCGCTCGGCCAACGGTCAGAAATTTTTTATTTTACTTCCTCTTTGTTTTTTCTACTTTTTCTGGAGCATGGCTGCAAATGCGCTAGCGCGGCGATGACCGTATACCAGACATAGCGTAGATCCAACGCTGTCCGTAATTTTCCACTTTTCAAGATGCCTGCCCCAAGCTCGTGCGCCAGAGCGCTATGCGCACGCTATTATACCAAATTGCCAATTTTTCTTTTGGATTCCATTCTCGTCCCTTTTTCGTTCAACTTCTGTGTGCGAGTTGTGGCTTTCTGATCTCGCGTTTATTCCTGTTGCACGGCGCCTGTGAGTTTTACCCCTTTTTCCCCGGTTCCCACGGTTTGCCACCGAAGGCCTGCGCTGCGCATCTGTTCCGCCGGCCACTTGCGGGCGCACCGCATACCTTTACCGAAAGCATCTTATACCATATTCACACTACTTAGCTGATGTGAATTTTGCTGCGCTGACTGCCGTCCTCCATTTGCTCATACTTTTGCGTATCCACATGTTTTTTTTCGATCCAGGGTTTTGAAATTTACCGCGCCGGCCATCTGGGAAATCTCGCGCATGGCGCTCGAGGAAGTTTTAGCACAGCCGGATGGCTGAAAAAGAGCCCAAGAATTTTTCACTTCGACTTTTCAGCTGAAAACTTTTCCAGAGTCGACGCGTCGATGTACTGGGTACGTGGGTTTCGAGTACAGATAGGAAGATAAATATGATGCTTTGCGTGGGTAGGCAAAACAAACTGACAACCGCACAAAACAAGGGTGGTTATTGGAAAGGCCGATGCATGGGATCGCCTCAAATGAAAGTGCTCCGGCCATAATTTCCTTGAATGATCAATGTGTCACAAACACTATTCTATTTTTCACTACTTCAAACACTACACTATAGACGATACTGTACACAATTCTATCCACAGTACTACACACGATACTATACACAACACTACACACGATGCTATACAGGATACTATACAGGATACTATACAGGATACTATACACAATACTATACAGGATACTATACACAATACTATACACAATACCGATTACATTATCAAAGGGCAGAATATGGTGATACTGACTCTTGCTTTGTCTTTACTCCCTGTCACACTCAATTCATCATTCCAATTTCGAACTGTTCCAGCTCAAACTTTCCACTACCAAATATATCCTCAATATCCCTTTTTAGGAGTAACTTTCCGACGGCTGAGTTTCCCGAACTGCATACTTTTGCTGGACGAATCTTTTTGCAGCTGTGTCAAATGCAGACTAAACCAAGAACTTCCTTTCACTCTAAATGTCCCACACACAATTACTGTACAATTCCCGGTGTACCTCCGGAAAGTGACCCACACTAAACACACAACCATTGTAATTTGGCTGCGAGTAAATCTCTCAAAAACACAGATCTTATTCATTCACCTCCCCACTTTTTTAAAATCCGTTTGATTTGATGTGTTAGCCCTACCTTGAAAGCAAATCCCTGCGGCTTGGAAGTTGACCTCTTCCCCAAAATCCAACAAGCATAAATTGGCTTGTGGCTTTTTCCGCCTTGCACATTTTTCAATCCCCATTCTTCTTTTCGGCGAAAGCCGCGCCTGATCTCCGAACCAGCATCGTGTTCTTTTTCCAGACAAATATTTTCCACCAATAGGCTGCTTTACTCCGAAAAATAACGATCCTTGGTAAAATTTTGTGCCTGATACTTCATCATATCGCTTCTACAATGTTATCAGTAATAGGTTCGTTCTAGAAAAGCTATATGGCAGTATGAACCGAGATACTCACGATGCTCATATGTCGATCAGATTACCCAAATAGGAAATATCATGAAATACTTTTTCTCCATATTTTCCCGGTGCAAAATGCATACGGCACTTGAACAAAATACTTGCATGTGCTTGTAGTTAATATGCGATTTCTGCTCAGATTTGTGCAATCAAGGTATTAATTAAATGAGTTGGCTATTCTATATAACTCTGAAACTCAAGGCCACCTGTCTCATTTTGAGGTGTCCAAATTCCTCAGTTCTGGAAACAATGCTCGGCGAAATTGTTGAGTGGATCAATTTCTCAAGAAATTCGAGGTGAAAAAAAAAAAACGGTTGGTCTCGGGTAAACTATTTTGCAGACTATTTGCCCAAGGATGGAGGAATAGCATGGACAATTATGCAAGATGCTAATGTTATGAATGTTAATGTTATCAACCTTACTTACCCGGGCTTTAGGAATTAACCGGCAAAAAATATGTGTACTGTTTAGAATGCCAAGGACCGGATCCTCAGCGGGTATTTTCCTCAACTAATTAGGTAAAGCTCCGAGTTGAGAAGCCAAGCTTTTTTCAACAGAAACCAAATAAGAGACTTTTTATATATTTGGATGTTGTAATAAGCATAAATTCTTTTGAGATCCTTGCTAGACAGACTCTCAAAAGTAACAGAGAATATACAAGTAAGCATAAATAATTAGACTACATGAATAAGCTGTCTGCTATTGCATATTTGTTCATTCATCCTCCATCCGAGGAAGTCCCACTAACCAGCAAGTAAAAGCAGAAGCGACAAAAAAAAAGATTCCGACAATCAACAATAAGGCGAAGTACCCGCGTTTACTCCATTTTATTACTTTTACTTGTTTCCAGCAAGATTCATCTAATCATCACCTGCAATACACTATTCAGAGGTACCCTGTTTTTTTTTTTGTTCTTTTCTGTCTTTCCTCTGCCAAATTTCGCTTCCCGTATATTCGTTCAATTCATTTTGTATTATTTATTTTTTATATTTACATCTTTCATTTTTTCCAGTTTAGCTTTTTTTTTTTCGGTTGTCCTGCAACTTCCCATATACCGTAACATATTTGTTTTCACGTTTCTGTTCTTCTCATCCTTTCTTCTTTTCACGTTTTGTAATTTTTCGTTTTCTTTCTGGCTCGTGCTTTTTCCTCCATCAACTTCTGCTTTCTCCACCCATTAGTCGGCATCGACGTGTTCGCAGTATACCCAAACCAGCGGAAAGAGTGAGGAATTGAAGTAAAGCCGAATAGTGCACTTTTTCCCATAAAAAGATGTCGCAAGAGATTCAAGAGGTGTTCACCGAAACTTCACTCCTTAAGTTCGGCCCACCAACACCTAGTCATCCATTTGGAGTTGAACTATGGCCATTTTTCAACAAGGCTTTTGAATTTGTTGTTGGTTACCCTGCCGAACAGTTCAAATTTGTTCCAAATGTTACATTTATGGCATCTCCCAAGGAAGCCATCTTGACGATTATTGCCTATTACATCGTCATTTTTGGTGGACAGGCGATCCTGCGTGCCGTTAATGCTAAACCCGTGCATCTCAGTTTCATCTTCCAGGTGCATAACATGATTCTTACTATTGCTTCGTTGGTTTTGCTTCTTCTAATGGTTGAGCAAGTCTTTCCTCTAATTTACTACCACGGACTTTTCTACGCTATTTGCTCCAAGGAGGCATTCACACCTAAACTTATCACCTTGTACTACTTGAACTATCTTGTCAAATTCTACGAGTTGTTGGATACCATCTATTTGGTGCTCAGAAGAAAGCCTTTGAAGTTCCTCCACACTTATCATCACGGTGCAACTGCTTTGCTTTGCTACACTCAAATTATTGGCCACACGTCTGTTGAGTGGGTTGTCATTACTCTGAACTTGTTTGTTCACGTGCTGATGTACTTTTACTACTATCTCTCATCATTGGGAATTCATGTTTGGTGGAAACAGTGGGTCACAAGAGTCCAGATCATCCAATTCTTGATTGATTTGGTCTTTGTCTATTTCGCAACATACACCTACTATGCCAACCGTTTCTTCAACGACTATCTTCCAAATATGGGTACCTGCTACGGAACTCAGGATGCTGCCGCCTATGGATACCTCATTTTGTCTTCTTACTTGCTTCTTTTCATCTCTTTCTATATCAATGCCTATAAGAAGCCTAAGAAGGCCACCAAGAGCACTCCAAAGAAGGTTGATGTTGATGAAAAGCCTGCCGCTAGAAAGGTTTCTAAGTCTAGAAAGGCCTGATGAGAGTCATGCTGAAGCTTGTGTCGAGTTTATGCAATGTCTCTAGTCTAGAATTCAATACACATTAGATGGATAAATTATTTGCTGTATTCTGCATGTGCTGATGTCCATTTTTATCATATCATCTGCTGCCAATTCGGCGGTTATTCGACTTTTTGCTTCCTTTGTCTTTTTTATGTCTTCCTTCCACTCAAACTCTTCGATATACGCGGTTACTGTCATTACTATTTCTCTTCTGATTTCTTTTACTTTCTTTTTTCTCACCTTTCTTCTTTTCGCTGCCTTTTTCCTTTCTTTCTCCCTTTTTGTGCTCATCCACATTCATTTGTGTCTCCACTAAAAGAGAGTGGCAACTCTTCACCCTATATAAATCTATGTAATAATAGAAAGCAACAAGACTAAGGTTGGTTTCATTTCTGCGATGTACGAAACTCTTTTTCATGGGCTATGTATTTTTGCTCTTGCACTGCCGTGATTCGTGCTTTCCGCGTTTATTTTTCTTTTCCTTTTTTTAACGCGTACGTCTGGGTGAAAAGTTCAACATCTTTAGAAAAAGTGAGTTGGTAGGGAAAAATAATAGCAAACTTGGCCAATTGAACTGATAAACCAAGTTAATGATAGTCGGTATGGAGACACATGACGTGTATACAGTCCTTTCTCCGGAAAGTCAGTCATCCGACTATAAATTGCATCTAGTGACTCTTAACAATCACATTTTAAGCGCCATTGAAGATGGAAAAGATAAATTGTATCTGAAGGCATCCTCATCAACGGAAGGTTATCCAGTGATAGTTACGGACAGCCGAACATTTAAAATACGGCAACAGAATCAGTCCAACTGTTTAATGTTGATGAATACAGACAAGGTTAATGGGAAAGATGCTGGAGTTTCGTTCGATGACTTTAAGTCTAAACTAATTCTTGAGGATGTGAAGCCAGATGTAGATACGACAGGTCTAATCACGATTCGAACAATTGAGCAACTTCGTAATACTGTGAACCATAGTGAGGATGGGAAAGGATACACATTGAAGGATCTATTTGCGAATTCAAGAGCTTCAAAAGCAGAATTCGAGGATATTATTTCTAGACAGCAAATATTCGAGTTTAGAGGATGCTGTTACATTGCAGGAGACGCACTTGTAACAACCTGCATTGGCAAGATTGTGGAGAAGCTGATAAAGCAAGTGGTTGAATCCGGACATGAACTAGATATAATGGAGGAGCTGAATAAATTCAAATACTGTGAGGCAAGGAAATGTGTTTTAGGTGGTGAAATCCTTGAAAAACATCCGAAAGAGCTTATCGAATTGTGTCTACGCAAATTCTTTGGACAGGATGGAATCAACGATGATCTGATAGTGAGGCAATTTGGATTGGAGGTGCTCCGGAAGCATAAAACTCTCAAATTGGACGATTTTATGATTGAGCTTAAGCTCCGACTTCCATTCAATTACACACCTCAAATTAAACTCAACCAGGCGCTTAGTGGGTGTTACTACACATTTGGAGATGACAAATTGATTGCATATCTAGATGATAGTATGTTAAGTGAGGATCCAGTGAGAAGATTCGCGCAGCTTTTTTCACTAAAGCCACAGTGGGAAGTTACTGAGATCGAACCATTTATAGATAGCATCAACAAAAAGGGAACAAAGCCTGAAAAGTTCTTGCTAAAGTTCTGCAAGGTGAAAAGAGTTGGTAAAAAACACTATGCCATGCCAATGAGAGCCAGTTAATAGACAATAGGATAATTTTGGGAATACATTTGTAATTGTAAAAGTCACTTGTAGTTTCTTACCGCATACATCATATAGAAGTATCGGTGTTGATTCGGGGAGCGTATACACACAGTGCGGAGTAAAGAGGGTAATGATATTTAAGATTTTAGCTTTTAATTTTTTTGTCGCTGCTGACACATGGCAATTTTTTCTGCTTAGTCAGAATTTCTTTTCCCATGCACAATGCACGGTGCAGAAGCAGAAAGTGTGTAAATTTCTTTTTTTTCCTATTTTTTTTTTCGATTGGGGTTTTGTCCTCATTAATAATTGTTTTCGGACCTTGGACGGATTTGGCCAATTCTGAGATCCGCTTAGTCAACGTGGATACTTACTCCGAGAATATAATCTAGTATATATATAAACATAATGAACGCGTAGGCGATTGCCTGTTTTCATCAAACTACTCGGAGTGTATGTCCGATAAAAGTACTTTTCTTAGCAAGTAGTTTATAGTTACGCAACCAGCTATTTAATACCTTAGTCTCTAGGGAAGAAGATAAGATAAAAAAATTTGAAAATCATCATGGCTAAAATCGCAATTATTATTTATTCTCTATACAGCCATGTGGCCACAATGGCCAAGGATGTCAAAAAGGGAGTGGACTCCGTTGAAGGTGCAGAAGCTGACGTTTTCCAGGTTCCAGAAACACTTTCAGATGATATCAGAAAGCAATTGGGAGATCCACCAAAGTTGGACTTGCCAGTTGCTACTGCTGACACCCTAGTTGAGTATGATGGTATCATTTTTGGTATGCCAACCCGTTTCGGATCGATGCCTGCCCAAATCAAGGCGTTCATAGATGGAACCGGCGGATTATGGGCAAACGGTGCTTTGTATCACAAACCAGTTGGAGTTTTCGTTTCTACAGGCACTGGTGGTGGTAAAGAGTTGACAATATACAATTGTTTGTCGACTTTTGCCCATCACGGTATGCTCTACGTGCCATTGGGTTACGGAAAAGCTTATCCTGAATTCTGTGATCTTTCCCAGCCTAATGGTGCAAGTCCATGGGGTGCAGGATGTCTTGCTGCCTCAGATGGATCAAGACAAGCTTCAGAAACTGAACTTAAGATTGCCAGAATTCAGGGTGAAGAGTTTGCTAATACGGTTGTTAAGCAACAGAAGTCAATTGCAGCTGAAAAGAAGACCACGAAGCCTGAAGAAAAAACTGCAAAGACTGATGCTAATGCTTCCAAAGAGACCAAGCCTGTTGTCAAGTCTAAAAAAACTACTAAAACTGCTCCAAAGGAAGAGCCTAAGAAGGGACTTTTGTCGAGGATATTGGCCAAAACGAAGAAGTTTTTAAGCTGAGCTGAGCCAATACAACTGAGCGGTTTAAACTAATCTAAACAGACTATTCCTACGCGATCAGCGATAAATAATTAATATAGTATGATATATTTATAAATTGAGCGTTAATACCGATAATAGCGGTAGAAGTCGTATACGCAGCATCGGCAGCTGCAGAAGTAGTCATTTATTGTCGGTATCAGGGCATGTGAGTTAGCGTACGAGGTTTTCAATACCGAAAAAAAAGATTGTTCAGCGCAGATAGTGAACAGAAGTGTTCATTTGGAAATTTGATCACTGAATCCGTTAAAAAAACATTCGAGTGAATCTGAGGGTCCGATTGAAAAATGAATTGACAACACAATTTCAAATATGAAAATGTATGGTGGCAGGTTTCAAACTGACAGCTGATTATTCAAAGCAAGACGAGTCCGATTAATCCGTTATACAGGTTAATTGTGTATCGAGCTGAACCCCAGATCTAGGCAAGAGCAATGGTGGCAGATAATAAATTTCTTACAAATAGGAGAATTTCGCTTGAGGCACTAATGGAATACAAACCGATAAAAGATAATGTAATTTCGCACTTTGCTGATAAACCAACCAACCGTGCTTACCAATGTCAATTTTCCTTTCCAAATATGTTTTTCCAATTTGATTGTTTTTTCCGCTTGTGTCCCTTTTTTTTTTTCCATCGCATTCCTTGGTTCTCGCGGCTACCGATTTCTATTCAATATTTGTGTGCTGCATTGTTGACTCCATTTAATAATCCTTAGTCAGCAAAATCCGGGGGGTAAAGGTTTCAGGCAGTGGCTCAATAATCAATTGTCCTCCACGTAAAATATGTAAAAATCCCCATCGTTAATCTCCGTTGGTATAAAAAGGCACAGTAATTCTCTGTGTGCGTCTGCTTTCTCCTTTAAAAGTTTGTCTGCTTTTTATCGTTTATCAGTACTCAATCGTATTATACATTATACATACAACATAAAAAATGGCCAAAGTCGCAATTATCATCTATACTTTATACCACCACATTAGTGAATTGGCAGAAGCTGTGAAAAAGGGAGTTGAGGCTGCTGGCTCCCAAGCAGACATTTTCCAGGTTCCCGAAACCCTTCCAGAAAACATCTTGAAGATTTTGAGCGCCCCAAAGAAGCCAGATTACCCAATTGCCACAACTGACACCCTCACTTCATACGATGCCATTTTGTTTGGTGTCCCAACCCGTTTCGGAAACATGCCAAGCCAGCTCAAGTCTTTCATCGACGGAACCGGTGGTTTGTGGGCCAAGGGTGCTTTGTACCACAAACCAGCAGGTGTCTTTGTCTCTACCAACACTGGTGGTGGTAACGAGATGACTGCTGTCTCATTGTTGTCTACTTTCGCACATCACGGTATGATTTATGTGCCTCTAGGATTTGCCAAGGCCTTCGGTGAGCTTGGAACCACTTCTGAGGCTCACGGTGGCTCTGCTTGGGGTGCCGGATGTCTCGCTGGTGCCGACGGCTCAAGAACTCCTTCCGAATTGGAGTTGAAGATCGCCCACATCCAGGGTGAGGAGTTTGCCAAGGTGGCTGCTCAGCTCACCAAGAACTAGATGAGATGAGTATCTGATCCTGCTTCTTTTTTTTCCTACTATATACGTTACTTGAAACTTGAAATATAAGTTATAATCGGGTTATTTTATTCATTCGTCTCGTTAGTGTAGACCGCAAAGGGTAAATAAAAGGAAAATGAGCAAAAACGCAAAAGCAAAGGAATTCCACAGCAATGACGAAAATCATTCTTATGGTGCCAACCTGAAGATCTTCCACTCTCCATCAGTGGTGTCTCTTCTGTAAGTAATTCTATCATGTAGTCTGCTCTTTCTTCCTTGCCAAAACTCAATCTCCAATGGAACAATTCTAATTCCACCCCACCTCTTTGGGCATGGAATCTCGTTATCAGGAGTATCCTTGAATTTCTCTGTGTTCACCTTTAGATCATCTTCAAGTTCCTGTCTGTTTTTAAGCACTGTTGATTGCTTCGAAGTATGAGCACCAATCTTTGAGCCTCTAGGTCTCGTCTGGAAGTACTTCGATGACATTTCATATCCAACGTGCTCAACCTCTCCTTCCACACGCACCTGTCTCTGCAAATTCTTCCAGAAGAATGTAATTGCAGCGTGTGGGTTCGTAACTAGGTCATTCTCCTTTTTGGATGTGCCAAAGTTGGAGAAAATCATAAATCCTCTCTCATCCAACTCTTTGAAAAGTACAACTCGGCAAGAAACACGGCCCGAAGGAAGAGATGCTGTTGCCAGTGCCACGGCCTCTGGAATCGTCTCTGTTGGATCAGCCTGAGCTTCCTTGAACCATTTGGTAAACTGGTCAATTGGGTTTGCAAGCACGTCCTTTTCATTCAGAGTACCTTTTTCATACTGGTACGTCTTTGGGGCAAAGATGATCGGCTTATCTGTTTTATCTGCTGTCATTTATGTTACTCTATTCTTTTCTATGTAGTAGAATCAACAATATCAAAGGAAAAATGGTGAATGTGTGACAAGTAAAAAGATAACTACACTTCTCGGATTACAGGTCAGCTCGAGGCCCTCTTATTTATACGATATCCGGCAAAGTAAATTTCAGCGATTAGAAGTACTTTTTCTCGAAAACGGCTGTGACTTCCTTTCGCGGCTTATCTTGCCTAAACCAGCGGCACTGAGTCATTGGTGAGTATCGGGTTTGGGAGCCACAGAATTGCTAGAACAACATATCTGTTTTGAGAGCAGGAAAAAATTCAAATTTGAAATTCAAAATTCAGAGATCATTTTTTTGAAGATCATTCGATCAATATTTTGCGTCGATCGATCTTGTGAACGACGGCACATTAATCATCCCAAAATTTCACTTTCACTCTGTTTATATATATATATTTTTTTTCGGATGATTTTCTTTTATCGTCACACTCACAAAAAGCCGATCCTTCCGATCAGCGTATTACTTTCTCTTCAAGTCACTCCTCAAAATTCACAACATCTATTATTCAACAAGAAACATTTCTGCACATACTGCATGCCCAATATTATCAAAAGGCTTTACGTAGAGTATAAGGGCAGCAGGAAGCTCGGAAATGACTTACCTAAACTAACCTTGGCTTTAAACCCATTGGTTACCATCAGGTACCTTATCAGAACTTCAACTCCTGTCATCATCTTTCAAACCTGCATTTTCATCGCTGCAATAACATTTTCGCTTCTCATTATCCCTATCCCCGCTTGGGCTGCAGTTCTAATCGTCTTTGGCTTCATCTTTGTGCTTCTAATTCCAATATTATCACAATTCTTTCGTTACGCACTTCCGGTCCTAGGATGGGTCTTTCTATTCTTTTCCTCTCAATACGTCCCACTCTCCCTTCGACGGCCTATAACTGTGACAGTTCTTCCAGCCGTTGAAACCATATTTTTTGGCGATAACCTCTCCCAGATCTTGGCTTCATACACTTGCACATTCTTGGACATACTTGCCTGGTTACCTTATGGATTAATGCACTTTTCACTCCCATTCATAGTGGCAGCACTAATCTGGATATTTGGACCGCCCACCACTCTCCGCTATTTCGCCTGGTCTTTTGGTTGCATGAATCTTGTGGGTGTGGTAATTCAAGATCTTCTTTTTCCGGCTGCACCTCCTTGGTATAAAGTTCTACATGGACTAGAAAAGGCAAATTACAGTATGAAAGGCTCACCTGGAGGACTCGGGAGAATTGACAAACTTCTTGGATTCGATATGTACACCTCGACTTTCACTAATTCACCTCTCATCTTTGGTGCAATGCCTTCTCTTCATTCTGGATGTGCCACAATGGATTGTTTGTGGCTATGCTATCTTTTCCCACGTCTTAGACCCTTATGGTGTACCTATGTGCTCTGGCTCTGGTACTCAACAATGTATCTCACGCATCATTACTTCATCGATCTTGTTGTTGGAAGCTGTCTATCTGTCACATTTTTTGGTATCGTCAAAATTTCAGGTCACTTACCTGTTTGTGATAAGTTTTGCCGCTGGTCTTATACTTCATTTCATTGTCATGATCCTCTAGCCAGCGATCCACTCAAACCGGAATCCGGAGATGTTTTTGCCCTTGGACCATTTGAAAATTCTTCGAACATAGATGCATTTGTCATTGACGATGATGAGGGCGATGATTTGAATAATTATCTAAACACTGACGATGTCATTCCTTTAACTGCTACATCTGAACCTACACAAACGCAATTGCAAACAAATGTCAAGGACAAGCACCTTGCCACAGCATGATGCCTTTACAGCTATTAATGATCTTTCCTTTTTTTTAATCTTGCTTCCTTTCCGTTCGACTTTCCTGTTTAATCCGTTATCATTATTTTCAGGCACATCTATAGATTGAACTAATCATACACGAAGCGCTTCACGCAAGCTCTCTCAATCGACAACACTAATTTTTCTCGTTCTGCATACTCTGCCGTAGTTTCTGCTTAATATTCTCGTAATGCTTTAGATCCGAATCTGTAAATCCAGCCTGCTGGACATAATCACTCAATAATCGGTAGCTCCTCATAAATTTTGCCACGCACCGGTCTGTACACGACATTTCGCCCTTGTTCATATCCTCTTCTCCATAGTCTAGCGGTATGCACTTCATGGCACAGCTGTGAAAAAGAGAGTTTTGCAATGCAGACAATGTGTCGAACTGAAATTTGGCCAATTCCATTTTTTCTGGGTTCACATCTGCCATGGATGGATCAGACATCGATCCCAAAAAAAAAGACATTTCCAAAGCACTTCTATATTCTTATATGCCACCTTGTACACCTCTTTCCAGAAAAATGAATTATTGTTGTAGAATCGATGCTATTAATGAGCGCATAACCAGCTTTCTATCAATCTTCTTGTTTGGCTTCTGGTACTTTTTTCCACCATCCTAAATTTTCTTAAAAAAATGCCCCTCACATCCGTACATCAGCTGACCCCGTCGTCGACTGGCCATCTCCTTTTTCTCTTTTTTTTTCGCTCGAGGGGCACGTTTCCAGGCCGGATTTATTAAAGTTGGCCTTGATGCTACCTTACAGTAGTTTTGCTAACCTGTTGATGTTCCTCCCATATCACATTTTAGAGGCTTTTATTTACAGAATTGGGAAGGTTGGCATTCTGGCGTATTTCACACAAGGGTTATCTTTTCACAGGCAATTAGATTAGCATCGACCCTCTCTAATAAATCATAGCAACTATCAATAAGCATCGACACACATCATCGCATTATAAAAAAGCACCACCCTACGAAAAATATAACATCTACAGACAGGCAGAATAGTCGTGAACATGTTTTAAAATTCGCCGCCGTAACAACTTTAGATAATAGGGGGGCCTCCGGGCAAAATGCTCAGGGTACCCTTTCAACCGAAAGTTACTGTGATGCCAGCTTTTTAAAGCAGATGGCTCTTTTTGAAGACTCGCCAGATACACCCTTGTCAAAAAAGTTTATCAACTCATTATCATCTTTACCCTCAGACCAACTTGAGAAAAGAGACCTTTTAGGAAGGACTTTACTCCATATTTTGTGCATTACCAACAGCTATAAACTTTTATCCAAATTACTAAAGAATCCAAGCATAGACATCACTGTCTGTGACTATGAAAGCAAATGGAACTGTCTACATTTTGCAATTTTCCACAAAAACTTTATTATAGCTCGAATGCTATTGCGTTTGCCTGGATCTTTAAAACTATTGAGATCGAAAGATAGAAATGGATACACACCTCTAGATCTTCTAAGCAGCGAGGGGATCACAAGTTTGCACTGGATTCCTGAAAGCATTGGTCGAATACACAAAACTCGGTTCCAGAACAAACGGGCTACCTCTTTTGCAAGCTGTTTAAGTGAAATTAACGTCGTCAAAAGATTCAAAGTCCAAAAGAGTTCTCATAAACGAGATCAGGATAATGTAACTGCAACGGATACCCAGAATAATGAAGCGCTTGAGAGTCATGAAATTTCTGAGCATAGGATAGATCTATCATCTTCCTTTTTGACGAACATGTTGTTTGTTCCTAAGAGAGGTGGCTCTGATCTCTTGTTTTTGGCGTTAAATATTAATCCTACTGATCCATTCGCTCTTGAAAGAGTTGATTTACAGACCTTGAAGTTACATTATGGCTCCAGAGATTATTATAAGCGTTTTAGCGACAGCATTTCTTTGCCTAGAATTAGGTTTACCGCTATTTCCAGCTTCCACCGTGTTATTTTGACATGCGAACCCTGCGGAAATATTTTTGTAGCTGGTCAATCTTCGAACGGCAGATTAGGATGTCCCGGATCAAGTTTAACATCCGGAAATTGTTATGTCCCTATTCCAGCTCTTTTCAAAGAGCAAATTATAGCGGTAGACGTTTCTGATAATCACTCTGTTTGTCTAACCTCATCAAATAAGATATTTACTTGGGGTGCAAACACATATGGTCAGCTCGGATACTTGTTGGACAATGTGAGATCACAGACAGATGGAATTCAGCCTACTCCAAAGCTTGTGTGTAATGGAGATATCCGCAAACTGCACTCAAGATTGATTGGTGTCGCATGTTCTCGTTTTCACACGATTGCTTACACCTCCAGGGAACTTTATGTGTGGGGAGCAAATATTGGCCAGCTTGGATTTCCTACAGTTTCGAGTGAAAACTTTAAAACTTCGGTTTCCCCATCTGCCTTCCCAATTGAGGTTTTTCCCCACAAGTTGGAGTTCAAATATGGCACCATTGTCCAAGTTTGTGCGATAGATCATACTACATTGGTTTTATCAGATAAGGAGGAGATTCATGCGTACTTGCATGGTTTCCACGTGAAAATCACACCACCATTATTATCAAAGATTGATGAGTCAAATTTTGGCACTTTCAAGCCACGTGCGCTATCGAAAAGAAAGCATATTGTAAAGCTTGTCACTCAAAAAGCGTCGAATCTTTGCCTCATGATCTATGATAATGGTGATATTGGACAGTTTGTATTGGATACGCATGCTAAAAATGCAGCTGAGCTAAATAGCATGCTCAATTTTTCGACTGTATGGAAAGCCACAAAGCGTCATATGAGATGCACAGATGCTAGTATGGGTAATGATGGCTCTATTATAATATGTGTTGCAGATGGAAGCGTCTATCGAAGAGTAAAAAGAGTTAAAGTTAAGCATGCCTATTCCAGTCAAGGTCTCATCTCTAAAAGATACAAATTCATGAAAATTCCAGGGTTGAATAGGGTCGCTCGTGTTACTTCAGATCCATCATTTGGGAAATTTTTCTTTATCAGGGATGATATTGACATGCTTCAGCACAGATTACGTAAAAGTACTGTTTTGCGTGATATTGGTCATTTGTCCCCTCTTTACGAGCTTGGTAACAGGCACCTTCAGAAGAGATACATTGTTGATGATAGTAAGCATCCTGCACTTGTTGAAAGTGATACTTTCAAGACCGACTTTGTTTTCAGGACAGAAAGCGATATAGCTAGTGAGTCAATGGATGAAGTTTCTTTAGACTTCAATCAAAATGATTCGGAGCATGATACAATTCAAGTTTTACGGCAATCGGCATTAGAGGAAAATGACAGATTGTATAAGCGGTACTTGACTCGCTGGATCTGTCCTCCACCTGAAAATTCAATTCGGTATAAATATGAAGACATCGAAGGGTTTGACGATCTTTTGATGGCTGAGAACATCGATTATTGGCTATCGATGAAAAGCCTTGACTCAGATTGTAAGCACTATGATTTGAATATTGATGTTGTTGACGACGTTTTGGGAAAAGCTTTTACCTTTCATGCACATAAAAACTGGATCTCACAGAGATGTCCACCAGTGGCGAATCTATTCAATGGAAACTCCATTGGAAGGGACCTTGGTGATGTAAAATGTAAGATGAGGGTTGTTCTTGAATGTCCATCTGTTTTGAAGATAGCAGGTGATGTCACTATTCGTTCGGTGGCTGTTCTTCTTCATTTTCTTTATACAGAGAAATATGTTGATGTGTGGAATAAATTTCCATTAGGAAAGGTTCCGGCTGAAATTCAGCGCACTAGAGTTGCATTTCATACATTATCAAGACTTTTTGGCGTTGTTAGTCCGATGGGAAGAGTTCAGTGCATCAGACCGCTCCTTAAGGACCTAGAATTATTGCTAAATGGTTCATCAGGTGATGTGACTATTTGCCTGGATGATGGTATGATTAAGGCACCAAAGTATTTGCTTACATCACGTAGTGTCTACTTTGAAACCATGTTTAGATGGAATGGGTCTGATTCAAACGTTCCAAATATTTGCAACCTAGAGTTTCCGGGTGTTTCAAAAGATTGCTTTGGTGTTGTCATGAAGTTTTTGTCGGGATCAGACATTGAAAATTTGTTTGATGGTATTTACTTTGGTGATTGCGATGAATTTGTTAGTTTCTGCTTGCAGATGATTGTGATAGCAGATAAGCTGCTTTTGGATGGTTTGGTCGACGAGCTTCAACTTTGTATCAAAGATTTCATCTGTCTTGATAATATTGAGGTTCTGTTGCGTGCATCATATGATTTAGATGCGGAGAAGCTTTTTGAAAACTGTCTTTGGTTTGTTTATAACAATTTGGACGTACTCCTTATCGATGAGAACTTCTTCAAGGTGGATGATTTAGAAAACAGAACCATTTTGAAGAAGATTGACGCGTATATTAAACGATTCAACGAGTTCAAGCAGGTGGATAAGCCAACTATATTGAACAGGGATGGATCGCAGAATTTGAATTTGCTAAATACCCATCCGAATGGTTTGATCATGCAATTTGTTTCTGATGTCAACAAATTTAACAGCCACTTTGTTCATCCTTTGCTTTGGGATGCTCTTGGTTCGTTCAAGGAGGATGAGGATTTGTTTTCTAGCAGGAGTAATGGCAGCAAAAGCCGTCCATCTTCAAAGAAAAGGGGAAGCATAGATAATGCCTTTACTTCAAGGCGTAGATCTTCAAGTCATGAGTCTATTCCAGGTGCACATACGGTGCAGCAACCAGAAAGTTCAGGGCTGCTCTTTAATAGATCTAACCGAAGCTTCAATTCCAGCACTGACTCCTTTGCTAGTGGCAGTGCTATTGAAGATGATGACTTGGATCCAGATGACTCCAGTAAAAGGGACTTTGTGATTGTTTCTCATAGAAGAAAGTCTAATTCTAGGCGCCGGAGCTCGACTTCACTACCACTTTCTCGTTCTAGTTCTTCTAGTGGTAGGCAAGGAAGTGTTACGCATATTGTCCCGGGATCGGTTCCCGTTTCAACCTCAAATTCTGTGGCAAGTATTATTTCACACTCTGGTAGGAGAGTATCTTTGGCACAAAGTTCCAGACCCTCGGGTCCATTCTTGGCAGCTCAATCCTTAGTTCCATCCCGTACAACTTCAAGCTCGGGCTCGTTCAGGAAGTCTATTTCTTCAGAATATATGCCAACACTTGGAGATGCTATAAGGAAGGCTTCCGAGTCTGAAAGTGGTAATTCAAATATCTCTTCTAAGACAGGTGGCAGCACGTTTATGCCAAGATTATCACAAAAGGAACGTAAGAGAAGGGCAGCCACTTCGAAATCAAAGAGTAATGATAACAGGAATGGAAAGCCGGTAAAGCCTGTCAGTGCACCATGGACGAAAGGTTCAACTTGGAATGCTGTGAGCCCTGAGGAATTACCAGCTTTGGATGTTTCTGTCACCAAAGTCGGAACGAGTACAAGAAAAAGTAGTGTTGGAATAGATACCAGGTTTTCACGTGGGAATGTGTGGGGCAGTATAACACCTGATGTGTCTGATAAAACTTCCGGGAAAGCTGTCACATCATTTGATTCGGTTCTATTCGAAGAAAAGCTAAATGAGAGTATGGAGCAGAGGCAGCAAAACCAAAATGTTTCTTTGGAGGACATACAGCGGGAAGAGGCATTTGATCAATGGTGGAAAGAAGAAAGTGCACGAGTTCAAGGTCAAATGAAGGCAGGAAGAACACCTGCAGAAGGAAGCAGTAGTATACATTCGAATAGGAGAAGAGGTGGTGGTAAGAAGAAGATATCAAATCGTCGTCAGCATAATAATCACAGCAATCAAAGTAATACGGGATCAAGCACAGGTCGTGAACTTGGAAGAGAGGACAATAAAAAAGCACCAAGGAGTCAGCATAAAGGCAGAAAGCGTACAAAAAAGAAGAAAGAGCAATCCTGAAAGTATCTGAAAACATTTATATTTCGTTATTTATTGGATTTCTTTTAGTGTTCTTCGGGAAACCAGCCGTACTTTGCAAAATCTACATGATATTTCGTCCACGACGATGGTGGAGTGGAAGCCGCCGTCCAATCACGTTCTTCAACGTCTACATTTTCGGACCGGAGTCGTTCCACTTGCCTCTTTTCGGCCTGGACCGTTTCTCGTTTTGAAATAATACCCTGTGAATTGATGACTCTCCACCAGGGTATTTCTTCTTTGAAAAGTGGCATCTGTTCATCATTTGTTAGATACGGAAGATATTTGTCTCTATATTTTAATGACATTCCCACTTGTCGTGGCCTTTCCGGACAGTCTATCAGCTTTGCAATGCGTCCATATGATGTCACGTGCCCATACGGAATTTCGCACACTTTAGCATAGACTGCATAGTGGAAAGCAAGTTGTTCTTCTGACGGATGTTTGGGCATGTATTTTTGTTGCTGTTAAAATTGTTTATATACCGTTTGAGTTTACGTTTTCATGCAAATTAAATATCACAATATATCAATAGTTCTTTCCAGTGACAGTTAAAAATGAAGTAAATAGTTTTTAATTGATGCTTGTGTGTATTAACATGCAGGATAAGAGTCCGTGGCAAATTTGTATGCTTTATTGAAAATTATTCACAATTAGCACATCAAGCAGGAATCAGTACCGGATTAGTAAAGTTGATCTCCTATCTGATGTATGATTCATATTATCCGCACGAAGAGCTTCAAAAAGACACCAAACACAGGTTTAGAATATATTAGGAATAGTAACTAAATAAAAAAAGGTAGTGAAAACATTAACACGGTGAATTTTCTATTAACGCCGGAAAAAATAATAATAGAAAAATCATGAAATAGACTTCCAAAGACGATTGATTCTCATTATCAGATTTTTCTTGCCCACTTTTATTTCGTCTTTGGTCGGCGCGTCGTTTGGAGGTAAAAATGAGAATGAGGGCAAGGGAAGTACGGCGAAAGCGATGCCATTGTAAAGGCAGTAACCAGTAAGATTTTTTTCTAAGAAGTGCGAGATGACAGCTTAAACAATAGAGATATTATCCAAGTGATGCAATCACTTTTGAAATTATTCTTCGGAGTATCTGGGATCTTAATACAGATCCGCATTTATACATAACATGTTGGTTTTCATACAAATATATGTCTGCTTTTTTTTATCAAGCGGAATATGAGCAACAACTAGTTTACTTGCACAGGTTGAACCACCTTTACCTTTTTTTTTATTATCGGAAAGTTTTTTTTTTGTCTAATCTTTTCATCGTCTTGGCCCACTATGGATACAGAAACTCAAGCGCGAAAAAAAATTATCTAAGAAAACGGGAACTGCTACTTCGCTATTGTTCTCCTACTTTCCTATTTCGCTACTCGGATTCTCCGTTATGTGCTGAAAAATAAAATAAAAACTAGAAAAAGTTTGGTTCGAGGACAAAGCTCTGAATAGATAGATGGACTGTATTTCCCCTGATTTCGTTAAATGGACCTGATCCATTTGCATTTAACTTTTTTTTTAAAAAAAAATAGCATGTTTCTATTTAATCATAACCGTGCCTTTTTTTCTTTCCTACGTCCATAACATTCTTTTTTACCTTGCTTATCATTCAATTTTTATCCTTGGGTCAACGTTCGTGTTATTATTGACGTGACTTTATTATTATCTATACATCGCCTTGAGATTTTTGTTGTGGGAGAAGAAACTTGTTTCATTTCGTTCGCACTCATCAATCGAATTACTTTTCTTGAAGTTTATTTTTCTATTTGATATCGAATACTTTGGTTATTCTTCATTTTCCCCCTCTTGCACAGTTGCACGGACATAGCATTTTCAGGGATTGTTAAGCAAAATGGTAAGTACTAGTAAGAATTAAGGATATTATCATATTCATTTGGTGTTAGTATTGAATAAGTTGATTTGTCAATTTATTCCTTGTTGATCCTGAACGTGTTTAGCATGTGATATTATTTGAGGATTTTAACACGTTTTACTGTTACATATACTAACTGATCTCTTCTTATATGTACAGACTACTGAGGAACAAAGACAAAGAAAGAAAGAGATGACTGCTCTTCTTGCGAAAGAGACTGCAGAAGAAAGAAAAAAGAGATTTCTTCTCCAGGACAAAGTAAAGGATGAAAGGGCCAAAGATTCGGCAGACGTGGCGACAAGATTCAAGTATCTACTGAAGCTGACAGATTTGTTTAGGCAATTCATAGACTTAAGTGCAGTGAAGGATAAAAGCGTGATTAGACTGGTTCGTCAGATCGATCGCCGAAATGCCTCAAAGAAGAGTTCTGTAGGAAGTTCAAGAACAAGAAGAAGTGAAAAGGAAGAGGATGAAGAATTGATGGCTGATGAAGAGGATGAGGGTGATGCTTGTACTGTTCTTACCGAATCGCCAAGTTATATTCACGGTACTCTTCGTGATTATCAAATTGCTGGTTTAAACTGGCTGATCTCCTTGTATGAAAACAGACTCTCGGGTATTTTGGCAGATGAAATGGGCCTTGGTAAAACTTTACAGACCATATCATTTCTTGGTTGGCTAAGGTACTACAGAGGAATCGATGGACCATTTCTTATTATTGTTCCAAAATCTACACTTGATAATTGGAGGCGTGAGTTCAATAAATGGACGCCCGACGTGAATGTTTTGGTTTTACAAGGTAATAAAGAGGAAAGAGAAGATTTAATCAAAGATAAGTTGATGCAATGTAACTTTGATGCTTGCGTCACCTCATATGAAATGGTTATTCGTGAGAAATCCAAGTTAGGTAAGTTCAGGTGGGAATATATCATTATTGATGAAGCCCATCGGATCAAGAATGAACAAAGTTCTCTTTCACAAATCATCCGAGTTTTCTATTCTAGAAATAGACTATTGATCACAGGAACTCCGCTACAAAATAATTTGCATGAACTATGGGCCTTACTCAACTTTTTACTTCCTGATGTTTTTGGCGATGATCAACTATTTGATGAGTGGTTTGAAAGTGAAGGACAAACAAATCAGGATGATCTTGTCAAGCAACTCCACAAAATTTTATCTCCGTTTCTTTTACGAAGAGTGAAATCAGATGTCGAGACTTCCCTTTTGCCAAAAAAGGAGCTGAATGTTTATGTTGGAATGACTGCAATGCAAATAAAGTGGTACAGGAAGCTTTTAGAGAAAGATATTGATGCAGTCAATGGTGTTTTGGGAAAAAGAGAAGGTAAAACACGTTTGCTTAACATTATGATGCAGCTAAGGAAGTGTTGTAATCATCCATATCTTTTTGAGGGTGCAGAACCTGGTCCACCTTATACTACTGATGAACATTTGGTTTATAACTCCGGAAAAATGATTGTTTTAGATAAACTTTTAAAGAAGATGAAGAGTGAAGGTTCTAGGGTATTAATATTCTCGCAGATGAGTCGTCTTTTGGATATTCTGGAAGATTATTGTTATTTCAGAGGTTACAACTACTGCCGAATAGACGGATCTACTCCACATGAAGAAAGGATTAAAGCCATTGATGATTATAACAGTCCCAACTCCGATAAGTTTATCTTCTTATTAACCACTAGAGCCGGTGGATTAGGAATTAATTTAACAACTGCTGATATTGTCGTTTTATATGATTCTGATTGGAATCCACAAGCTGATCTTCAAGCTATGGATCGAGCTCATCGTATTGGCCAAAAAAAGCAAGTTAAAGTTTTCCGACTGGTGACTGAAAATGCTATTGAAGAAAAAGTTTTGGAGAGAGCCACGCAGAAATTAAGACTCGATCAGTTGGTTATTCAACAGGGAAGATCTAGCTTTAACCAGTCAAATAATAAGATTGGAAACTCAAAGGAGGAGTTGTTGCAAATGATTCAGCATGGAGCACAGAAAGTGTTTGATGAAAATGGAGAGGATTCGCCTGATTTAAATGATGATATAGACAAAATTTTGAGCAGGGGAGCTGAAAGAACAAAGAAATTGAATAGTAAGTTTGCTAGTTTAGGTCTTGATGATTTGCAAAACTTTACTTCAGACCAATCCGCATACGAGTGGAATGGTGAAAACTTTGCCAAGAAAAAGCATCAGCAATTAAATGTTTGGATACATCCGGCTAAGAGACAGAGAAAAGAACATCAATATTCTGTGGATGGATATTATAGGGATGTTATGCAACAAATAAGGGGATCTCCCGCAACAAGGAGTGTCGGAGGACGTGCTCCAAAGCAATACATATTGCACGATTTTCAGTTTTATTCACAAGAATTGAAGGATTTGCTTGAACGTGAACAACTTGCTTACAAAAGGAAGATTGGATATAAAGTTCCTCTTACGGAAAAGCTGCTGAAGGAAGGAGGTGACAAAGATAAAGAGGATAAGGAAAATGAGACATTAACAAGATCGGAAAAGAGAAAATTGATGAAGAAGTTGCAAAAAGTAGAGCAGAAGAAGATTGATACTGCGGTGGCGCTAAACAAAAAAGATCTCGAAAGGAAGGCAGAGCTTTTACAGCAAGGATTTGGAGATTGGAACAAGAGAGATTTTATGAACTTTATTCATGGCTGCGCACGTTATGGACCTAAGAGTTATAAACACATTGCTGGAGATTTTAAGGATAAAGATGTGGATGAAATTAAGCGGTATGCCGTTGTTTTCTGGGAAAGATATAAGGAGATAGATGGATTTGAAAGGTATATGAATCAAATAGAGCAAGGAGAGAAGAAGCTCAAAAAGATCAGAATTCAGGAACAAATCCTTAAGGAAAAAATTCGATCACTGAAGTACCCAATGGAAGAACTGACAATCCAGTACCCACCGAACAATTCTAAAAGACTTTACACACTCTCAGAAGATCGATTCTTGCTTTTGAAGGTTTACGAGCACGGACTGACAAACAGAAATTTATATTCTCTGATTAAGGCTGACATTTCCAGGGAGAAAACGCTTCGATTTTCGTTTTACTTGAAGTCAAGAACTGCAGGTGAGCTTAGCAGAAGGATAAGCACTCTTTTGTTAGCTTTAACTAGAGAGGTTGAAGGCCCTGAAGCTTTTAAAAGGAAACTGAACAGAAGACCAAAAAGTCACAGTAGTGTTAGCAGCAGCCGGCAAAGCTCAATAGAGCCAACAAATGGTAAGCACAAACTTGAGATGGTTGAGAATACCTCCCCAGAGGAAGTAAAGAAGGTAAAAGTGGAGGCATAGGTACAAATATGTAACTTTGTAGTGTTAATAACAATTAAGACGTTTAATGTGAAAGGTCGAGTATGAATCTAAAATGTGCATTGCGAGCAGATGATTCTGATCATGTGATCGTTGTTTAAAAGCCAAGAATGTGTGTGTTCTTGGGGTAAATGTGAGGAAACTGTAATTAATCCAGCCTTTCACATCTAATACCTCTTATGATGTACTTCCATACTAAAATTTTTTAGTATGGTTATAGGTATGTTCTTTTTCCATGTTGATTCTATATATTTTTCACGTGACATGCACTATATGAATTCGTGAACCAAAAAATTCCCCGCGTTAAATAGGGAAAGGGAAAAAGAGAAATAATATATATATTCCTTCGCGAATTAGCGGCCAAACATTGGTAATAAAAATTATGGAGAGCCAACAAGCGCAACGAATAGAATAAATATGTTTTTAAATATTTTTTTCTACCCATTAACTAACTTGTCCGCACAAAAAATAGGAAAATAAGACGAAATAAAATTGAAGGCAGCATTGAGTTGCATAAAGTTGAAACTTCAACAGCATAAAAGAACATATAACACGCTTTGCAATCAGAAGTAAACACCCTGGTACAGCATTGCTCTGGTCATACGATATTTTAACGTGGAGCTTGCGGTACATTGTTTTTCAAAGAAAAATAAGGCTACGCAAGTCAGATATAAGTCATTTTTTCACCTTGAATCAAGTATAATTATTCAATTATATTCTAGGTGTGTACCTTTACTTGAATAAAGAAAGAGATATTCTTACAGTGCCATTTTCGTCAAATCTCTTGACTATTTTCCTTTTGCCCCTTTCCTGTTAGATCAACAACAATCACAAGTAAAGCACATTGACACAATAAGGTTATAGTTTCCCCAAATGTTGTCCGCCAGGAAATTTAGTTCGCCTTTGCGCAGAATGTTTCACACAGGAGTTGCTGCCTTTAAGGAAGTTTCTTTACGTATTGATGACACACCAGTGACAATTGAAGCTGGATCATCTATCATTCAGGCGGCAGAAAAGGCAGGTATTAAAATTCCTCGATATTGTTATCATGATAAGCTCCAGGTTGCTGGTAACTGTCGTATGTGCCTGGTTGAGGTCGAACATTCTAGAAAAATGGCAGCAGCATGTGCCATGCCTGTCGCTCAGGGAATGCATGTTTTAACCAATACAAAAACTGTTAAGAAAACTCGTGAAGGTATAACCGAGTTTCTACTTTCTAATCATCCGTTGGATTGTCCAATCTGTGATCAGGGAGGAGAATGCGATCTTCAGGAACAGACTCTGCGTTTTGGCTCAGATAGAGGACGTTTCAACGAGGTTACAGGAAAAAGGGCTGTGGAAAATAAGGCTATCGGACCTTTAGTGAAGACTTCAATGAATAGATGTATTCACTGTACAAGATGTGTGAGATTCCTCAACGAGGTTGCCGGTGCCCCTGAATTTGGCACCACTGGTCGTGGTAATGATCTCCAAATTGGTACATTTGTCGAAAGAAATGTCAATTCTGAGTTGAGCGGTAATATTGTGGACTTGTGTCCAGTTGGTGCCCTCACTTCAAAGCCTTACGCATTTAAGGCTCGTCCCTGGGAGTTAAAGAAGACTGAGACTATTGATGTGATGGATGCATTAGGATCTGCCATCCGTGTTGATGCTAGAGGATCAGAAGTCATGAGAGTCTTGCCAAGAACTAATGAGGATATAAACGAAGATTGGATATCCGACCGGACAAGATACAGTTATGATGCCTTGAAGGTGCAGAGACTCACAAGGCCGCTACTTAGACAAGGTTCATCCTTTGTCGATGCAACTTGGGATCAGGCTTTAGGCTACATTGCTGCAGAAGTGGGAAAAATTTCCCCGGCGAAGAATGAGGTTAAAGCTGTTGCAGGACCTCTTGCTGATGTTGAATCTTTAGTTGCTTTAAAGGATCTTGTAAACCGACTTGATTCTGATAACTTGGCATTCGATGTTAATGTACAATCGACGCCGTCTGTTGATGTCAGATCCAATTATTTATTCAACTCTACCATTTCAGGAATTGATGAGTGTGATGAGATGCTAATTATCGGATCTAATCCTAGGTTTGAAGCCGCTGTTCTCAATTCCAGGATTAGAAAACGTTGGTTGAACTCAGATTTGGAGATCTTTCACGTTGGAGAAAAGTTTGCATCGACTTTTGATATGACAGAGTATGGAGTTACGGGCGCCGATTTGAAGCGTGCTCTTGCTGGGCTTGTTGGTCATAAACTATCTTCTGCTTCCAAGCCAATGATTATTGTTGGATCTGGTGTGATGGAAAATCATGATGCCGCAGCCCTTGAAAAGATTGTCAGAAACTTTGCGAAGACATATCTCAACTTCAACAGTCCAGAGTGGAACGGTTTTAACTTGTTACATCGTGAAGCTTCTAGGGTTGGAGCCTTGGATATTGGTTTTGTCGCACCATCAAAAGCAGTTAGTGAGACTAAGCCCAAGGTGGTGATTTTGCTTGGTGCTGATGAAATGTCAGCATCCTCCATTCCAAAAGATGCATTTGTGATATACGTTGGTCATCATGGTGATTTGGGTGCATCTCTGGCTGATGTTGTTCTTCCAGCTTCTGCCTACACTGAAAAATCTGCAATTTATGTGAATACTGAAGGCCGTGCACAGACAACTAGGGCTGCGGTTGGTCCTCCAGGAGCTGCAAGAGAAGATTGGAAAATTTTCAAAGCTATGAGTGAATACATGGGCATTGGCCTTCCTTATGAAAATATACACCAGCTTCATTCAAGGCTTCAGACCATTGCACCACATCTATTGCGGTTCGAAGAATTGGAAAGAACATCGCCCGAGATTGCAAAGCTGGGTTTGGATGCCAACTCCGGTCGTCATAGACTCACTGGTGCACCTTTGGTCAACCCAATAACGAACTACTACTTTACAGATGTTATATCAAGAAACTCAAAGACTATGGCACAGTGTGTTGGAAGTTTTGGTGCCAAGATTGATAAGGTTCACGATGAGAATGCCCACGCTTTTCTAGGTGTTGCTTGAGCAAAGAAAAATGGTGTGTATGCTTCTTGCGAATCACTGACTTCCATATATTAACACAATTCATCATTAAACTAACTGGACCGATCGTTAGGGACAAATGGAAGAGAATTAAGCGTTACCTATTATGCGCTTTTTTAGGTTTGTTTCCTTCCTAAATTATATCCCAAAGTTGTGTTCTACTGTTCATCTATTTATTTATTCAACATATTATTTATTTGTCCTTCGTATTCTTGAGTTGTAGATAAATAATTATGTAAATGTGTTAAGCAGGCCGCTCTAAAATACATAGCATTGTCCTAGAATATCTTTGTGTTCGAGAACGTATTTAGCACAACTATTTCCTCCGATTTTGGCGTTTGCCGCACAGCAGTAGCACACTGGAACAGAGTTTACTAAAAGGGTGCACTTTATCATCTTATTGTTGTCCATTCTCTCTGTCTTGTATTCAGGAAGGCTTTTCTTCATTGCAAGAAGTTTATAGAGTTCATTTTTATATTGTTTATTTTTTTTCAAAGGTTCAGCATCGACTTTAATCTCAACAGGCAGTTCGTATTTTGTTTCGTTTTGTCCTTCATTGCCTTCTTTTCCTTCATTTTTGTTTTGTTGCAATGGAATAACCGATTCTCCCCGTGGAGTCTTCAAACGAATTGCACTATATTTTGCAATTGCTTTCCTGTTTTTAAGTGCCTTCATAGCGGCTTTCAATGAAGCATCTTTAACCCCAGCTCCTTTCCCTGTACCTATTATTTCATTACTCATCACACAATTCACCTTGGCTCCTTGTTCTCCCTGACTTTCAACAATATATTCCGGATGCGATCTAGCAGATCCAATTAGAGCATATAGTTGTGCCTTGGCATTTTTGTCAATCTTTTCCTTAGCATCGTACTCTCCGTTCTTTTTGTACAGATCTAGCTTTTCCCTCATCACCTCCGCTAACCAATTTCTAATTTCATCTACGTTCTCGTAGTTGCCGTCTACAGCAAGACCTCCTATGTACGCTTCAAAGACATCCGCAACAGGCTTTCGTTTTCCCCTGAAAAATTGGCCTATTGTAGAAGTGTCCTTATGGAGTTTCTTGTCGAATCCATATTTAGTGGCATACTCCGCCAACTGAAGATTATTAACCAAATCTGATCTCATTCTTGACATTTCTCCCTCATCAGAATTTGGGAATTTCTTGTAAATCACTTCTGTAACAGCCCCTTCAAGAATTGCATCACCTAAGAATTCCAATCGCTCATTGTGTGAATGTAAGGCGTCTTCTACACTTAGATGTTTGACATTATTGACTATGGATTTATGCGTAAAAACTCTGGCCTCCAAAGCACGATTGTGGATCAGTGGTAAATCAGGCATTCCAGTCCCTGGAAAAGATTTGTACAACATTTGGTACCCCCTAGTAGGTTTATTGGGTAAAAATAAATTGTGCTTGTCATTATCAGCAATATGTTGATCACTGGGTCTTCTGGTAACATTTAACATTGTAGACTCGGAATCAGTGAAGATAGTCGAGTCATTAAATTCAGCTATTTGCTTGAATATAGGCAACTTTCCATCATCCAGCATAGTTTTAAGCCTGGCAATCAGCTGTACCTTTTGAGATCTCATTAAAATCACAAGCTCTGGTTGAAGCATGTTTTCCCCATTCAAATTGCTTGGAGAATTGTTGTTTTCACGGTCCGCGACCTCCGCTAAATGAGCAATATGATCCTTTAATAAGCTCATATTTGGCGCCTTGTCGATGATAGTTCTCACCGTCTTTTGTAGCATAGTTGCTAGGTATTCCATTTGTGAGAGGTCAGCTGCGGTGATAGTACTACTTTGAGATGAGCTGGTCTTTCTTCTTTTCACATTTGAGCATTCTTTTCGTGAACTTTTACGTCGCATCTTGTTCAAGTTACTCATTATGATATATTTTGCCGTTGTCACACTCTATGGTATATTGATCTGTGTTTTCATTTGATGTATTCGTGCCTGTTAACGGATAAAAAATTTCGAAGATCCAGGAAATTTTTATGGATCCAAGTAAATTTCTCTCGGTCTCGAATAGCATATCAGCATATCCTGAGGATGTACTGGCCAACATATTGTTCAAATAGTTGTTGATGAAGAACAGTTCAGTGCCCATAGTTTGTATGCAGTATATTGAATCCATTATCTTATTAGTTTACTTTATAAGATTGTTAGTAGTTTTTACCGGTTTTGAGCATTCACTCTATTATGGTATTTCCTCCTGTTTCTCTCCGTTTAGCAACGTTTTCTAACTGTAGTTATTTTTATACATAATTTAGTACAGCTCCTGGATTTGTCGTCTTATATATAAACCCTAGAATAAAAACTGCATCTTTGGATTCAGAATATTTTGTACAAATGTCGTACCCAAATATTATGAGAGCCCACCAGAAGGTAATGATATGGTGAGTTCCTCCATTAATTAAGGTGATTATCGTATTCATTCAGTTTACACTTGTTGAGGTTATAGCTCTCGTTATGTTTTTTTGTATTGCACCTTAAATACGTTAAATTTTACGAACAGACCTTTAAATATTTTCACTGCTGGATCTAGTTCCTTCATTGATTTTCACATTTCTACTGTATGCTCAGCGAGATATCAATTATCTGTCACATAGAATATTTCTTGTAGCAATCAGTATAACCGACCTTGCACTGCGTTCCGCAGAAAATAACTTTTCATTGTTTTAAAGTATGATCTATGTCTGGTACCTGATAACAATTGAGCGTTAGACAAAAAAAAGTATGTCATTTTAAAGCGTTATATGTCAATGTCCTCTAGTTACATTTGTTAAAATCTGATTTGCCCCGTTTCTTGTTTCTTTCACTTAGTGGAGTCAGATGCTCCTTTTAACATCAATACTCATATTTATGTGTGTCTGATCCGTAAATGCTTGCATGATCACCTGAACGTTTCTCCTCAAGTACTCTATACAATTTTTCAGGTTTAGATGTATTGCCGTTCTTTCTTTCCGTCGCTTCCGAATCCGACTTACGACTATGACCATAACTGTTAATAGCAACATCCCCATTGGATGCATCATACATGTTCTTTTCCTTCTCTTCTTCGTCTGATTGCTCTTCTACAGATGAGTCACTGTCGGAGGTTTGCTGATCATCAGTCATGTCATTTTCAAGAGTACAGTATAAATCAGTATTTTGTGCACTGTCTCCATCGCCCCTATCTTCAACATCGTCAAATATTATTTCACCTTCTTCATTTGCAGACATGTGTGGATAACTAGGAGGTGGCCCTAGCGCTTTCATTCTTTGTGCCCATGGTGGACTATTTGATCTAATGTCCATGCCTAGGGCCTCTTTCAACTTCTTACTAAGTTTACCCGGTCTGTAACTGGACATCCTTTCGATCTCAAAAAGTTTTGATATATCCATTCCATCTTTGTAAATCTGGCCATACTTCAAAAGTTCAGGCTTTGTTTGGTATTTGAAAAATGCATCGTAAAGCTTGTTAAAATCCAAGTCGAGCTGACCCATCTTGGGTTGAACCCGTTGTCTCATTCTGTCCTTCATACTTGTATCTTCGTCTCTCCCTGAAGAGTCCCTCATTTCCAATATGCCTGTGTCCTGAATAAATTTTGGCAATTCAAATGGTCCATTATCTTCAAATGTTCTCCTTTGCTTGAGCAATGACTTATTGCTCTTCCAATGCGGTGGGATGCCTATCACATTATGCTGTGACTTTATGTATACTAATAGTCTGGGATCCGGAGAGTCTGCATCAGTTGATTCAACTAATTCTGGATTTTTACTTTCAATTTTCAGGATCTCAAGTGGTATGCCATACTTTAATCTAAATTGTCGTTTTGACAGTTTTCCAATTTTTTTAGCCGGCTCAATATCCTCATCCGGTATATCTGGTTCGTCTTCTTCGTTTTCTTCTGTTTTTGAGGGAAGAAGGTTGTTGTCTGCGGTTATCTCGGTCTTCATATCCTCCTTTTTCTTGTTTCCTGGTGTGATAGTATCGCCTTTATTTCTCCTCTCTTCAAGTCGATGAAACTTTTCAAATACTTCCTTAAATTCACCTAATTTCTTGCTTTGATCGTCAACGACCTCTATCTTAGGGTTCTCAATAATGATTCCAATATGCTGCTGTTTTCCTTGGGTCATAGTCATGGATTTTGTTTTCTTCGCCACATCATTGGCGCTTTTATGTGCCAATTTCTGTCTTTTGGCCCTCACACGTCGAAGCTGATTTTTACTTCGTTTATGTCCCATAGTGTAGTTACAGTTTGCAGAAAATATTGTTACTTCTTAATGTAATTCTGTATGTTTTCAGTATATTTGCGGGTCTTTTTGCGATAACAACCGATAGTACAGAAATTCTTGAATCTGAAGAAAAAATGGAGCGAGGATTCGAAGACTGGCTACATTTAATTATTTTCCTTCCAAGAACACCCACCACTCTGTAGCTCATTCTTTGCAATCACATTTTCCAGCTTTTGAGAATCGTTCATAAATTTCAATGTCCAAGAACGACACTAAAGAGCAGAAGCATGTGTCTGATCTTTCCTCGAAGTACGAAGAATCTCTACACCCAAAAGAAAAGCGTAATTCCAATGATAGCAATAAAGAGACCTCAAATTCTAATGACGATAAAGATGCATCAAATGGGACAAATATAAAGAAAAATAATGGAGATGATGATAAGGAACAACCATCAACAGAAATGCTTTCAATTTCAGAAATAACTGATGGGATAACTGAGAAGCTCAACAGTGTATTAATGGAAATGAATAAGTCAGACAAAGAAATGGAGAAGGTTCTTGTTGGAATTGATAGTCGATTGGATGAGCTTGGAAATGCTTTTAAATAAATGGGTACTGTGAATTTACTATAGTATTATAATATGATTTTTTGCTAGTAATGCAAATACAGTTAATGCTGGTGATACAGTATTCCTCGCTTTTCTGTGTATTCTATTGCGAAATCAAAGGTCTGGTGTCTCCACTCCACTAATAAAGATTTACTGTTACCCATATTATGGGTCATCTTTTTAACTGTTGAAGAGTCTGATACGTGACATTTAAGAGAATTATTCAATAATCATGTAATCAACCGGAGGCTTTTTTTTTTTTGAGGAGCGGCGCGCTGTATGTATGGCTGAGTGAAATTTCGCGTTCTGTTCCAATTCCTGTTAACTGCAGTTAACAATGTTTGAACCATTTTAAAAGCCTTGTATACCTCTTAATATTTAATACCGGCATATGTACATGTTTGCCGAATGGAACATACGAAAAAATTGCTATGATTCGTACTCTTTTTCACCATGAGAAAAAATTGTTCCATCCATATATACATATCATAGTTTCAAGTTGGTCGCGTTCTATTCAAAGGACTCTGTACTTATTTAGACCCAACATAGTATCAATTGGACAGTACCGTGACATTTCAACAGTTTCTCGGACAACGATAAAGGGCAATGATAAAGTATTAATCGAATCAGTGACAGATTCTAAGACGAGTTTGAAAGGGGAAAGCAGAAACAGTAGTACTCGACAGAAGAAAGCAAAGAAGAAGCCAAAAAAGACAGATAATAAGCCGGTATCCGATGAAAATGCATGCCTTAGTCTTGAAAAGTATCTCGAGGATGCAAGATTAAGAAGTTCATCTGTTAACTCTACCGTTTTTCATGGAACATTTTATGAGCTAAACTTTATGGAGTTTTTACAAAAAAACTTCACAGTTAACAGAATCATACACCAAGGAGGCAAGGATGATAAAGGCATAGATATTCGTGCTACCTGGTATCCCGTGGATAACTTTGGATTGATATCTGACAAGGAGCCTGTAAAGAAGTTTGTGAAAGTTAACTCTATTAGTCGAGTTAGGCCAATTGCGCTAAAAAAGAGCAAAACCGTGAAATTGTTCATTCAGTGCAAAAGCTGGAAGAAAAGCAGAATTGACGCAAAACTGATACGAGAAATGAATGGCACATTTACAAATACTGGAAGGGGGGATGTCGGGCCCAGTTCTAACTCTAGAACACGTAATTTTTTAATGATTGTGTGTCCTACTGGATTCACCCGACAGGGTAGGATGGACTTCGATCGCAGTTTATTACCCTTGATGTTCACGAAGTTCTCTAGGGCCAAAATCTGTGACTTAAAAAAATCACCATATGATATTAAAAACTACAACAAAGGGCAATTTGAAAGTTTTTACTGTAATCCCATGGCTGCCGCTTTGCTAAAAGGTCTTAACTGGTCAGAATTTATGAAGCATCTCGAAGTTGAACAAACTTAGATATTCTTATAGACGATTTTTGATCTATTCGCCTGTTTTTAATAAAAAAAAATAAATAAATTTCAGCATCGATTGGGGGGGACAACATAACAGCTATTTACATTCATGAGTTAGGCATTTAACAACGAAACAGCCCCCACAAATAGAATTTCATTTTTTTTTCGCCATAATGTTTTGACCTTCGAAATCTGCGTGATAAAAATAGGCTGATTTTGAAGCATCTCCGGTTTAGAGATTTCATTATATGAAGATTAATTTTTTAGCACTAATTTGCACTCCATTTCGAGAACGGCCAGAGAAATAATTCCAAAATGTGCCGAAATAATCCAATTTTTAATAGATACCTTGCACAGTACGTATATTCTTCAGTAAGCTAGTTAATATCCAAGAAAGAACACTTTGTACTAGTTATATCGTTGTTTTTTTCGTATTCCAAAATGATACTAATGTTACATTTATGCAGCGAAAATATAAATGGGTATCATCGTATCGTATCATCATATCACCTCCGAACCGGTAAAAATTTATAGGGGAAAAAATGTTGGTTCTAAGTTTTCAAAAATTGAATATTAAGTGTAATGTTTTCGGTTTTAAGTTTAACAACGATTACTTTATGAAGTTTTTGCTAACTAGTATACTAGATGTTTTAAAGGCTAAAAATAAGGAAAAATAAAAGGTAAAAGAGGTAAAGAAGGAAATATAGATGAGTTAAGTAAATGGGAAAATATATTCAAGTTTATATACCTTTAATCCTTATGAGCGAGGCTTTTTAGGGGGCATAAAGCAAGGCAGTGTAGTTTTATATGGATGCAATTATCAACGAATAGATTACGCTTAAACTGAGAGTATTCTTTAAATATGGGATTGCAAGTAACGATCGAAAGGCATTACCACAAAATACGAAAATATGGGATTATTATCGACACCCGCCAGATTGCTCTTCATACAGCAGTTTCAGATGTTATTATGAGATTGTTGGCATCCATGAATGATTCCTTAGATATATTTCATAAATATTGCATTTGTTAAGCACTTTATAGGATCATCATTTTTCTGTAGATAAAAAGATGTCATCAGGACCGTTAAAAGCACATCTTATGATATTTTGAGTAGAAACCCTGAAAAGAAGAAAAGGCCGCAATTTCAAGAATTTTAGGGAGTCAAATGCGATTCAGTATTTGATTAGTAATAAGGAATTTTCCATGGATGGGTTGATAGAAGTGCGCCCAGTTTTATGGTTGCAAAAATTTCGAATAAAGGAGCTTTCAATAATTTGACCCTCAATATCTTTTCAAGATTATAGTCACAAGGTAAAAAGCATCTCATAGTAACTTCAAAGTTCTGCCAACCAATGAGATGGGTGTACGTAGGTTCTAAAAGCGAAATTTTAAAAAGAACAGCTGTATACTTAATTAAGAAAGCACTGCTGTGTTTGAAAGCCATAATCCCGATAATATGATCTTATATTCTTCAGTTATCAAAGTATTTTTGCCTACAATTGATTATTGCGTCGATACTATTAGGAGGAAGTTACTTGATGGAGAAGAGTATTCATTTGAAATGCAATTAAGATTCTGTCACAAGAAATTTTTAGGGAATCGCAATTTATTTTTCCAGTTGTCAAACCTTGACAATTAGGAGGCAGTTTACAGTATTGATAACAATGATGAATCATCTACGCGGTTATTTGTTTAGGACCTTCAATTATTGGGGGCAAAATATGTCTACATTCCCTATAGTCATCCACAGCTTCTGTTCTTTGTACTTGTTATTTATTTCTTCATCATTTGAATATCCTCGTATCAACTGCTACATTTCCGTCAAATTGATAATTGCTCTTATTCTTTATCTTGATGGATTGAGGAGCAAGTAATGTTCCGTCCGAAGACAGCTAAATGCCATACGTACCATATCAAAAGTTGGTGCTAATTGGTATTATTGTCGGGATACGAAAAAAATATTTGTATACTGTCGTTAAGAATTATACACAGAATACTTAGATACTTTTTTGGCAATTATCGCGAGGCTTCGATAACAATAGCCAACTCAATTTGGAGGAATCCGGAGACCTCTCTCGATAGCAGGAATTTTGTCCAATTTTGAGTGCCACTCAACAACGTGTGTAAACTTCTTGAAGTCTTCAACAAAATTACCAATGTTCACCCTTCTGAGCCATGGATAAGAAACGAGATCTGCCAAAGTTAAATGATCGCTGACTAGGTAGCCCGTACCATTTCTCTTTAATCTTTCTTCAAGGACACCGATTAAACGAAGAGTTTCTTTGTAATATCTGTTGATCGCAAATTCATCCCTCTGAGGAGAAAATATTTCAAACCAATGCCATTGACCCTTCATTGGACCTAAGCCTGCCATCTGGAAAAAGATCCACTCCAACTCATCATAGTACTCGGATGTTCCTGGCTCGAATGAAAACTTTCTCTCCTTATCGTACCGATCAGCAAGAAAAATCATTATCGCAGCAGATTCATTAATGTACCTAACACTTCCGTCCTTCTCAACATAGGCTAGGGAAGGGATTCTGCCGTTTGCATTGAACTTCAAATACCATGGCTCCTTTTGAACGTTCTTAGAGAGCGCAACAGGATACACATAGTACTCAATTCCAAGAAGTTCACACAAAGTAGTAATCTTATATCCATTTGGCGTAGTCGATGTGTAAATGACTGGATATGGGGCCTTGGCTCCTTCAATCTTGGTAGGATCTTTTTCAGTAATAAGGTGGGCCGTCATTTTTGATTTTGCTAACACCGTCGATAGTTTTGAATACCGTCTCGAAATTTGAATAAGAAAGGTTTGTAAGTTGATTGGCATATAGAAGTTTGTGATTCAAGAGAATATAAAAAAAAAGTATAAGATTAGAAAAAAGGTCTGCTTAAATATTACTAATTGTGCGATCACTCTGACGTATCTGGCATAAAAATTGAACGTATAAAGCTTGTTAGCGCTTCCACTTTAGGATGTGTAATTTCACGTGACGTCAAAGTTTCCATTCGTATAGAAAACTAAATTTTTCCATGCCGGTTTCTCCCCTTTAAAAAAGTTTAGCATTAGTAATCCATGTGTCTCTTCACAATTATACTATTGCTTTCACATAGTAATAGTATCTTTGATGCAACATTTGAGGTACGTTAAACAATGCCACTTAAAATTTTAAAATCTACCTGTTGAATGGCCAGATGAAGCCTTGCAAAAGTTATAGTCAAGACAGCAAATAACATTATGTGTACGGATGTCTTTATATTTTGGCTTTTCCAAGATACGCACATCTTATTAAAACTCACCAAGCAAAATATCCATAGCTTGTGCACGTATATGTCAGAGTTCGATTTCATTACTTGCAACTGGCGACAAAGTTTGTCCGTCTATCTTATTTGTGTTAATGTTAATTCTCACCGTTGAAGAGACGAATAAGCTTCGTGCTCAGGTTGGTCTTTCACTGATCCCGGTCAGCGGAAGCGAAAGAAGTTTGGGAGCGAAGACTGGCCATATTAACAGAAATGAAAATGATATCACTTTGAATGTACAAGGACGTCGAAGTGGATGTCGTGAGATTTCCGTAGAGGAAACCAATAGGTTGAGAAATATTGTGGGTTTGAAGCCTCTTTCATCCGGTGGATTACATGAAACGGAAGTTCCTAACGGCCGTGACAAGTCTGATAATATCATACAAATAAAGAAAAAATTACACAAAATCACATCTGAATTGAAAGTGTCAGATCAAATAGCCAAGGGAGGTATTGTGGAAAGAACCAGTCCGAATACAAATACGCAAGATGAAGCTAAATGGTTGGAGAGTTTGGGCAAAGGAGATGTGGTAAGCAAAGAAAAACTTAAATTGCACTTTAAAGGATCGATAAATGAAACCCCAAAAAAGCGAATCACGGATACTAAAGAGGGAATTGTGAAAGATAGTTCTGATAACAAAATAATTCGGAGTTCTAAAAGCTTAGCAAACCTGAACAGTCCAAATGAACCGTCACGAAAATCAGCAAACTTAAATGATAATAATAAAGGTGTCACAAGAAAGAAAAGGAAGAAGTTCATGGTAATCCTAGATGATGATGAAATTGAAACTGTGCATTCCGATTATTTGAAGCCTAAAAGGATGAAGCGTCTCAAAAAAAAGACAAGAGATGGATTCCGAAATCAAGAAAAGTTTGCTATCTTTCCAGAAAGATTAAAGAATGTGGAGCTTGTGAATGAAGATGTTGGAAATGAGGATGATGAAGATATCAGAAAGTCCATGGATAGTTTCCGGAAGAAAGTTTTAACTCAAATGGCTCCGAGAGATATCCAAAAAAAGAAAGCCATTCAACAAAATGATAAAACACAAACCCGGGGAGTTGGTTTAGAAATTAATGAAGAGATAGATTTCTTGAATAAATTTGATTATGAAAAAAATGTTCAGATGAAAGGGAATCGCCGCCAAGAATTGAATACTGATACATCCTTTGATGACCACTCCAAATTGGGCCCTGCGGATACCAATGTAGTCAAAAGAGATATTTCAAAAATTATGGATAAAGGATTAAATGAAATATCGACCCTTGGTATTGGTGCAATGGTTGATGCTCTAAAAGATGCTACTCCAGAAAAGAAATCCTCGCCAAATCAAATCAATTTGGTTTATACAGATGATAGTGGCAAAGTACTAACAACTAAGGAGGCTTACAAGTATTTATCCCATAAGTTTCATGGCTTTAAAAGAAGGTGAATTTTGTTCCAGATCTATCAGTATGACACGTTTTGTATCTTTCCTAAATATCTGCAAACATGTACATTGAAGTTTAGTAATATATAACAACCCAAAGTAATAAATGCAAATTCAATTGTGTTTCCATCGAACGATGGAAAAAATAATGCCCTCACTCAGATTTGAACTGAGGATCCCCACATTACTAGTGTGATGCCTTACCAACTTGGCCATA
>ERZ746981.96-NODE-96-length-75656-cov-32.515593_pt1 | contig 75656 bp, 63 predicted proteins | sample MGYA00374948_ERZ746981 | MGnify/ENA primary metagenome ERZ746981 (study PRJEB28757, sample SAMN06711160) | food metagenome | host: microorganism | place: China:Harbin | collected 2017-01-30 | study: EMG produced TPA metagenomics assembly of the Analysis of Microbial...
CGACTGCGTTTCATTCGTCCGTATCCTTCTCGATCGGACTCTACTTTAAAATGGTGACATTTCCGGGGGGCACGTCAACCAGATAGAGGAGATTGGCTTTGGCCAGCCGGTCTGTCTGTTCGGTGAAGCGGAAATGGTCGAAGATGTCACGGGCGGCGGGGGAGAAGGCGTTGATATAGGCGGACAGGTTCTCGGCCAGGTTATCTGGATCATCCAGCACGCCTTTCAGCGTGAAGTCAGACGTGTTTACGAACCGCAAACCAGCGGCTTTCTCCATAAAAGGCATTGGGTCGATCCCTTTGCGCTCCCACTTCTCCTTTTCCTTCAGCACTTTGTCACGGGTCGGGGCCAGCACGGCATCAAGGCGGCGCAGAACGGTAAAGGGCAGGATAACCCGGCCGTATTCGGCTGGCTTGAAATCGCCACGCAGGAGATCGGCGACCTGCCAGATCATGGAAGATAGGGAGGCAGTATTGGGTGTCGTGCTCATGAGAAAATCTGGTCCGATGTCGAAAATATATGAATTACTGATTTTGAAAATGTTGCCGAAGCCACGCCGCAAACGCATCTTCCGCCATTGCGCCAGATGCAAGAGTCACCATCGCCTCGACGGCATCCGGGGCGCTGACCTGCACACGGGTTCCATTCAACCGAAGGAAAAGGATGCAACAGCTCCAGGCTGTTCGCTTGTTGGCGTCATTGAAGGAATGATTACGCGCAATGCCATAAGCATAGGCCGCAGCCAGGGGAGCGGCGTCCAGTGCCGGTACTTCAGTAGAGTGCCAGCAGTTTTCGGCGCGGGCTAACGTATTGTGCAGCATGTCCTCGTTTCTGAGGCCATGGGTCCCGCCATATTCCTTCAGGGCCTGATCGTGCATGAACAGCACCACGTCAGGTTCCAGAAACTCAGGCAGATCCGGCATCAGCGCTTGGCCAGTTCCTGAAGAACGTCAGCCTGCTCACGCAGCGTCTCGCGCGCCATCTGCATCTGGCGTTCAAGCTTGAGATTGCGCTTCACCAGCTTGATTCCGTCGACCATTTCGACCAGCGTAAGTTCCTGTCCGACTTCCAGACCAAGGCGGATACGTGTTTCCGCAGGAAGAGTAACGCCGACAGAATTGCCCTGTTTGCGCACGACGACCGTTTCCATGGCCTCATCTCCGTATTACGTTTTGTAATACATAGCAGGACTTATTTGGGAGCGGCAAGAAAAATCGAGTTGTCACTACGTCAGCTATTGCACTTGCCCAGCCAAAGCCCGGACCTTTCGTTTTCTCCCATAACTGCCTGTCTGCTTTATGGATTGCGGCAGACGGGGAGGGGGCATGCCTCTGGGCCGTATTTTTCGATCACCGGCGGTCGTGGCCGTGGTGTTCAGGGCCTTATGGCGTGTCGTTAATTGGGCCCTGAAAGCTTGTTTGAAAACAACTCATTGATAAAAAAGTTAAGAAAAGTTTTTGGGTGCCGCCTTTTTTCAAAAAGGCGGCGTCTTCTGAAGCTTTTTCCAAAAAGCTTCACCAAAAACTTTTATGATTTCAAGATGTTATCGAGCCTGACTTTTCAAACAGGCTCTGAGCTGAGGGGTGTACTTTCTGTTGCTCTGTCATGACTGTTTTTTTCGGATTTGGGGGAGAACAATAGATGCGGCGCTATCTTACGTGACAACCAGTGGGAGCGGATAACTGACGACACGCCGTAGCGATTTCCGTGTTACGGAAACGCTTTTCCATCCATACCGAGGACTCGCGCATGCCGCAGGTCTTGGCCTTCCGTTGATCAGGAATGAAGCGGGCGGCCTTGAATCCTTTCGGCTCCTGCTGGCGCACCGCAGGCTCGATGCGATAGGCGCTGCGCGTCACGCGGGGGCCGAAATCGCGTTCTTCGTTGTCCAGCGGAATTTCAGGCTCGTCCATGGTTAAGGAAAGCGCAATGACAGAACATTGACGCAGTGCACCTGATATTTTCCGGGACGTGTCATTCGGCAAAGAAATCTACGACGTCGAGATCCACGGCACCGGAAAGGACCAGTCCATAGGCCTTGTCAAAGCGGACGGCAGACCGTGACGATGTTGTCGATCCTTATGGGGTATGCCATGGAAAGGGGCATGCGGACAGATAAAACGATTTTAACGTCTACCGTTAGGACGTCGTGGGAACTCAACTCGTTTCAAACCGCTGTTAGTTAAGGCAATCAGATCAGCGGGCAGAGCAGCGAGCCTGCGTGGCGTCGTCTGGCATGGATTGCGCGCGACGGCAGCATCGTGGCTGGCTGAAACGGGATGCACGGAACGGGAGGTCATGTCGATCACAGGACACACATCTGCCGCATCCGTCAGCGTCTATGTGCGGCACGCAGAACAGAAAACGAGGGCGGTCAACGCCATTGCAAAGCTGTCCAGTCGCGCGCTTGATGAAAGGCGGCAGGCGAGGGGAATGACTAGCGTTTTGGAAAGGGGGGAGAAATCGTGACTAGCATACCACTGCCAGAGGAGGCCAGATCATGTCGCTAAGTCTTTGGGAATCAATCCTAACGCGGATGGTAGCGGCGGACGGATTTGAACCGCCGACCAAGGGATTATGATTCCCCTGCTCTACCGCTGAGCTACGCCGCCATCGCGTTAGGATGAGTGCGAAATATCCCCGCTCAAGGGAGAAGTCAACCCGTTATCGCCATGATTCCCTTATAAAAAGAATTCAGGCCGCAAGGTCGCGTTGTCGCCATGTGCGCAATATGCGTACCATACCCCAGACTATATAAGAGAAAAGCTGAGATTCATTCGTGAAAAACGAATTCATTACCGTTCTTACTGACCTTAAAAATCTTTTCGGGTGGTTGCCTGGGCCTGTTTCCTCCATTCTCATGCTCTGCGCTGCCGGACTGATGGCAGAACTTTTCAGCCGTTTCTTCACAAAGCTTATCCTTCGTATCCCGGGACAGAAGCGCGGCGCGTTCGTGCGTACCTTCACCATGGCCATGCAGCGCCCGGTGCGCATCATGCTGGTCGTGCTGTTTGTCGGAACGGCGCTGCCGGCGTCCGGCCTGCCATATGAAATGATCCAGGCCACGACGCATACATTGTTGGTACTGTTTGTGCTGATGCTGGGATATGCGGCAGTTGTCGCCACCCGTATCCTGTCGGAAGCCTATCTTGCGCGGATCAGTGACAAGAACGACAAGGACGATATCCTGCTGCGCACGCATATGACACAGGTGCGCATGCTGCGCCGGACGGCGGACCTGCTGATCGGGTTGCTGACGGTCGGGGCCTCGCTCATGACGTTCGAACCGGTGCGCCAGTATGGGCTGAGCCTGTTTGCATCGGCGGGTGCGGCCTCACTCGTGGTGGGGTTGGCCGCGCGCCCGTTGCTGACCAATCTGTTCGCGGGCATGCAGATCGCGATGACACAGCCCATCCGTATGGAGGACCTGATCATCATTAATGGTGACTGGGCCTGGGTGGAGGAAATAACCTCCACATATGTTGTTCTGCGGGTATGGGATTGGCGGCGGCATATCGTGCCGATTTCATATTTTCTTGAAAATACGTTCCAGAACTGGACCCATAATTCGGCAGCCCTGATCGGGGTGGTGTTCCTGTATGTGGATTTTCACGCCCCGATGGACCGTATTCGCGAACGTCTGCGCGAAATCGTGCATGCAGCCCCCCTGTGGGATGGCAAGGTATTCGATGTACAGGTCGCGGATTGCAGCGCACAGGTCATGACCATCCGCGTAATCGCCAGTGCCCGTTCTGCGATGCAAAGCTGGGACCTGCGCTGTGAAATACGCGAACAGATCATTGCCTTCCTGCGCGATGAATGCCCCGAGGCCCTGCCACGTGAACGCCTGTCCCATGTTGCCGCGGTTTCGGGACGCAGTGCGATGTACGATCCCATGATGCTCTCCCCGCCGATCGACCGGCCGCCTCCTGGGGCGTATTCAGGGCCGCGCAAGGCAGGGCCACCGCCCAACGGAACAAGGGGGCAGGGTCAGGGAACGCCGCAATAGGCAGCGCGAGGCGGCAGGAGATGATGCGGATAGTCACCTAGCAGCCTGCATATGAGTGGTTCCAGATGTCGTGCGATGCGCGCCTGCGCCATGGCGCACGGATGCAACGGCAGGCCTGGAGGCGATAGAAGCGGGTCCATGAACAGGCTGGCGTCAACCTTGCCGCCGGTCTGAAGGCAGGGGGCAAGGTCGATGTAATGCAGCCATCGCCCCCGCGGTGCGGCATAGGTGCGCAACATATGGTTCAGGCGCGTTGTCTGCGATGTCACCCATGCTGATCGCAGGGAGGGCAGAACACCAGGGAGGATGAGGGGGGTATCGGGGAATGCATGGTGTATGCGTTCCACAATGCGGCGGATGCCTCCTGCGGCCTGTCCCGCGCATTGGCCGAGATGCCCGAGGTTATTGACCCCGATCATCACGATGAAAACGCGCGGGGTGTTATGGAAATCCAGTTCCCCATGCATGAGACGCCACAGGAGGTTGCGCGTATCATCCCCCCGGAAGCCAAGATTGATCGCACGGCGATCCCCATAATAGGCCCGCCACACCGTGGCAAAATCCTGCCATGCCGGTGGTCCGTGGCGTTCCCAGTTATGGGTAATGGAATCGCCAAACCAGACCAGGTCGCATGCGGTGTGGCGGATATGGTGCTGCTTGCGCAAAAAACGCTCCCGCCACCATTGGGTTTGCATGCGCGATACGGCATGAATGGCCGGGTTGGCGTCCTGTGCCTGCATCGCCACCAATCGCTGTCAGCCCAGATAGATGAAGGCGAATACCCCCATTGCAATGCAGTAATATCCAAAAGGCTGCAGCGCCCATTTTTCATGATCGTGGAAATACCGCATCAGGATGACGGTGCTGAACAGCGCCACCACCGCCGCCACCACCGCTGCGATCCCGGCCGTCTGCAACTGCCCGGGGGCAAGTGTGATATGCCGCATCTCGAACGCTTCCTTGACGGTGGCCATCAGGATGACGGGCTGTGCCATCAGGAATGAAAAACGCGCCGCATTTTCATGCGACAGCCGACAGACAAGCCCCCCCACGATGCAGGCCCCGGAACGCGAAATCCCGGGGAAAAATGCAAGGCACTGGCACAGGCCGATGATGACGGCTTCCACCATGCCCAGAGAGGCGATGGGCCGGCTCAGGACATTTTGCGTGCCCCGGCCCCTGATCCGTTCCGTCAGCAAAAGCATCGCACCATTGAGCGTCAGGAAAATCGCCGCATAGCGCGCAGTGCCAAACAGGTGACGGATCATGTGTTCGAACAGGCCCCCCACGATCACCGCCGGAACCGTCGCAACGCCAAGCAGGATGAAGATGCGTACGCTCTCGATCTGCCGCTGCACGCCATCGCGTCCCGATGCGCCAGACAGCAGGGCGCGCCAGTCCCCCCAGAAAAACAGCAGCAGGGCAGTGGCGGTCCCCAGATGCAGCATGACCAGAAAAGGCAGGAACGTGTCCCCATGCAGGTCCACCGACCAGTGCAGGAGTGCGGGCACGATGGCCGCGTGCCCAAGGCTGCTGACAGGGAACAGTTCGGTTGCCCCCTGGATAATTGCAATGATGATTGCCTGCAGGAGTGTCATTGTCGGGATATCCGTGGCGAATTAGTCTATATGCAACGTCTGGATGCGATGGTCGATGCCATTGCTGCGATACATAAATGGGCAAAGGATCGTCATGGCAAGGGAAAGAAGCGGCGCGATCATCTCCAGTGGTCTGGTATTGCTGGTGGCGGCGGGGTTCTGTGCCTATGCCCGTGCGTCCCAGATGGGGCCGGACCGTGGCGGTCGCCCCCTGACGGCACGGTTTATTTCCGCCAACGGGCTGAAGGTCGGTGCCGATGTGGAACTGGGCGGGGTTTCGGTCGGGCGGGTCACTTCCATCGTCCTTGACCCCACGACCTATATGGCGAATGTGGGCTTTACGGTGGATCGTGCCGTCAATCTGCCCGCCGATACAAGCCTGTCCATCGGCAGCCCGTCGCTGACGGCTGATATGGCGCTGATGGTGCGGGCGGGCGACAGTAAGGCCACGCTTCCCCCCGATGCGCCCATAACCGACACCCATGAACCGGTCAGCCTGGAACAGCAGGTCAGCAATTACATCTTTGGCAATGGTGGCCTGCCTACGGACCCTTCCTGAACGATCCGCATGGCCACTCCGCATGGCCACCGGGCATCAGTCATTCATGGGATAGGACGCCAGCAGCCTGCGCTGTCGCAGCCAGCAGCGCAGCATTGTCATCGCGCCACTGGGTTTCCAGCCGGCCTTGCGTTTCTTCGCCCCGATGCGGAATGTTTCGCGGTAATGCATGAACTGCGCGGCATAGGCATCACGCAGGGTTGTGCGCGAATCCCAGATATGGGTGGCTTCGGACCCGACCCCATTGATTTCGATGATCTCGAATTTCTCACCCCGTAACAGGGCGGCGGCGGACTCTGCCTTTACGTCGATACGCCCGAAATGGAAATCGGGGATATCGTGCATGATGGCGTCGATCCGTGCCTCAAGCTCAGGCGTCACATCGGCCGTGCAGTCGTGGAAAATCGCACCCTTGCAATGGTTGCCCGTAAAGACGAGGGGCAGTGCCTCGCCCTTGGCTGGAACGTCGGCCAGGCGGCCGCGCAGGCGCGGGATATAGATCTGGGGCACCAGCCGCGTGCGCGGGTCCGCATGCAGCAGTTCTTCCACCGTGGAGCGACCATCCCCAACCAGAAGCGGAACCTCCTTGTAGGTCATGGAGGTGATGCGCCCGTGCGCTTCGTCGGGATGGCGGATATAGAAAATCCCGACTTCGTGTGAATAGGGGATCAGACGCTGTAGCATCAGCGAGACATGGCGCGGGAATGTTGCCAGTGCCTGCGCCAGCGCCCCGGCATCGGCCACCAGCTTGACCCCCGTGCCGTTGCACCCGATGTCGGGCTTCAACACCACCGGAAAGCCAAGTCCGGCATGGTCCATGGCCTGTATGGCGCGGGCGGTGTCGTTGTGTCCCGTTTCCACCAGCGTATAGGGCGCAATCCAGCGGCGCGCGGTCTCGCCCGCCATGTTGAGGATCGAACTCTTGCTTTCCCCGCACAGGCCGCCTGTCTCGATACGTGGGTTGGCGGCTGTCGGCAGGCTGAGGTCGCCATAACGCAGGCCCATCATGATCCAGTACATCACCACCGGGGTATAGAAGATCCATCCCGGCCAGAATTCGAACATGGACAGGGGGGACGGGGCCTTCGCGGGGGAGGAGGCGGGCGTGGAGATGGTGGACATGTCGGTCATCGGGATTGGCCTTGCAATCGGGCAATGGTACGGCTGATGAGGAAGATGGTTACGATAAAGCCCGCCAGTCCCAGCCATTTCCATGTCCCCAGGTGGGAAATCAGGAATTGTCCGACACGCAGGGACACGGCGAACAGCAGCGTTGTCCAGATCAGGGTTGCCAGCACGGCCGCGACACAGAACAGGCCCAGCCGCGCGCGGAAAAAACCACAGGCGGTATATAATGGCAGGCGTGCGCCGGGAATGAACCGGCTGATGAAGACGATACGAAAGACGTTACGGTCGAACCAGTGGCCTTCATGTTCCACGTTCGGCAATGTGACCCACCGGCGCGCAGGGGGCCAGCACGCGGCAAGATAGCCAAGCCCGTACAACCCGATATCCCCCACCACGATGCCGATATACAGCGCCACCAGCGCGACCGGCAGGTCCACATGCCCCGTCTGCACCTGCATGGCGGTCACGATCGTTGCCGCATCCTCCAGGATGAACGTGCCGACGATAATGGCCAGCCCCTGCAGCAGGGGGGAGGCCCCCGCCGTGGCAAGGAATGAAGTCAGGGATAAAGACATCTACGGCCAGCTAACGCACACATGGCGGCAAAGGGGAGGGGAACGTGACCAATAACTGACAAGCCTCTTTCAACTCATGACCGATGCAGGCCCAACGCCACGGGACGGCGTGACGCGACATGTCGAAGGCCGCGAAGGCCGCGAAGGATAGCGCACTAAGGCGCTGGCGCCGCCCCTGCGCGCCCCGTGTCCGACACAGGTCGTCGCAATCCGGCCCGCGCATAACCGTGTTATGGCGACCTTGTTGCATGCTTCCGCGATACGGACAAACCCGAAGTTGTTACCTGATTGTGTCCACCAGTCACGGCATGCGACACAAACCGCCCGGAATGGGGCCTGAAGGATTGAAACCACCCCGCCTCCGTGGCAGAGCATCACAATGCTTGTACGCCGCACATTCCTGCTGTCCGCCGTTGCCCTGTCCACCGGGGTGATCGCCCCCGCCCTGCGCGCGGGGCGGGCCTATGGGCATGCGCAGGATTACGCCACGTTCGTCGCGGGTGTGCGCGATGACGCGATTCGACAGGGGCTCGATACCGGGATTGCCAACAGGGCGCTGGACCTGTCCACGCCCAATGCGCAGGTGCTTCGGCTGGATCGTACGCAGCCGGAATTCCACCTGACATGGGCGCAGTACCGACAGCGCGTCATTACCCCCCGCAAGATCGCCGATGGCCGCACGGCCGTAGCGGTGCAGCGCGCGCTGTTTGATCAGGCGCTGACGCGTTATAATGTCGCGCCGGGGGCGATTGCGGGGATATGGGGGCTGGAATCCGCCTATGGCACGCGCATGGGCACATTTGGCGTCATCGATGCGTTGTGTACGCTGGCCTATGACGGACGTCGGGCCAAATTCTTCCACGATGAACTCATGAAGGCGCTGCATATCCTGGGGATGGGGGATATCGCCCCCGAACAGATGATCGGCAGTTATGCTGGCGCCATGGGACAGCCGCAATTCATGCCCAGCGCCTATCTGCGCTATGCCGTGGATATGGATGGCGACGGGCGGCGTGACATCTGGCATTCCACGGCCGACGTATTCGGCTCCATCGCCAGTTATCTGTCGCATTCCGGCTGGATCGGCGACGAACCGTGGGGACAGCAGGTCACGGTGCCCGATACCCTGGCGCAGGCTGCGCTTGGACGGACGCATACCAGGACCTTGCAGGAATGGATGGATGCCGGGGTGCGGCAGATCGACGGCAGTGCATTCCCCCGCGCGGACATGCGCGGCGCGATCCTGCGCCCCGATGGGGTGGGGGGCGAATCCTTCATGGTCTATCGTAATTTTAACGCAATCCGTCGTTATAATCCGTCGGATTTCTATGCACTGGCCGTTGGGCTTCTGGGTAACGAGATTACATGACATCAGGACACGCACAGCTTCGCACAGCCAAGCTTCCCGCCGCCATGCCGGGCCGGTATCCCACACGCCGCGCGGTCCTTTCGGGCGCAGTCCTGTCTGGCGCGGTAAGCGGGTTGGCCCTGTTGCCTGCGGGGCGGGCGTTTGCCGCACGCAGACATCATCCCGCACCTGGCCCGGCAGCCCCCGCCGCCGGGGGGGCAGAGGCGCCTGCCGGGTCCTATTCCCCTGCCAACAGCCTGATCGGGCCGGTCGATACCCCCGCGCGCTGGGCGTGCATCATCGACTATACCACCGGTGCCGTGCTGCTGGAAAAGGCGGCGGACGAACGCATGCCACCATCCTCGCTGACCAAGATGATGACGGCTTATGTCGTCTTCGGGATGCTGCGCGCGGGACGGTTGAAGCTTGATCAGACCCTGACCGTCAGTGAAAAGGCATGGCGCATGCAGGGGTCGAAGATGTTCGTCCCCCTGCAGGGCGCGGTCGCGGTGTCTGACCTGATCCAGGGCATGGTGATCCAGTCGGGTAATGACGCCTGTATCGTCCTTGCCGAAGGAGTCGCGGGGTCCGAGGACCAGTTCGTGTCCCTGATGAATGCACAGGCGGTACAGCTTGGCATGACCAATACGCATTTCATGAATGCGACCGGCTGGCCCGCGGATGGGCATTACATGTCCGCGCGCGACGTCACGACCATCGCGATGCACCTGATCCACGATTTCCCCGAATATTACCATTTCTTTGCGGAAAAGGGGTTCCGATACAACAGGATTTCGCAGGAAAACCGCAATGCGCTGGTGGTCAAGGGGATCGCCGACGGCCTGAAGACCGGGCATACCGACGCGGGCGGCTTTGGCCTGTGCGCCAGTTCCGAACGTAATGGGAACCGGATCGTCATGGCCATCAACGGCCTGCCATCAAGCAATGCCCGCGCGTTCGAGGGGGAGAGGCTGCTCGAATGGGGGTTTGTCAATTTCGAAAATGCGACGCTGGTACATAATGGGGCGGTCATCGACAGCGCGCCCGTCTGGCTTGGTAAGGCGGCGACCGTGCCGCTTGTCGCCACGCGCGATGTCCTGCTGACGCTGCCTCACGGCTGGCAGAACCGCGCGCGCATCGCACTGGATTACAAAAGCCCCGTGCCCGCACCGATCAAGGCGGGGCAGGTGCTGGGACAGCTTGTGATTTCCAATACTGGTCTGGCCGACATCATGGTGCCGCTGGTGGCCGGGAACGATGTCGGGCAGCTTGGCCTGTTTGGCCGGGCGTCTGCCGTGCTGGGGCAGAAACTGGGACGTCACTGAGGCGATGGCAGAGGTGATGACAGGGGCAATGACGGGACTGTTCATTACGTTCGAAGGGGGGGAAGGGGCCGGGAAATCGACGCAGGTTCGCCTGCTGCAAGAACATCTTGCCACGATCATGCCACCCGACAGGATTGTCCGCACCCGTGAACCGGGCGGGACGCCCGGGGCGGAGGCCGTGCGCGATTTCCTGTTGTTCGGCGAACATGACCTGTCGCTGCGCGCCGAAACACTGATGCATTTTGGCGCGCGCTATGACCATGTCGATCGCCTGATCCGCCCGGCGCTGGAGGCGGGAAAGGTCGTCATTTCCGATCGTTTCACCGATTCCACCGCCGCCTATCAGGGATATGGCAGGGGGATGGGTGATCTTGCAATCCTCGACCTGATCGCATCCCTGCGCCAGCAGACTGGCGCCCGGCCCGACATGACCTTCATCCTCAATGTTCCGCGTGCCATGGCGCGTGAACGCCTGCGCGCACGCGGCAATCGCCCCGACCGGTATGAAACCGCGGCGGAGGCCTTCCATGCCCGTGTGGCCGAAGGGTTTGCCGCCATCGCCCGGCAGGAACCGGGCCGGTGCATCACGCTGGACGCGGCCCAGCCGCCTGATATCGTGGCTCAGGCCGTCGCGCGGCATGTCGCGACGCGTCTGCCGATGTCGTGGGGACAGGGATGACAGCCCGATGACCGCCCCGCGCGAACGCACCCGTCTGCATGGGCATGACGCCGCGTGGCAGCAGTTCGCATCCGTGATGCGTGCTGGCCGCCTGCATCATGCATGGCTGCTGACGGGGGGGGACGGGATCGGCAAGGCGACGATGGCCTTCATGATGGCCCGCGCCCTGTTGAAGGCACATGACCACGACAGCCCGGTCGGCCGGCGCATCACCGCCGGGACGCATGCGGACCTGCTGGTGATCGCACGGGGGGTGGATGACAAAACCCGTCGTCCCCGCCGTGAAATCGTGGGCGATGACGTGCGCCCGATCGGGGCCTTCCTGCGTCGCACCGCGGCCGAGGGCGGGTGGCGGGTGGTGATCGTCGATGGCGCCGAATACATGAACCGCACCGCCTCCAACGCCATCCTCAAGATTCTGGAGGAGCCCCCCGCAGGTGCGATCCTGATCCTGACCTGCGCGGCGCCCGGTCGCCTGTTGCCAACCATCCGCAGCCGTTGCCGTACGCTGGACCTCGGCCCGCTGTCAGCACATGATTTACATGCCGTGCTGACAGATGTGGTTGATGATGCATACCGCGCGGATATCGAAAATATTATCCTCCTGTCCCATGGATCGGCGGGACGGGCGATTTCCCTGCTGCACAGGGACGGGATAAAGCTGTCCGCGCTGGTGGCGCAGGTGATGGATGGACAGGATGGCGGGACGGATGCCTATCGCATCGCCAGTAGCATCACGGAATCGGAAAATGGCTTTTCAGTCTTTTTCGATCTGTTATGCGATGCCATATCGGTAAGGACACGCGAACTCCTCCGTGCGCCACAAGGCCAGGGGCAATCACGCGACATGCGGCCCGAACGCATGGCCGATGCGTGGCAGGATCTGGTCCGGCTACGTGCGGAGACTGAAAATTTCAATCTGGATAAGCAGCAGGCGCTCCTGACGGCGCTTGCGCGGGTGAATGCAATATGACACGGCGCTATTACGTCACGACACCGATCTATTATGTGAATGGGGCGCCCCATATCGGACACGCCTATACCTCCGTCGCGGCGGACGTGATCGCGCGGTTCAAGCGGCTGGCGGGCTTTGACGTCTTTTTCCTGACGGGCACCGACGAACATGGGCAGAAGGTGGAGCAGGCGGCACAGGCAGCCGGCGTGACCCCGATCGAACTGGCCAACCGTGTCGCCGCGGATTTCCGCGATATGTATGACAAGATGGCCATCTCCTACGATGATTTCATCCGCACGACGCAACCCCGCCACGCCGAAGGGGCCGCCGCGTTGTGGAAGAAGCTGGAGGAGAACGGCCATATCTATCTCGGGGCGTACGAAGGCTGGTACGCGCTGCGCGATGAATGTTTCTATCAGGAAGAGGAACTTGTCACCGCGGCGGATGGCACCCGCACGGCCCCGACCGGCGCACCGGTGGAATGGGTGAAGGAGCCTTCCTATTTCTTCCGCCTGTCCAAGTTCCAGGACAGGCTGCTGGAACTTTACGAAACCCACCCCGGATTCGTGGAACCTGCGGGACGCCGTAACGAGGTGCGCAGCTTCGTCCGGGGGGGGCTGCGTGACCTGTCCATCAGCCGTACAAGCTTCAACTGGGGCATTCCCGTTCCGGGCGATCCGAAACATGTGATGTATGTCTGGGTCGATGCGCTGGCCAATTACCTGTCGGCCGTGGGCTATCCTGACGAAGGCGCGCCACGTTGGGATTTCTGGCCCGCGAACCTGCATCTGGTGGGTAAGGACATCCTGCGTTTCCATGCCATTTACTGGCCTGCACTGCTGATGGGGGCAGGGTTGCCGCTGCCGGAGCGTGTGTTTTCCCACGGATGGTGGACCATCGCGGGACAGAAGATGAGCAAGTCGCTGGGCAATGTCCTTGACCCGCGCGATCTGGTGGCGGAATTCGGCCTTGATCCGGTGCGCTTCTTCCTGATGCGTGAAATGCCCTTTGGCGGCGACAGCGATATCAATCGCAAGGCCATCATCACGCGCATGAATGTCGAACTGGCCAATGACCTTGGCAACCTTGCGCAACGCACCCTGTCGCAGATCGCGCGCAATTGTGCCGGCCTGCTGCCCGAACGCGCAACGCCCACGGCGGAGGATACGGCGCTGCTGGCGCAGGCCAGCCTGCTGCCTGATCTCATGCATGGGCAGATCGACCGTCAGGCGCTGACCGATGCGCTGGAGGAGGTGTGGAAGGTAATCCGCGCCAGCAACGCCTATATCGACCATCAGGCCCCGTGGGCGCTGAAGAAGACCGATCCGCAACGCATGGCCGATGTCCTGCGCGTACTCGCTGATGTCTTGCGTACCATCGCCACGGTCTTGCAGCCTTATATGCCCGGCAGCATGGATACGATGCTGACACAACTGGGTGTGGAAGCGACGGAACGCGATTTCGCGGCCCTTGGGACGCCGTTACCCGCAGGTCGTCCGCTTCCCGCGCCCAAGGGCATATTCCCACGCTTTGTCGAGGCGGAATCCCAGTGATGGCGCGGGGTGGATTGACGGATTCCCATTGTCATCTTGACCATTTTTCGGACGAAGAATTGCCTGACCTGCTGTCGCGCGCATGTGCGGCGGGGGTCAGCGGGCTTGTCACCATCGGCACGCGCCTGTCGCGCGCGGCGGAGCAGAAGCGGCTTGCCGGTTTTGATTCCGATCGCGTGCGCGTCTGGTGTACGGTGGGCACGCATCCCGACCATGTTGATGAAACCCCGGTGCCGACAGCGCATGACATCATTGCCCAGACGCACGACAACTGTGTCATCGGGATTGGTGAAAGCGGTCTGGATTATTTCCATGGCAAGCCTGAAATCCGTCCCCTTCAGCAAGAGAGTTTTCGCGCCCATATCGATGCGGCACGACAGACGGGCCTGCCACTGGTGATCCACACCCGTGATGCGGATGCGGACATGATGTCCATTCTGCGCGATGAGACCGTGGAAAACGGGGTCTTTCCCTTTCTGGTACACTGCTTTTCCTCCGGCCCGGAACTGGCGCGCACGGCGGTTGAACTTGGCGGATATATCAGTTTTTCTGGCATTGCGACCTTTGGCCGGGCGGAGGCCGTGCGCGCGGTTGCCGCAGAAATTCCCGCCGAACGCCTGCTGGTGGAGACGGATGCGCCGTTCCTTGCCCCGGTGCCAAAGCGCGGCAAGCGCAACGAACCAGGCTATGTCCCCCATACCGCACAGGTGGTTGCACGGTTGCGCGGTATGGGGGATGACGCGTTCGCCGCGTTGACCACCGCCAACTTCCACCGTCTGTTTACCAAGGCGGCCTGAAGCGATGGAAATGACCATTCTGGGGTGTGGTGGCTCCGCCGGGGTGCCAATGGTCGGCGGGGTGAACGGGGCAGGGGACTGGGGCCTGTGTGATCCGTGCGAACCGCGCAATGCACGTCTGCGTTCATCGGTGCTGCTGCGTGATGATACGGGCAATGCGTTGCTGGTCGATACGGGGCCGGACCTGCGGGCACAATTGCTGGCGCAGCGGATTACACGTGTCGACGCGGTGCTGTACACCCATGCCCATGCGGACCATATCGCCGGGCTGGATGAACTGCGTGCAATCAACCGCATCATCGGTCGTCCGATTCCCGCCTATGGCACGCGCGATGTCATCGACGAACTGGTCACGCGCTTCGATTATGTCTTTCGCCCCTGGACGCCCCCTTCCTTCTATCGCCCGGTCCTGACGCCCCATGTGATCGAAGCCGGGGGCGAAGCCATGATCGCAGGCATGAATGTGCATGTTTTCAGGCAGGTGCATGGCCATACCCTGACGCTTGGCCTGCGTGTGGGGCCAATGGCCTATTGTACGGACGTGGCGGAACTTGACGATACCGCGCTTGATATCCTCCATGGCGTTGATACGTGGGTGGTCGGCTGTTTCCAGCGTACGACCCATGTCTCCCACGGTTGGCTGGAACGCGTATTCGAATGGCGTGAACGTATCCGCCCGCGTCGTACCGTCCTGACCCATATGGGGCCGGACATGGACTGGGACTGGATGCAGCGGCATCTTCCGGCCGGGATCGAGGCCGCCTATGACGGGTTGACCCTGCGGACCTGACCTGACGGGCCTGGCGGCTACATGACGCAGGCCCTACCGATGGTTCATTGTGAAGATTTAGGTTGAATCCGGCACATCCCCGGCGATAGCGTAAACAGACGGGCCGATCCTGCAAATCGGGACCCGTTCTTTGCGGGGTGACAAAATCACTAGGTTATATCAGGGCAATAATGCCCGGCCTCACGATACCACGCCCATGCAGGCGAGCGGTCGTGTCCATCATCGCCAGACCAGAACGACAGGTTGCTGAAACTCTGCCCCCTGCATGAAGGGGGCCCAGGCAAAAGATACGACGCATACTCATCCTACGGTTCACCCCGAACCCTGCTGATTTCGGAGAAATCTGCTGATGGCAAATGAGTTCAATGTCTTCTCCCTTGCGACGGCAATGCGCGATGAACACCGCGAAGTCGAAATGGGGCTGTCCGACTATCTCGAACATTGCAAGGTCGATCCTTCCTGTTACGCCACTGCGGCGGAACGCATGCTCCGCGCGATCGGAGAGGCGGAGACGACCGACACGTCCCGCGACCCGCGCCTGTCGCGCATCTTCATGAACCGCACGGTGCGGACCTATCCCGCATTTTCCGATTTTTACGGGATGGAAGAAACGATCGAACAGATCGTCGGCTTTTTCCGGCATGCGGCGCAGGGGTTGGAGGAACGCAAGCAGATCCTCTACCTTCTCGGGCCGGTGGGGGGCGGCAAGTCATCGCTGGGCGAACGCCTCAAGGCGTTGATGGAGAAAGAGCCGATCTATGCGCTTAAGGCCGGGCGTCACATCAGCCCGGTTTTCGAAAGCCCGCTTGGCCTGTTTGATACCGAACGTATGGGACCGTTGCTGGAGGCGCAGTACGGCATCCCGCGACGCCTGCTGACGGGTATTGCAAGCCCGTGGGCCATCAAGCGGCTGGAGGAATTCGACGGCGACCTGTCGCGTTTCAGCGTGGTGAAACTTCATCCCTCCCGCCTGCGCCAGATCGCGATCGCCAAGACCGAACCGGGGGATGACAATAACCAGGACGTTTCCGCCCTGGTGGGAAAGGTCGATATCCGGCAACTGGAGAACTATAGCCAGAACGATCCCGACGCCTACAGCTTCTCCGGCGGGCTGAACCGTGCCAACCAGGGCATCCTTGAATTCGTGGAGATGTTCAAGGCCCCCATCAAGATGCTTCATCCGCTGCTGACGGCCACGCAGGAGGGGAATTATGTCGGCACGGAAAATATCGGGGCCATCCCCTTTACCGGTGTCATTCTTGCCCATTCGAACGAGGCCGAATGGCAGGCTTTCCGCAACAACCGCTCCAACGAGGCGTTCCTTGACCGCGTCTGCGTCATCAAGGTGCCGTACTGCTTGCGCGTCAGCGAGGAAGCGCAGATCTATGACAAGCTGATCGACACATCCAGCCTGTCACAGGCCCCGTGCGCGCCCAATACGCTGGAGATGCTGGCGCGGTTTGCCGTCCTGTCGCGCCTGAAACCCCATCCGAATTCCACCCAGTTCGCAAAGATGCGGGTCTATGACGGGGAAAACATCAGGGAGACCGACCCCAAGGCCCGCACGATGCAGGAATATCGCGACGCGGCCGGCGTGAACGAGGGGATGAACGGCATTTCCACCCGCTTTGCCTACAAGGTGCTGTCGGCCACGTTCAACCATGACCCGACGGAAATCGCCGCCGACCCGGTGCATCTGATGTATGTGCTTGAACATGCCATCCGGCGCGAACAGTTCCCCGCAGAGGTGGAGGCGCAATATCTTGCCACCCTCAAATCCGACCTTGCCGGGCGTTATGCCGAATATCTGGGGCACGAGATCCAGAAAGCCTATCTGGAAAGCTATAACGATTATGGCCAGAACCTGTTTGACCGGTATCTTGAACATGCCGACGCCTGGATCGAGGATCAGGACTTCAAGGACCCCGATACGGGGCAGATGCTGAACCGCGACCTGCTCAATTCCGAACTGACGAAGACGGAAAAGCCCGCGGGCATCGCCAACCCCAAGGATTTCCGTAACGAGGTCGTCAAGTTCGCCCTGCGCGCGCGCGCGAACAATGCCGGGCGCAACCCGTCATGGACATCGTACGAGAAAATTCGCGACGTCATTGAAAAACGGATGTTCAGCCAGGTGGAGGACCTGTTGCCGGTCATCAGCTTCGGTTCGAAAAAGGACCGTGAGACCGGGCACAAGCACGATGAATTCGTGGGGCGCATGATTGCGCGGGGATACACGGAACGCCAGGTCCGTCGGTTGGTTGAATGGTACATGCGGGTCAAGCAGTCGGCCTGACACATGGAACATGGTGGTAATGCGCAGTGGACATCATTGACAGACGTTCCAATCCCCATGGGAAAAATATCGAGAACCGGCGTCGCGTGATCGAACGCGCCCGCGACGCCGTCCAGAAATCCGTGCGCGAGGCCATAGCGCACGGCAGCATACAGGAGACCGGACATGACAGAAGCGTCACCGTACCGGCGGATGCGCTGCATGAACCCTCGTTCCACCGGGTTTTCAGCGGGGGCAGCCGTCACTTCATCCTGACGGGGAACAAGGAGTTCTGCCGTGGCGACAAACTGCAACGTCCTCCTGCCGGTGGTCAGGGCGGTGGCGGCACGGGGGAGGGAAACCCGTCGGACGCGGGGGAAGGGGAAGACAGCTTCCGCTTTGTCCTGAGCCGGGAGGAATTCCTCGACCTGTTCCTGGACGATCTTGAACTGCCTGACCTGGTCAAGCGTGAACTGTCCACGACCGAGACGACGGCCCCCATGCGCGCGGGGCTGAGTAACGAGGGGTCCCCATCGCAACTGGACCTGTCGCGCACGATGCGCCGGTCCATTGCCCGGCGTATCGGCCTGCGTCGCCCGCGCCCCGATGAAATGGTGCAGGTGGAACAGCGCATCGAGGCGCTGGAGGCGCAACGCCCGTTAAGTGCGCACGACCTTGATGAACTGCATCAGTTGCGTGAACAGCGCACAACAATGCAGCGTCGGCTTGCACGCATTGCGTGGGTGGACCCCGTTGACCTGCGTTACCGCCGCCACGCCGTGGTGCCACAGCCCGTCACACGGGCGGTCATGTTCTGCCTGATGGATGTTTCCGGCTCCATGACCGAACGGATGAAGGATCTGGCCAAGCAGTTTTTCGCATTGCTGCACGTATTCCTTGAACGGCGTTACCGCACGCTGGATATCGTGTTCGTGCGCCATGCCGAACGGGCGGAAGAGGTGGATGAAAATACGTTCTTCCACGACCCCAGCACAGGGGGCACGCTGGTGTCCTCAGCGCTTGAACTGATGGCTGATATCCAAAAGAAGCGCTATCCGGTCCAGAGCTGGAACATCTATGCGGCGCAGGTATCCGATGGTGATAACCTGCCTTCGGACATGGCCCGTGCCTGCGGCATATTGACCGGGGATATCCTGCCGAACGTGCAGTATTTCGCCTATATCGAGGTTTCGGCCTCTGGCGCGGTGATCCGGGGACAGACCGACCTGTGGCGTGCCTATCACGACATTTCCACGCATGTTCCCCACCTTGCCGTCCGGCGTGTCACCGAACGCAAGGATATCTTCCCTGTCTTTCGTGACCTCTTCTCGCAGCAGCCTGAAAGGGAAAACGCATGATGGACCTTCGCCCCGCATCCCCTGTCACAGGCACATGCTCCGGCCTGCTCTATCAGGGCAACGACTGGAATTTCGAGATATTGCGCGACTGCTATGATGCCGTGGCGGACATCGCGGAACGTGAACTTGGCCTGACGACCTATCCCAACCGGCTGGAAATCATCACGTCTGAACAGATGCTGGATGTCTATACCGCCCATGGCATGCCGCTTGGCTATCGGCACTGGTCGCTGGGCAAACGTTTCATTGCCCATGAAAATGCCTATCGCCGGGGCATGATGGGGCTGGCGTATGAGGTCGTCATCAATTCCGACCCGTGCATCAGCTATTTGATGGAGGAAAATTCCGCCACGATGCAGACATTGGTGATCGCGCATGCCGCGTTCGGCCACAATCATTTCTTTCATAACAACCGCCTGTTCCGTGAATGGACCAACGCGTCGGAAATCCTCGATTACCTGGAATTCGCGCGTGGCTATATCCACCAGTGCGAGGAACGTCACGGCATCGCGGCGGTGGAACGTATCCTTGACGCCGCCCATGCGTTGCAAGGGCAGGGGGTGCATCGCCATTCGGGCTCAAGGCGCCTTGACCTGCGTGCGGAACAGCAGCGCGCACAGGCACGACGCCTGCATGAGGAGGCGACCTTTAACGACCTGTGGCGCACCGTGCCCGTCGATGAAGAGCAGCAGCCCGACACCACATTGAACGACCCGATGCGCCGGCGCCTCGGCCTGCCGGAAGAAAACCTGCTCTACTTTCTTGAAAAACATGCGCCGCTGCTTGCCCCGTGGGAGCGCGAGGTCATCCGCATCGTGCGCATGATCGCACAGTATTTTTATCCCCAGCCACAGCTCAAGATGATGAACGAAGGGTGTGCGACATGGGTGCATGATTACATCATGCGTCGCCTGCATGAAAACGGGCGTATCGACGACGCGTCGTATCTGGAGGCGATCCATTCCACCAGCAATGTCATCACGCAACCCGATTTTGACGCGGGCGGGGGGCCGTCGTTCAATCCCTATGCGCTGGGCTTTGCGATGATGGGTGACATTGCACGTATCTGCACGTCGCCCACGGCAGAGGACCGTGCATGGTTCCCCGAGATCGCGGGCAATGACCGGCCCATCGAAACCCTGAAACATGCATGGGCCGAATTTCGCGACGAAAGCTTCATCCTGCAATATCTGTCCCCTGCCGTGATGCGCAGGTTCCGCATGTTCCGCATCCATGACGATACCGCAGCGCCATACCTGTTGGTGGATGCGATCCATGATGACGCCGGATATCGCGATATCCGGCGCACGGTGGCGCAGAACCACGATCCCGCCAACATGAATGCGGAAATCGAGATCACCGGCGCCAACATGCATACCGACCGTATGCTGACACTGGAACATCGCACGACGCGGGGGCACCAGTTCCATGCCGATGACGCGCGCAGGACATTGCAGTACATGGCGGACCTGTGGGGGTATGGTGTTCAGTTGCTTGAACGCGATGCGGATGATGGCACGGTTCTGGCGACCTATGAGGCGACAGGGCGTGGGGGCGTGCGGCGCGGATGACCCCCTGACATTTTATTTTCCATGCCGAATCCGGGCCAAAGGATGCGCACAACGCTTGCAAGGCCCCGATTCACGGCTTATGAGGGTGCGCCAACGGTCGGGTACCCGCGGCACTGGGGACCCTCCACTGTCTGATTGAGGTTCCTGCAGCATGTCTTCCACGACGAAACCGGTTTCCATTCCCCGTATCGAGGATCGTATCCGCGAGGCCCTGGCGTTTGACGACGTGCTGGTGGTGCCCGATGAATCCAACGTCCTGCCTTCGGAAACTTCGACCAGAACGCGCCTGACGCGCCGGATCGAGCTGAATATCCCGCTGGTCTCCTCCGCCATGGATACCGTGACGGAAGATAACATGGCCATCGCCATGGCACAGAACGGTGGCCTGGGTGTCATTCACAAAAACCTGACGATCGAACAGCAGGCCGAGCAGGTCCGTCGCGTCAAGCGCTTTGAATCCGGCATGGTCGTCAACCCCGTCACGGTTTTCCCCGACCAGACACTGGCGGAGGTGAACGCCATCATGTCGCGCCATGGCATCAGCGGCCTGCCGGTTGTGGAACGCGACACCACGCGCCTTGTGGGAATACTGACCAATCGTGATGTGCGTTTCGCCACCGATCCGGGACAGCGCGTTTATGAACTGATGACCCGTGAAAACCTGGTGACCGTGCGTCAGGATGTCGCGCGGGAGCAGGCACGCCAGTTGCTGCACCGTCACCGGATTGAAAAGCTGCTGGTCATTGATGACGAGGATCGCTGCGTCGGCCTGATTACCGTCAAGGACATGGACAAGGCGGTGATGCACCCCAACGCCAACAAGGACGAGCTCGGCCGCCTTTTGTGTGCCGCGGCGACCGGCGTGGGCGAGGACGGCCTGACGCGTGCGCGCGAACTGATTGACGCCGGGGTGGACGTCATCGTGGTTGATACCGCCCATGGCCATTCACGTGGCGTCCTGACCTCCATCGAGAAGATCAAGGCCATCCGCGAAGACATCCAGATTATCGCAGGTAACGTCGCAACGCCGGAAGCGGCGCGCGCATTGATCAAGTCGGGTGCCGACTGTGTAAAGATCGGCATCGGGCCGGGGTCGATCTGCACCACGCGTATCGTGGCGGGCGTGGGCGTGCCGCAGTTTTCCGCCGTCATGGAAACATCGGCCGCCTGTCATGAACTCGATATCCCCGCCATTGCGGATGGTGGCATCCGTACCTCTGGCGATATCGTGAAGGCCATCGGCGCTGGCGCGGATGTCGTCATGATCGGGTCCCTGCTGGCCGGGACCGAAGAAGCCCCCGGCGAAGTGTTCCTGTATCAGGGGCGCACGTACAAATCCTATCGCGGGATGGGCAGCCTGGGCGCGATGGCGCGTGGGTCGGCCGACCGTTATTTCCAGCAGGAAATCAAGGACACCCACAAGATGGTGCCCGAAGGGATCGAAGGCCGCGTCGCCTATAAGGGGGCGATGGGGGCTGTCATCCACCAGCTGGTGGGCGGCCTGCGCGCGGGTATGGGCTATACCGGTTCAGCCACCGTCACCGACCTGCAGCAGCGCGCGCGGTTCCGCCGCATCACCGGCGCGGGCCTGCGTGAAAGTCACGTTCATGACGTGTCCATCACGCGCGAAGCGCCGAATTACCGGCAGGATTGACGGCATCATTACAAAAGCGATTACACGTCCATGACCCCCAGTGCACGGCTGTCGGCCGCCATCGACCTTATATCCGCGATGGAGGCCACGCCGTTCCGGCCGGCCGACGCGGTTGCCAATTCTTTTTTCCGCGAACGCCGGTATATCGGCGGGGGGGACCGCAGGGCCATTTCCGCCCGGGTCTGGGATACCCTGCGCCATTGGCGTCGCCTGTGCTGGTGGATTGAACGGGCCGACGCCCCGGTCACGCCGCGCACCCTTGTGCTGGCGCTGGAGGTTCTGGCGCGTCAGGACCGGATGACACCGGAGGAACTGTTCAGCGGGGAACGTTACGCGCCGTCCCGCCTTGATCCGCAAGAACGTGCCCTGTGTGCTTTCCTGCGGGGCAAGTCGATGGACCATCCCGAAATGCCACGGGCGATCACGCTGGAGGTGCCTGACTGGCTGCTGCCCCGGGTGGAGGCCACCTTTGGCGCGCAGGCCGATGCGGAACTTCAGGCGATGATGGGCGAGGCCACGTTGGACCTGCGTGCCAACCTGCTCAAGACCACGCGGGAAGCTGCGCGCATGGCCTTGGCGCAGGAGGGGATCACGACGCAGGACACCACGCTTTCGCCATGGGGGCTGCGCGTCGCGGGGCGGCAGCCTGTGACCTCCACCGCAGCGTTCCGTGCCGGGCTGATTGAAATCCAGGACGAAGGCAGCCAGCTTGTCGCCGCCGCCGTGGGGGCAGAGCCGGGCATGCGGGTTCTGGATTACTGTGCCGGGGCAGCGGGCAAGACGCTGGCGATGGCCATGACGATGAATAATCGTGGCCACATTGTCGCCTGTGACGTGTCCGAACCGCGATTGGACGGGGCGGTGCGGCGCCTGCGCCGTGCCGGCGTGCACAATGCCGAACGCCATCTTCTGGCAACGGGTGACAAATGGGCACGCAGGCGTGCGGGCAGTTTTGACCGCGTGCTGGTGGATGCACCCTGCACCGGGACGGGCACATGGCGGCGGAATCCAGATGCACGCCTGCGCCTGCGGGAGAGTGATCTGCTCGAACTGATGGAAAAGCAGTCAGACATTCTGGATCGTGCGGCGGCATTGCTGCGCCCGGGCGGACGGCTGGTCTATGCCACGTGCTCCATCCTGAACGAAGAAAACCATGACCAGATCGCGGCCTTTGTGCAACGTAACCCCGCCTTTCGGCTGGTGACGCCCCCACAGGGCGAAGGGATCATGCCAGCGGGCCTGCTGGTGGGGGGGCAAATGAGTCTTTCCCCCCTGCGAAACGGGACGGATGGCTTTTTTACCGCCGTGATGGAACGCGTCGCCTGACAGGATTTTTTTACTCCTGATGTACGAATATCGACCCCATGCGACGGGTGTCGGCCCCATACTGGTCGATGCGGCGTAGCCCTGTTCTTTTTCCGGGCCGCGCCATCGGGGTTCCCGACAGGACATAACGATACGGGAAACATACATGCAGCATAATCTGGCGATCGGGCTTCTGTGCATTCTGGGGGGCGGAATTGCGGCGCAATGGGTCGCGTGGCGGTTCAGGCTGCCCGCCATCGTCCTGCTGTTCGCGCTGGGGCTGGTTTATGGCCCGGGCTTGGGCCTGCTGCACCCATCCGCGACGATCGGCAGCTATTTTCATCCCCTGATTTCGCTGGCGGTTGCCTTTATCGTGTTCGAAGGCGGGCTGGCGCTGAATGTGCGGCAATGGCGCACTTCGGGGGAGGGGGTGTTGCGGCTGACGGCTGTGGCGCTTCCGATCAACTGGGTGCTGGGCACCCTTGCCGCGCATTTCGTCGGCCACCTGCATTGGGGGACGTCATGGCTGTTCGGTGCGATCATTGTCGTGACCGGCCCCACGGTGGTGCTGCCGTTGTTGCGTCATACCAAATTGCGCCCACGGGTCGCGGCCTTCCTGCGGTGGGAGGCGATCGTCAACGACCCGATCGGGGCGATCCTTGCCACCCTTGTCATGGAATTCCTGCTGCTTCAGCCTTCGCCAACGGGCGATGTCTCCCTTGCGGCGATAGAGATCTGGCCACACCTGCTGTTCAGCACCATGTTTGCGATCGGCTGCGGCATTTTTCCCGCGCTGCTGGTCAAATTCCTGTCCAGTCGTGACCTTCTGCCTGAAATCCTGCGTATTCCCATCATCCTGACCTTTGCCATGAGCATGGCTGCCATATGCAACCTTGTGATGGCGAGTACGGGCCTGATGGCGGCCACCGTGTTCGGCATGGCGCTGGCCAATCTGAATGTTGTGGGCATTTCCGAACTGCGCCGTATCAAGGAATCCCTTGGTGTCATTGTGGTGTCATGCCTGTTCGTCGTCCTGACGGCCGACCTTCATCGCGATGTGCTGCAAAAATTGTCCCTGCCGATTCTTGCACTGACACTGACTGTGCTGTTCGTGGTCCGGCCGCTGGGGATTTTCCTTTCCACCATCCGGTCCGACCTGTCATGGCAGGAACGCCTGTTCGTTGGATGGATTGCCCCACGCGGGATCGTCGCCGCCGCGGTCGCGGGGGCGGCGGGCCTTCAGCTGCGTGATGCGGGTGATCCCAGCGCCGCACTGATTACGCCCGCGGTGTTTGCCGTCATCGCCACGACCATGATCCTGCACGGGTTTTCCCTCCGGCCACTGGCACGCTATCTGCGGCTGACACTGTCGGATGAACCCGCGCTGGCGATCATGGGGGCCAATGCATGGTCCACCAATCTGGCGACCATCATTCATCAGCAGGGGATTCCGGTGGTTCTGGTTGATACCTATTCCGGGGCGCTGGAAAAGGCCGACCGGCAGGGCGTGCCGACCCTGAAGGCCGAACTCCTGTCCGAAGAAGGGCTTGAACGGCTGGAGGAGCGACCTGCGGATTATCTGATCGCGGCGACGCCTGATGCGATCTATAACGGGCTGGTCTGTGCGCGGCTGGCCCCGGATTTTGGGCGGCAGCGCGTATTCCAGGTCAGTCCGGGCGTGGCACGGCTTGACCTGTATCGTGGTGTCAGCCGGGAATCGCGGGGCAAGGTTCTGGGGGAACCGTCATGGAATTTTTCCATGATTGATTCCCTCTTTGACAGGGGATGGCGTTTCCACTGTCATGTTATAACGGACCCGTTGCAGGAAAATGATATCGCGCAGGGACATGCGATGGTTTTCATGGTGATTCGCAAAGGGGTGGCGATATGGGTCATCTCTGCCGAGGATGAGGTCCGTTCCGAAGCCGGCGAGGGGGATATGGTCATCGTATTCCAGCCCCCGCCCGCTGCATCCCCTGACCCTGTGGCGGCATAGGGGACGCGGGATTCAGCGCGTCATGCCGGGGGGCAGGACCTCGATTTCAGACAGCCCCATTTCCAGCAGATGCCGCAGGTCAGATTCGGGCACTGCGATGCAGCCCTCGGTCGGGCGACCGCCTGTCTGGGGAAGGTGAAGGAAGATGGCGGAGCCACGTCCGCGTACAGGCGGCGAATCATTGTAACCCAGAACGACGATGATGTCGTAGACGTGATCGTCACGCCACAGGCGTTCATGCCGACCGGCATGTGGCAGGATCACATACTGGTTATAATCGCTCTCTGCCGGATCGTCACACCAACCATCGTGCGGCGATAATGGTTCCACCGGCAGGCGGCAAACCGGGGCCGCGACCCGGTCGGCACGATAGAAAACCCGCCGCAGCGGAAGGATTCCAACCGGAGTGGCATGATCTCCCTCGATTTTATGCAGTGTGACGCCATTCGCGCCAATGGCTGCGGGTATCCGCCTGTTCATGCAATGCAGTTGTGCGTCCAGACCGGTATTCGATTGCAAAATAGCGCGTATCATGAATTTCTCTGTGTAAGGTCGCATGTGTGTTATGTCCGGCCTGCGTATGGCTGGATATGGTTTCGCGATCATTGGGCGACAGCCTGATGCGACATGTTATCGTATCATGAAAGTCGAATAACCGATTCCGAATCTCGGAACGGACAAAGTTATAAAGAGGGTTCGATGGCGGGTGCACGTCCCATTCTGATAGCGGACGACGATCAGACGTTACGTCAAATGCTCGTTGAACAGCTGCAGGTTGAAAGTGAATTTGAAGCAATCGAGGCAGGGTCCGTCGCTGAAGCATGGGAAAAGCTGAATGCGCCGGGTGCCCGTTTCGATGCGATCATCCTTGATGTTTCACTCCCTGATGGCGACGGGCGGGATTTCTGCGCCGATCTGCGGCGTAAGGGGAAGCGTATCCCGATTATCATCCTGACGGGGTCGGATGATGAAACGGATGTGGTGCGCGGCCTTGATGCCGGCGCCAACGATTACGTGGCAAAGCCGTTCCGTATCGCGGAACTGCTGGCGCGGCTGCGTGCGCAGATGCGTATTTTCGAAAATAGCGAAGATGCCGTTTTTGCCATTGGCCCGTATATTTTCCGCCCTTCGGCCAAGCTGCTGCAGGAAACGGAAAAGAACCGCCGCATCCGCCTGACGGAAAAGGAAGCCGCGATCCTGAAGTTCCTGTATCGCGCCGGTACACGTCCCGTGCCACGGCAGGTGCTGCTGAACGAGGTCTGGGGTTATAACGCAGCGGTGACGACCCACACGCTGGAGACGCATATCTATCGCCTGCGTCAGAAGATCGAGCCCGATCCGACCAATGCCACGCTGCTTGTCACCGAAGGCGGCGGGTATCGTCTTGACCCCGAAGGCGGCAAGAGCGCGGCCTGATTCCGCTTTTTTCAGCTCATGTCATGCGGTGAGGGGCCCTGTGTGTTTCACCGCATGGAGTGTGTGGCGGGCAGGGTCCACAATGCTGTCCGCACGCGCCCTGTTTTCAAAAGGGCACTTCCCGGAAAAATTTGGGCATTCCCTATCGACGGCCCGTTTTAAAACCGTTGGCGGCGGGTGAGGTATCCCGGCCCTACGGCAAAGGGGCGTCACCACAGGGCATCACCACAGGGGCGCACGACACGGGAGTCATGGTTATGCGGGCATGGCTATATCGCCAGGTCCACAATCACCGGGACATGGTCTGACGGCTTTTCCCAATCACGAACGGGACGCAGGACCGACATGTCGCGTAATGCGGGCACAAGGTCAGGCGTCACCCAGACATGGTCCAGGCGCCGTCCACGGTTGGACGCGCTCCAGTCCCGGTTGCGATAGGACCACCATGTGTAGAGCTTTTCATCCGCCGGAACAAAGTGCCGCATGGCGTCAACAAAGCCGCTGTTCTGCCATGCCAGCAGGCGTGACGTTTCTTCGGGCGTGTGGCTGACAATCTTCAGAAGCTGCCGGTGGCTCCAGACATCATGTTCCAGTGGTGCGATATTCAGATCCCCCACCACCACCGTTCGGCGGACATCACGTTGCGCGAACCATGCGCGGGCTTCTTCGACGAATGCAAGCTTGTGCGCGAATTTCGGATTTTCCACCGGATCAGGAATATCGCCGCCCGCAGGGACATAGAAATCATGCACGGTCACGGCGTCCGCGCCTTCTCCGTATTCCACGGCGATATGGCGGCAATCGCCCCTGTCGCACCAGTCTGGCGTATCGGTCAGCATGCGCATGGGCTGGCGGCTGAGGATCGCGACACCGTTATAGCTTTTCATGCCGCGAAAACAGACATGGGGAAATCCCAACGCCTGCACCGCGTCCAGCGGGAACAGGTCGTCCGTGACCTTGGTTTCCTGCAGGCAGACGATATCCGGCTGGTTCTCCGCGCATAACCGCTCCAGCAGGGGCAGGCGCAGACGAAGCGAATTGATATTCCATGTCATGATACGCATAGGGGGTGAATTACCCATCAGCCCGCCCCTGGCAAGGGCAATTCGCGCCAGGAAGCGCCAACATTCCCACGAAAATGCAAAGTGGGGACAGGGGGGAGAAGTCCAGACTTTCGTACGAAAGCAGAACAGATCCAAAAGAAGCCTTGAAATCACATGGGAAAACCTCGAAATACCCCTCAACGGCCTTCAGGTCTGAATTTTATTCACCTGAGGGCTTGACATCATTGTTTTCCAGCAAGTTGCGTGCCTGAAGGGTCTCCTTTGGTCCTGCATCCATCCATAATTGTTTCATATCAAATGGTTATGCGTTGTGATGTTTTTTTGGGCAATCCAAAGGCAGGGGAGGAAAACCGCCATGCGCATGATTTTATCTGCCTCTGCTCCACAGACTTATCCACAACTTCGGTGGATGAACGATTTTCAATGATCCCGGACGAAAAGACCATCACCACGATCCCCACTTCCCCGGCCCTCCCATCGCACGAAAGCGCAACCCCGGTGGGGGTTGCCGCGATTCACAAGGCGCTCCAGACCATGCCCCTGTCACCGGGGGTCTATCGCATGCTGGGCCGCAAGGGGGAGGTGTTGTACGTCGGCAAGGCGCTCGCACTGAAAAAGCGCGTCACGTCCTATACGCAGGTTCACCGGTTGCCGGAACGGTTGCGGCGCATGGTGTCGGAAACGGCGTATATGGAGATCGTCACCACCCATACCGAGGCCGAAGCCCTGTTGCTGGAGGCCAACTATATCAAGCGCATGCAGCCGCGTTACAACATCCTGCTGCGTGATGACAAAAGTTATCCATGGATCATCCTGACCGATCGGCATGAATTCCCCCAGATTGCGAAACATCGCGGAAAACCGGTCAAGGGCGCATCTTATTGGGGGCCGTTTGCATCCGCATGGTCGGTGAACCAGACGCTGAACCTGTTGCAAAAGGCATTCCTGCTGCGTTCATGCACCGATTCCGTGCTGCAATCACGGACACGCCCGTGCCTGTTGCATCAAATCCATCGCTGTTCCGCCCCATGTGTCGATCTGATCAGCCAGGAGGATTACGGCGCGTTGGTGCAGCAGGCGCGCGATTTCCTGTCCGGCAAAAATCCCCGCATGCATGAGGAGCTGGTCCGGCAGATGGAAGAGGCGGCAGGCGCACTGCAATTCGAACGCGCGGCCGCCATCCGTGATCGTATCCGTGGCCTGTCGGCCATGCAGCAGGACGCCAGCGTCATCAACCCGACCACCATGTCCGATGCCGATATCGTCGCCATCTGGCAGATTGCGGGGCAGTCCTGCATCGAGGTCTTTTTCATTCGTGGCGGTCGCAACAATGGCAATCGCGCCTTTTTCCCCAGCCATGCCCGCGACGAAGGCGCGGCTGATGTGCTGGCGGCATTCCTTGCGCAGTTTTATGACGACAAGCCGCCACCGGGCCAGATCCTGGTCAATCACGCCATTTCCGATAACGAACTGCTGGGCCGTGCGCTGGAACTGCGTCGGGGGAAACGTGTTGAGATCATCCATCCGCAACGCGGGGAAAAACGCGCGGTGCTTGAACATGCCGAACTGAACGCGCGCGAGGCGCTGGAACGCAAGCTGGCGGAAAGCGCGGGGCAGGCCCGCCTGCTGCGTGGTGTGGCCGACCTTTTCGGTCTGGCAAACCCGCCCGGCAGGATCGAAACCTATGATAATAGCCATATCATGGGCTCACATGCGTATGGCGTGATGGTGGTTGCCGGTCCCGAAGGGTTTGAAAAGCGGGCCTATCGTAAATTCGCCATCAAGGGGCCGGTCACGCCTGGTGACGATTTCGGCATGATGCGCGAGGTGCTGGAGCGTCGCTTCAGCCGCGCCCTGCGGGACCGTGAGGAGGGCATACGTCCAGATGACTGGCCCGATATCCTGCTGATCGACGGGGGGGCGGGACAGTATTCCGCCGTGCGCGCGGTGCTTGATGAACTCGGGGTGACGGATGTGACCCTTGTGGGGATCGCCAAGGGGATTGACCGCGACGCGGGCCGCGAATGGTTTCACACCGCGACCCGTCCACCGTTCCAGTTGCCCCCGCGTGACCCGGTCCTGTACTACCTGCAACGCCTGCGTGACGAGGCCCATCGCTTTGCCATCACGACACACCGTGCCGGGCGGTCAAAAACATTGGTCAAATCCGAACTCGATGATATTCCCGGTGTCGGCCCGGCACGTAAGCGCGCGCTGCTGAACCGGTTCGGTTCGGCGCGTGGCGTGCGTCAGGCGGGGTTGGGGGAACTGGAATCCGCACCGGGCATCAGCCGGGATACGGCACGGACAATATACGGTTTTTTCCATCCCGACTGGACCGGGGAATGAACCTTGTGTCATGCAGATGTGAGCAAATGAGCGGGCAGACCAGCGTTATAGATGTTTTTGTTTCGCGCTGTCCTTGGATATAGCTGGTGAACCATGCTTACTGACCTGCCTAATCTCCTGACCCTGTCGCGGATTGTTGCTGTGCCGGTCGTTGTGCTGCTGGTTGTCATCAGTACACCCGGCACGGACTGCGCCGCATGCGTCATCTTCATCCTGGCCGGGATTACCGATTACCTTGATGGCAAGCTGGCGCGCGCATGGCACCAGAATTCCGACCTTGGCCGCATGCTCGACCCGATCGCTGACAAGCTTCTGGTGGGGGCGTGCCTGATGGTGCTGGCCGGGCTTGCGCGGCTTCCTTATTGGACGCTCTATCCCGCGATCATCATCCTCTCGCGGGAGATACTGGTCAGTGGCCTGCGTGAATATCTGGCGACGACCAAGGTGGGACTGCCGGTTACGCGCCTTGCCAAATGGAAAACCGGGTTCCAGATGACTGCCATCGGTTTCCTGCTGGCGGGGGACAGCACCGCCAGCTTGCTGGATATCACATGGTTGCCGGTCAACCTGCTGGGGGCGATCATGCTGTGGGTTGCCGCGGCCCTGACGCTGGTGACCGGGTGGGATTATCTTTCCACCGGTATCCAGCATGTCACCCGTAACAACCAGTCGGTAGGTAATATCGTCCCCTGAATTTTCTGCTGGCGGTTCTGCCGGGCGCATATACCACTTGTGGTTGTGAGATTATGCGGGCAAATTCTCCATATGGTTGTGTCGGCCATGAACCAGGGAGAATGCGATGCGTCCGAAAGCCCCGTTTTTACTACTCTTATGCCTGACGGGGTGTGGTGGGTTTGGCGACATTCTTGCCGATAACACGCAACTGCCTGGCAGCCTGCCCAACATGCCAAAGATGGAATCGGAAAACCTGCGTCGTTCCATGGGGCATGCCGTGGCGGAGCCCCCGATCCTGCCGCAGGGGCAGGACATATGGCCCACCAGGATACAGTCCATGCCCACGCTGGCGGATATCAGTTCGGGACGTGTGCATGCACAGTCCGGGCATTTCGTCCGTCGTTCCGCCGATGGCGCGCAACAACTGCTCGACGGGGCATCGCTCAGCATCGGTGAGGCGGATGCAGGCGATCTGCCGGCCGACCTGCCCGCCGCCATGCCGACGATACAGGACGGGCACGAGGGCAAGGGCCATCCGGCAAGAAGCCATGCCATGGCGGAAAATGCGGATATCATCGTTCCCCATGCCGATGGCGGCAAAACCGTGATCCATGCCGATGGCGCGGTGGTCGAGCAACCGCATCCCTGATATAGCGCTACGCATACCAGAACCTGACGCAGCAAAAGGGTGGGCGGATGCCGGACATTCTCTACTTCGCATGGCTACGAGACCGCCTGGGCCATGACCGCGAAGCCATAAGCCTGCCGTCCGGCGTCACGCGGGTAAGTGACCTTGTGCAGATGTTGCATGACCGGGGCGGTGAATATGGTGAAATCTTCGGACAGCCCGAACTGGTGCGCGTCGCGGTGAACCAGTCCTTTGCAGCGCTGGATACATGCATAGGGCCTGATGACGAAATCGCCTTCTTCCCGCCGGTCACGGGGGGATAGCAGCGCCATGCCACGCATCCATATCCGCGTTCAGACCGAAATATTTGATCCCACCCATGAAAGCGCCAGCCTGCTGGCGGGACATTCCGATGTCGGGGCCATGGCGTCGTTCATCGGCATGGTCCGTGGGGACGGGGGGCTGCGCTCTTTGGAACTGGAACATTATCCCGGCATGACCGAATCGATGATGACGCGAATCGCCGAATCGGCGGCCACGCGATTCGGGCTGTCGGGCTGCACCATCATCCATCGCGTGGGACGGCTTGGGGTTGGGGCCCCGATCGTACTGGTAATCTGCACGGCGGCCCATCGTGGCACCGCGTTTCAGGCTGTCGAGTTCGTCATGGACTGGCTCAAGAGCCGGGCGCCTTTTTGGAAAAAAGAGGAATTCAGCGATGGTCGCACCCAATGGGTGCAGCCGCGCGAACATGACGCACAATGCCTGCGGCGATGGGATGACGCAGATGGGAACAGCCTGGATATTCCCGCCGGACGTTGAGCGGTTTTGCCTGCCAAAGTGGAGTGAAAAATAACTTTTTTCCTCTTGACGACGGATTGTCCAAGAGTCGGAAAAGGCCACTGCGTCCATATATATAGTGCATCAGGACGCAGATTGGTCCATATATAGCGCCATAGCAGCAATGACCGGACACATAGGAACAGGATCACCCGATCCTGCGACACGTCACGGGCAGCTTATGGAGTTTAAGTGGATGAGTCTGGATGGCATCTCCGGTTCTACGGTCGAGGGATATAGTGACGAACACGATGCCATCCACAGAAAGGATGCGGCCCCCATGCCCGAGATGTTTGATGACGTCGTCCAGTTGCCAGACGGCTTTTCCGTCCGTGTTGACCGCAGCCGCGATGCGCTGCTGACGGCGTTTGGCAAGGCGACGCTCGATAACCGCTACCTTCTGCCCGGCGAGGGGTATCAGGACCTGTTTGGCCGCGTCGCGTCGTATTACGGCGCGGACGAAGGACATGCGCAGCGTCTGTATGACTATATCTCGCGTCATTGGTTCATGCCGGCCACCCCTGTGCTGTCGAACGGGGGCACCACGCGCGGCCTGCCGATTTCATGCTTCCTGAACGAAGCCAATGACAGCCTGCGCGGTATTGTCGATCTGTGGAACGAGAATGTGTGGCTGGCCTCAAAGGGCGGCGGGATCGGTTCCTATTGGGGCAACCTGCGTTCGATCGGGGAGAATGTCGGCCGCAATGGCAAGACATCCGGCGTCATTCCGTTCATCCGCGTGATGGACAGCCTGACGCTGGCCATCAGCCAGGGGTCGCTGCGTCGCGGGTCGGCTGCGGTCTATCTGCCGGTCTGGCATCCTGAAATCGAGGAATTCATCGAACTGCGTCGCCCCACCGGTGGTGATCCCAACCGCAAGGCGCTCAACCTCCATCATGGAATCCTGATTTCGGATGCGTTCATGCGCGCCGTGGCGGCGGACGAGGAATGGGCATTGCTGTCGCCCAAGGATGGCAGCCACATCCGCAAGGTGTCGGCCCGGTCGCTGTGGATACGCATCCTGACCGCCCGTATGGAGCAGGGCGAACCGTACATCATCTATTCCGATCACGTGAACAATGCGCGCCCCCAGCATCACAAGCTGGCGGGGCTGGAGGTCAAGACCTCCAACCTGTGTGCCGAAATCACGTTGCCGACCGGCATGGACCATCATGGCAAGGAACGTACGGCGGTGTGCTGCCTGTCGTCGCTCAACCTTGAAACCTGGGATGAATGGAAGGATGATCCGCAGTTCATCGAGGACGTTATGCTGTTCCTCGACCGGGTGTTGCAGGATTTTATCGACCGTGCCCCCGATGACATGGAACGCGCCAAATACGCCGCCGCGCGTGAACGTTCGGTCGGGTTGGGGGTCATGGGCTTCCACAGCTTCCTTCAGGCCAAGAACATCCCGTTCGAAAGCGTGATTGCCAAGGTGTGGAACAAGCGGATTTTCGAGCATATCCGCAAGCAGGCCGACGCTGCGTCCCATAAGCTGGCGCAGTCGCTTGGCGCATGTCCCGATGCCGCGGAATATGGCGTTATGGAGCGGTTTTCGAACAAGATGGCGATTGCGCCGACGGCATCGATTTCCATTATCGCAGGCAATGCAAGCCCCGGTATCGAACCAATCGCGGCCAATGTGTTCCTGCAAAAGACGCTTTCAGGGTCTTTTACGGTGCGTAATCGCCATCTGGACCGGCTTTTGACGCAAAAGGGGCGCAACACGGATGACGTATGGTCGTCCATCACCCTGAACAAGGGCAGTGTGCAGCATCTTGATTTCCTGGATCAGCAGGAAAAGGATGTGTTCAAAACCGCCTTTGAACTGGATCAGCGCTGGGTGATCGAACATGCGGCGGATCGCGCGCCCTTCATCTGCCAGGCACAGTCAATCAACCTGTTCCTGCCCGCCAACGTGCATAAGCGCGACCTGCACCAGATCCATTACATGGCGTGGAAACGTGGCGTGAAATCGCTGTATTACTGCCGTTCCCTGTCGGTCCAGCGCGCTGATGCCGTCAGTGATGGCAAGGTGAAGAACGATATCATGCAAAAGGAAACGGACGAGGCCCTGCCACCGATCCCCCCTGCGGCCCCTGCATCCTCGACGGATTACGAGGAATGCCTCGCCTGTCAGTAAGGGGACGTTTGGCAATGACGTCGTCATAAAGAACGATATGGCGTTTCAGGTGTCGCCTGCCTTCCAACAGGCGACATCTGCCAAAGCGTGTTGAAAAAATCTTTATCAAAAACTTTTATCATTAGCCGGATATGATCGCGGCTGTCCTGCTTCAGCCATAGCAGGCGCGCCTGCCGCAGGGGATATCACATCCCCTGTTGTGTTCATGCAGGAGCCAGGAGAAGCGGCGGTCCTGTTTGGCTTCAAATAGGGTGAGCACCATGAGCGATACATCATCCGGCCCGGACACCCGGACCGAGCAGCACTTTGACCTGCTAACCGCGAACCCGGTTTACAAGCCCTTCCGCTATCCTTGGGCATATGATGCCTGGTTGACGCAGCAGCAGGTACACTGGCTACCCGAAGAGGTGCCCCTTGCCGATGATGTCAAGGATTGGCATCGCAGCCTGACCGAAAGCGAACGGCATCTCGTGACGCAGATTTTCCGCTTCTTCACGCAGTCGGACGTGGAAGTGAACAACTGCTACATGAAGCATTACAGTCAGGTTTTCAAACCGACCGAAGTGCTGATGATGCTGTCGGCATTTTCCAATATCGAAACGATCCATATCGCGGCCTATAGCCATCTGCTCGATACGATCGGCATGCCTGAATCGGAATATTCCGCATTCCTGAAATACAAGGAAATGAAGGATAAGTACGATTACATGCAGGAATTCTCGGTCTCGAACAAATACGAGATCGCCCGTACGCTTGCGGCATTCGGTGCGTTTACCGAGGGATTGCAGCTTTTTGCCTCGTTCGCGATCCTGCTGAACTTCCCGCGCTTCAACAAGCTCAAGGGCATGGGACAGATTGTCTCATGGTCGGTGCGTGATGAAACGCTGCATTGTGTCTCCATGGCGCGGCTGTTTCGGGTTTTTGTGCAGGAAAACCCGGAAATCTGGACGCAGAAGCTGCAAGATGACATCCGCCAGATCTGCCGCGATATTGTGGAGCATGAGGATGCCTTTATCGACCTGTCGTTTGAAATGGGGCCGGTGGAAGGGCTCGATGCCGCGCAGGTGAAACGCTATATCCGCTTTGTGGCCAACCGTCGCCTGGGCCAGCTTGGCCTTGATGGGCTGTATGATGTTGCGACCAATCCGCTGCCATGGGTGGATGAGATGGTCAACGCGGTCGAGCATGCCAATTTCTTTGAAAACCGTTCCACCGAATATAGCCGTGCGGCGACGCAGGGAACATGGGGCGAAGCCTTCGACTGATCCTGTGTGGTTCCTTGCAAGGGGCCACATAACTGACTGCAATAATAGAAGTTTTCAGGGGATCTGGTTTGGAGTCAAAAGCTGCTGCCTTGGTTCCGGGATGTGGTGGTCAGTAAAATTTTTATAATGTGTTGGGGGTTAGGTTAGTCGAGGAGCGGCTGGCCTTCACGCAGGACGGCATGGGCGGCCTGCGTAAAGGTGCCATCCGCATGATGCAGCACAATGCCAGGCAGAAGTCGCGCAGGGGTGCGTGATCCCATGCGTCCCCGTATCAGCACGATCTTTGCCGCAACGCCCTGCCGGGGCCAGCAGGGGAAGACCGTAATATCCCCCAGATGGCTGTCGCCCATGCTGCTGATTGCGTGATCGAGCAATGTGGCGGGCACCGCAAGTGTCAGGGTTCCATGGTGACGCAACTGTGCCGACAGGCTGCCGACCCAGTGTGCAAGGCCCGCGCGCGGCAGGCGGCGCGCCCTGTCCCGACGCGACAGGGGGGAGGGGGTGCTGGCATGGTCATGCCACGGCGGATTGGCAAAGGCATGGTCGATACGCCGCACGCCCGGTCCGCTCAGATACGGGTCATCAGGCATCGCCGGCAAGGTGGCCTGCAGGATACGAATCGTGTCGAATCCGTTATCGCCAACATTCACCTGACCAAGGGCGACAGTATGGGAATCGCATTCCAGCCCGATCCCGCGCACACCCGGCACCCGTGCCGCAAGGCACAAAAGCCCCGCGCCCGCGCCGCATCCCCCTTCGAGTACATATTGCCCGGCGCGTGCAGGTACGCACGCGGCCATCAGGACAGGTTCCAGTCCTGTCCGGTATCCATCGCAAAATTGACGATAGCGGACACGCCCATCAAGGAGCGTTCCCAACGTCATGGGGGGCAGTGTATCCATGCGCGAGACCGTCGTCATACGTGCGCATTCAGCATTCGGTATCGTCCTCTGGCTTGACCGCCTTTCCGGTGCCCCTCATATACTCTGATACATTGAACCTTCGGAACCGGGAGAATAACCTTTTGGGCCTTGCAGTTAGTCTGCCGGAATCCGATAAAACGGCAAGTCAGAAAGACAAAGGGGCTCGACGCCCGATGGCAGACGGATCTGAGGTTGCCTTGCGCGACCTGGCTGAATATCTCGCCGATGACATGGCGGCATGCAATCGCGCAATCGTTGAACGCATGGACAGTCCGGTCGCGCTGATCCCTCAACTGGCGGCGCACCTTGTCGCGGCGGGGGGGAAACGGCTGCGTCCGTTGCTGACACTGGCGTCGGCGCGGTTGTGCGGGTATGAACCCGACGCCACGCATCAGCGCCATGTCGCGCTTGCGGCATGTGTGGAGTTCATCCACACCGCAACGTTGCTGCATGATGATGTCGTGGACGAAAGCACCCTGCGGCGGGGATTGGCCAGTGCCAATGCCATTTTCGGTAACAAGGCATCGGTGCTGGTGGGTGATTTCCTGTTTGCCCGTTCGTTTCAGCTCATGACCGATGATGGCTCGCTCAAGGTGATGAACATCCTATCCTCTGCCTCCGCGACCATTGCGGAAGGGGAGGTGCTGCAGATGTCCACGCAGAACGACCTTTCGACCAGTATCGAGAAATATCTCGAAGTGATCCATGGCAAGACCGCCGCCCTTTTCGCGGCGGCCTGCCGGGTGGGGGCCGTCGTTGCCGATCAGCCGTTGAAGGTGGAAGAAGCCCTCGATTCCTATGGCACCAACCTCGGCATGGCGTTCCAGCTTGTCGATGATGCGCTGGATTATGCGGCGGATCAGGCCACGCTGGGCAAAACGATCGGCGATGACTTCCGCGAAGGCAAGATCACCCTGCCCGTACTGACGGCCTATAACGCAGGGGATGAAAAAGACCGCGTTTTCTGGCGTCGCGTCATTGAGGAAAGCGAGCAGACGCCGGATGATCTCGACCATGCGCTGGAACTGATTGCGCGGACCAATGCCATTGGCATTACGCTCGATCATGCCACACGCTATGCGGAGGCCGCGTCGCAGGCATTGGATATCTTCCCGCATTCCCGCCTGAAGCAGTTGTTGCAGGATACCGCGTCCTATACCGTCAGCCGCCTGCGCTAAGAGGTGGTTTGTAAAAACAGATCCAGTAACATACTGAAAAGATAAAAGTTTTTGGTGAAGCTTTTTCTAAAAAGCTTCGAAAGACGCCGCCTTTTTGAAAAAAGGCGGCCCCCAGAAACTTTTCTTGTTTTCAGAAGTACCACAATGCGCGGCCTGTTATCTTATGCAGGTGTCCTGCGCGTTCTGGTGGTCCTCTCCCATAAAGGGATAGGCTGCGTCATATCCCATGTGACGCAATCCGGGGAGCAAGGCCCCCATATCCTGCGGCAATGCGGTAAAGAATGCATGCCCCGGCTGATACGGTCCTTTTGCGGCAACCGTGCCGAGGTTATGGGCAAGACGTGTTGCCTGTCGTGAGACCGCCTGCGCCGGATCAATCCAGCGCAGGCCGGGCCGCCCCAGCCGCTGAAAGCGATCCAGCAGGAACGTATAATGGGTGCAGCCCAATCCCACGACATCAATGGCGTCGCCCCCGGGCTGTGAAAACAGCCCATCCATTTCCATCCTTATGGCCCTTTCGGGAACGGGGCGTCCCCGAAAGGCCAGTTCGGACAGGTCCGCAAGGTTGCGCGCGCCATAGGTGATGAGGGTGCAACCCGGGGCGAACCTGTTTCGCAGGTTGCTCAGATAAGGGCGCGTCAGTGTCGCACGTGTTGCCAGCAGGCCGATGGTTCCACTTTGCGTCAGGTCGGCCGCCCATTTAATCGGGGGTACACATCCCACGAAAGGGAGCCTATGGCGCGCGCGCAGGGCATCAAGGGCAAGGGTGCTGGCGGTGTTGCAGGCGATGACCACCAGGTCCGGTCGCAACCGTGCGATGGCCTGCCCGACAAGGGTAAGGATGCGTGTTACCAGAAAATCATCAGCCTGTTCCCCATAGGGAAAAACGGCCGTATCGGCGAGGTAGTCGATGCGTGCTCCCGGAAGGTCCGTCCTGAGGCAGCGCACGATTCCCAGGCCGCCGATACCTGAATCAAATGCAAGAATCCGCACGTCCCGTCACACCATGGGTTCAGGACGCCTTATCCGCCGTGAGCTTGCGCGTCAGGGCTTCTTCCGCGCTGGCGACGCCACCATGCTTGGCCGACCATGCGCAGGGGTTTTCAAGGAAGCGGCGGACTTCGTTTGCATCTTTTTCAGAGAAATAGGGCTTACCCGCGCAGGCTTCGAGGATATCCCACCATGTGCACAGTGCATGCAGCGTGATGTTCATGTCCGCCAGTGTCTGGTATGCGCCGGGAAACACGCCATAAAAAAACACGACGAACGTATGGTCCACGATAGCCCCTGCATCGCGCAGGGCCTGTGCAAACTGCACCTTGGACGAACCATCCGTCGTCAGGTCCTCCACCAGCAGCGTGCGCATGTTTTCGGGCACATCGCCCTCGATCTGGGCATTGCGGCCAAAGCCCTTGGGCTTTTTGCGGACATAGGCCATCGGCGCCATCATCCGGTCGGCAATCCACGCGGCAAAGGGAATACCCGCCGTTTCCCCGCCAACCACGGCGTCAATGCTTTCATAACCGACATGGCGGCCGATTTTTTCCACCCCCAGTTCCATGATCTTCTGTCGCGCGCGGGGGAAGAAGATGATCCGGCGGCAGTCAATGTAAACAGGCGATTTCCAGCCAGAGGTCAGGGTGTAAGGTTCATCCGGACGGAAATTGACGGCCTTGATTTCCAGCAGAAGACGCGCGGTCGTCAGCGCGGCATCCCGATCCCATGCGGTTGAACCGGTTGAAAGGCCAGCGCCATTTCCTGTTGCGTCGTGCATCTACCCTGCCTCCAGATTGTGGATATGAAATGTTGAAAAGACGCTTACCGGGAAAAGCGCGGAAAATCCATAATTAGAGCGGATGGGCGAAACATTCCGTCATGCTGGTATGAATTCCGTGGACAGATATGATTTTGCGAAATGGTGACAAGTGTTTTCTTGATTTCCAGGCAGGTTATAGATTACACTTCCGTCAAGTTAATAATAATTATCATTTTCGGGTGGTGTCTTATCGTGGGTTCTGAAACAAGCCATATCGTTCGCAACTGCGAACGGGCCGTTGTTACCGCGTACCAGGAACTGCGTCAGGTGGGGACGACGGACGTGTCCGCCTTCCATGCCTGCACGACGCTGTATCGCATCCATCACCCCGAGGCATCGTTAAACGAAGCGCGGCGTCTGGTGTCCGAATGGATTGACCACCATGTCGTCCATCATCGTCCCGGTCCGACGACGGGCTGTGAGTGTGCTTGAGGATTGACGCATCCGGGTGGTGACGCATCACCCGGACAAGGCAATGCACATATATATATATGCAACGGGCCTCTTCCACATGGGTGGAAGAGGCCCGTTTTCATTGGTGTGACTGTTTTTCCCAGCCCGTGGGCCGGGAAAGGGCAGGGGATCAGGAACGTTCGGAAATGGGGGTGAAATCGCGTTCCGGCGAACCCACATAAAGCTGACGCGGGCGGCCGATACGCTGGCCCGGTTCTTCGATCATTTCCTTCCACTGGCTGATCCAGCCGGTGGTGCGCGCCACGGCAAACAGCACGGTGAACATGCTGGTCGGGATGCCCATGGCCTTGAGGATGATGCCCGAATAGAAATCGACATTCGGATACAGGCTGCGCTTGACGAAATATTCGTCGCTGATCGCGATTTTTTCGAGCTCGATGGCCAGATCCAGCAGCGGGTCGTCCTTGATGCCCAGTTCGCTCAGGACTTCATGGCAGGTGGCCTGCATGATCTTGGCGCGGGGATCGAAGTTCTTGTACACACGATGGCCAAAGCCCATCAGGCGCACGCCGCTACTCTTGTCCTTTACCTTGGCGATGAAGTCGGGAATGTTATCCTTATGCCCGATGGAGGCCAGCATCTTCAGCACGGCTTCGTTCGCGCCGCCATGCGCAGGTCCCCACAGCGCCGCGATCCCGGCAGAGATGCAGGCAAACGGGTTGGCCCCCGTGGAACCGGCAAGGCGCACCGTGGAGGTCGAGGCATTTTGTTCATGATCCGCATGCAGGATCAGGATACGGTCCATGGCGCGGGCCAGTACAGGATTGATCTTGTACTGCTCGCTGGGAACCGCGAACATCATGGACAGGAAATTTTCCGCATAGGACAGGTCGTTACGCGGATAGATGAAGGCATCCCCCTGCGTATAACGATAGGCCCATGCCGCGATGGTCGGGATCTTGGCGATGATGCGCATGGCCGACAGGTTGCGGCTGGCCGCGTTCGAGATGTCGATCCCGTCGTGATAGAAGGATGAAAGCGCGCCCACCGTGCCGCACAGGATCGCCATCGGGTGCGCGTCGCGACGGAACCCGTTAAAGAAATTGCGGATCTGTTCATGCAGCAGGGTATGATGCTTGATATCCGTCACGAAGGTGTCATACGCCTTCTGGTCCGGCAGCTCGCCATTCAGGAGGAGGTAGGCAACCTCCATGAATGTGGCTTTTTCCGCCAGTTGTGCAATGGGATACCCACGGTGCAGCAGGATGCCCTTTTCACCATCGATAAACGTGATCTTGCTGGTGCACGATGCCGTCTCGCCATAGCCGGGATCGAAGGTGAATACACCCGTCTGTGCAGGCAGCTTGCGGATATCGACGACATCCGGCCCCAACGTGCCAGACAGAACCGGCAGCGCCGCACTCTTTTCGCCTAGCGAGATAGTCGCGGTTTTTCCTGACTCGCTCATCAAACACTTCCTCCTGGTCGTCCGCCGTCGCTGTTGCGGTATGGCGAAACGTGTCTCCAACCTCGGGACAGCCTGTCGTTCTGGCGACAGTTTCGTGCCTGCCCACGTTTTATGTGCCCACCCGTCCAGTGCGGATCATGATGGGCGTTGAAACCGAGATAAGGACGAAATGGCATCCATGGCAATCCGGGGCAGCCATGCCCGGCGGACATCAGTCACAGAAGGCGCGATACAGGCTCATTTCATGATTCTGGTTATTATTCCACGGAATTACGCTGAAAAAGCACGCCATTGCCGCAGGGGGGAAGCCCAGTGACAGGGCAGGGGGCAGATTGCCCGAAGCATCGCGCCCCGCAAGGTCCATGACCAGGTTACCGATGCCCGGATTGTGGGATAACACAATGATATTACGGTATTTTTCATCTACCTCGCATAGCACCTCAAGGATACGGTCCGCAGAGGTTTCATAAAGTGCGTTCACATGTTGGACATCGGGGGCGTGATCTCCGAAAAATGATCCCATTGCCGCCCACGTCTCACATGTGCGTAACGATGGGCTGATCAGGGCAAGGTCGGGCACGAACCCCATTGCATGCAGGTCATGGCCCCGCTGCCGGGCCGACAGGCGTCCCTGTGCCGTCAGGGGGCGCTGGATATCGGCATCCATGCCAAAGTCGCCAAAGGGCACGGGCGCGGCCTGCGCATGGCGCATCAGGACCAGCCGCTGCGGGGACTGCCGCCAGCCATCATCAGGATCGGACATCGTGGGGGATTTCAGGATTGCGGCCTGTCATCGGCGTGACGGGCGATGGCCTCGTGATGCCGGATGACTTCCTTGATGATGAAGGCAAGGAATTTTTCCGCGAAATCGGGGTCCAGGTTTGCGCTGCGGGCCAATGCGCGCAGACGCTCCACCTGCTGGGCCTCACGCGTCGTGTCGGCAGGGGGCATCTGGTAACGTGCCTTCAGGCGGCCCACGGCCTGCGTATGGCGAAACCGTTCCGCCAGCAGGTAAACCAGCGCCGCATCAATGTTGTCGATGCTGCGGCGCAGTTCCAAAAGTGCATCGCGCGCTTCGTCCGGCACGGCGGTCACGGGTGTTTCATTCATGTAGGTCAGGGCTCCCAGTAAAAGCAGGTCTGTATGACAGGGGTCATCAGGATCGGCGGCAGGCGTGATCGCGTCACATTCACATTGCGTGAACAGCGGGGTCGGTCCCCGGCAGGTCAAGTCCGGGCAGGTCGATCCACGCCAGATGGCCGCCCTTGCCCGCACCCGTATCCGTAAAGATCGCCGTGCCACCGGCGCGACCGGTTCGTACCCATGGCCGCCCATCGGTCGAACGCCGGTCATGGCCGCAATAGACGGTATAGCCGGCAGGAATGTGATCCACCCAGTTCAGGCGCCGTTCGGGATACCCGTCTTTTTGCATCCGGCCGGTTGTTTCCCCAAACAGTGCGCGCGACAGCAGGGGCGTAACCGTGCCAAGGCCGGGGGGCGGAACTTCGTCAAGCATACGTACATGAAACCCCCCATGCACGAAGACATATTTCCCCAGCACGATCCATGCGGGTGCCATCGACAGGTCTTCAATCGCGCGTGTCCGTACGTCTTCGTTTTCGGGGGCAAGAAACTGCGCCAGGGTTTCCATCAGGGGCGGGTCGCGTCGCATCTTGCGGCCATGCAGGGCGCGCGCAAGCTTGCGGTCATGGTTGCCCAGCACGAACAGCCCACGCCGTTCGTCGATCAGTTGCTGCATCAACCGGAACGTCCCCACGCTGTCGGGGCCGTAATCCACCAGATCGCCCAACTGTATCAGGAACCGGTCCGTGGCCGCCGCATGGCGGAAGGCATGCAGGTCCCCATGCACATCGCCCACGATACGTATGCGACGCCCGCCGATCATCCGGGCAATCGCGTCATTATCCGGTGTCGGCGCATATCGGGGTATTCCCATCGGGTCTGTCCCCATTGCTGCAGACGTTGGCACATGGAGGGGAAAGCCTGCGCGATGTACGGCATCGCCCGAAAAGGCATATGGGGGATGGGAGGGTAATCGACGTCTCAAACGAAAGTCCTCTCCCTGAAACATGAATGATGGCCCATCGCCACTTCCTGACCGAACCATATCAAAGCAGATGCGCCAGGCGTGCGCACGCAGGGGCCCTTATCCATCAGGATAACAATCCTTGCACTATCCGCAAACACAGGGATGGCTTGTCTCGACGTCTCCACGATGTTGCGTATCGACAATAGATAATGCTTCAGACCCCCAAGTCATGCAAAAAACGCATGAGAAGGTTGCAATTATCGTTTGCGCCCCCTTCACTAGAGCAATCGTGAAGGCAACGATGCATGTAGGACGCAACTGTCACATGCTTTTGTTGTGACGCCCGCCCCGAGACGGAGAACAGATGTCAGGAGGGAAAACGATGCGCATTCCCCCGTTCGCCTGAACCGTAGCAATCCTGTAAGGGGATAAAGCCTCACGGCCAAAGCGTCACGGCACGGGTCGACCGGGAAAACGGGCGACATACGGAAATTGCGCATCAGGTGGTTCGCGCGGAATGGGGGCAGGCAACGTCCCGCACCGTGTCGGGGCCATCACCAAGGATAACCGGCCCGGTGCAATACATGCGCTGGCGCACACAAAAAAGACTTTGAGGGAAAGTTCATGATCGACCACACCCGAATCCGGAATGCGGCGCTCCGGGCCAAGATCACGACAGCGGAACAGGCTGCATCGTTCATCAAGCCCGGCATGACGGTTGGCACCAGTGGCTTTACCGGCGCAGGCTACCCCAAGGCGGTCCCCGAAGCGCTGGCCGCCCTGATGGAAAGCGAGCATGCCAAGGGGCGCGATTTCCGTATCCGCCTGCTGACCGGGGCTTCCACCGGGCCGGAACTTGATGGCGCGCTGGCCAAGGTCAACGGCATTGCCTTTCGCATGCCCTACAACTCCGACCCGGCCTTGCGTGCGCGTATCAACAAGGGCGAAACCGAATATCTCGACATGCATCTCAGCCATGTCGCGCCGATGGCCTGGGCTGGCTTCTTTGGCGATATCGACACCGCCGTGATCGAAGCCACCGCCATCCGCGAAGACGGCAGCATCGTTCCGTCCTCTTCCGTCGGCAATTCCAAGACGTGGCTCGACACGGCCAAGCAGGTCATCATCGAGGTCAATAGCTGGCAGGACAGCGCGCTTGAGGGGATGCATGACATCTGGACCGGCACTGCGCTGCCGCCGCACCGCCAGCCCATCCCCCTGCTTCGTCCCGATGACCGCATCGGGGAGACGTCGCTGCGTGTGGACCCGGCCAAGATCGTGGCCATCGTCGAAACCCATGCGCCCGACCGCAACGCCCCGTTCAGCCCGCCAGACGCGTCGGCCAAGGCCATCGCCGGACACCTGATGGAGTTCTTCCGCCACGAAGTCGCCCGTGGCCGCCTGCCGTCGTCGTTGCTGCCGTTGCAGTCCGGCGTGGGCAATGTCGCCAATGCCGTGATGGGTGGTCTGGAGGAAGGGCCATTCGAAAACCTGACCGCGTTTACCGAGGTGATTCAGGACGGCATGCTGGGCATGCTGGAATCGGGAAAGATGCGCGTCGCCTCGGCCACAGCATTCTCGCTCAGCCCCGAAGCCGCGGAATCGCTGAATTCCCGCATGCGGGAATTCCAGAAGAAGATCATCCTGCGCCCGCAGGACATCAGCAACCATCCCGGCCTGATCCGTCGCCTTGGCTGTATTGCCATGAACGGCCTGATCGAATCCGACATCTATGGGAACGTCAATTCGACGCAGATCATGGGGTCGAAGATCCAGAACGGCATTGGCGGTTCGGGCGATTTCGCCCGTAATGCCTATATTTCCGTCTTCATGACGCCCTCGACCGCCAAGGGGGGCAAGATTTCGGCCATCGTGCCGATGGCGTCGCATGTCGATCACATCACGCAGGATTCGCAGGTTCTGGTAACGGAACAGGGGCTGGCTGACCTGCGCGGCCTGTCACCCAAGCAGCGCGCCGAAGTCATCATCGCCAACTGTGCGCATCCTGACTACCGTCCGATGCTCCAGGATTACTACAAGCGCGCCCGTGCCGGGTCGTTCGGGCAGCAGTCGCCGCATCTGCTGACCGAAGCCCTGTCATGGCACCAGCGCTTCATTGAAACGGGTTCCATGCTCCCGTCCTGACCCTGCCTACAGCCAGCCCGTGTCTTTATGGCGCGGGCTGGCCATCCATCGAAGTGCGCTCTGTTTGCCAGCTACCCGGCTGGCCCCCTCAGGGCGATGTCGCATCCGTGGGGTGCATTCTGTCCTGCGCCACCATGGCAGAGGCACGTTCAAGGTCGATCGAAAGCACACGGCTGACCCCGCGTTCCTGCATGGTCACGCCATACAGCCGGTCCATATGCGCCATCGTCAACTGATGATGGGTGACAACCAGGAACCGTGTCCCGGCCTCTGCCACCATATCGCCCAGCAGGGCACAGAACCGGCCGACATTGGCATCATCCAGCGGTGCATCAACTTCGTCCAGCACGCAGATCGGGGCGGGATTGCACCTGAATACCGCAAAAATCAGCGACAGCGCCGTCAATGCCTGCTCTCCCCCCGACAGCAGCGACAGGGTGGCCAGCTTCTTGCCGGGCGGCTGGGCATAGATTTCCAGCCCGGCCTGCAGGGGATCGTCATTGCCGACCATGCCCAGATGGGCGCGTCCGCCATTGAACATCCGCGTGAACAGCGATTGGAAATGCTGGTCGATCTGTGAAAAGACCGCCATCAGCCGTTCGCGGCCCTCGCGGTTGAGATTGCCGATCGTCCCACGCAACCGGGCAATGGCGGATTCAAGCTCCGTGCGTTCGGTCATGATCGTGTTGATCTGCTCTCCCGCCTCATTGGCTTCGATTTCCGCACGCAGGTTTACAGGGCCAAGTTCTTCACGCTGGCGGGCCAGACGGCCGACCTTGCGGCGTAACCCGGCCTCGGCTGCCTCGCTCAGGTCCGTTGGCACGATACCGGCGGGCGGCTGTGATTCCGCCATCAACTGCGCAAGGATGGCTTCGGCCTGCTCCTGCTTGCCTTCGGCACGCAGGACGTCCTCACGCATGCGGATCATTGCGGCATCCGCCTTTTCGCGTGCATCCTGCGCCGTGGACAGTGTGGTTTCCGCCGTTTTCAGGGCTTCGGCCGATTGGTTGTAGCGTCCTTCCGCTGCGGACAGGTCGGTGGAAATGGCCTCGCTGCGTGATGTGATCTCTTCGGGTTGCAGGGCGATGCGCCCATGGTCTTCGTGGGCGATCCGCAGGCGGTCGTGGGTCGCGTCCACATCGCGCTGTGTCCCCTCAACGCGGTCGCGCCATTCCCCCATGGCGGCAAGTGCCCCGGCAATGCGTTGGGTCAGTGCCTCATGCTCGTTATCGATCCGCCCGAGCAGGTCACGCACGTCCTGTTCCATCCCCCGCGTCGCGGCATGGTTTTCGCGCAGGGCCTCAAGGTCCCGGGCCAGAAGTTCGGGGTCCGGCAGGGCCGCCTGCTCCGTGACAATCCGTGCGCAGTTTTCGGAGACGGTGGCGAGTTCGCGCCTGATGTCGTCAAGGCGCGGTTCCTGCGCATCGAGGATACTGCGTATTTCGTGCTGGCGGTTTCCGGCCTCGGTCCGGGCCTGTGTCGCCTCATCAAGGGTCACCTGCGTCGCGCCGCGATTGTCCTGCGCGGTGGACAGTCGTTGCGCCGCCGCTTTTGCAGCCTGTTCCGCCATATCAAGCGTGGCCGTAGCCTGCTCTGCGGGAGGGAGCGAAGCCTGATATGCCTGTGCGCGTGCATGGTCCTGCTGGGCCTGCGCAAGATCCTGCGCCATACGGGCGAGGGCGGGCATGATTGCCTGAAGGCGTGTCTCTGCCTCGCCATGGCGATTGCTGGCTTCATTCAGGCTGCGCTGCGCGGCGTCATGCGCCACCTGCGCCGCCTGCCGGGCCTGCCGTGCCTGTCCTTCGTCCTGCCGCGCCACGAGTGCCGCCGCCGATGCGCGTTCAAGCTCGGCTTGCAACAGGGCGGCGGCCGGTTCTGCGGCTTCCTCCTGCTGTGCGGTTTCCAGCGTCTGCCGTGCCTCGGCATCGGCGGCGCGCGCCGCCTCAAGTTGCACGGCAATCGTATCAAGGCGCGTGCGCACCGCCGCATCCTGCCGCCCGAGTTCCGCCTCCTGCCGCCGCAGCAAGCCAAGCTGCTCCTCAACACCGGTGCGCCGGACGCGGGTTTCCTTCATGGCTGTCGTGGCTGCTTCCAGCGCGATGCGCGCATCATCGGCAGCCTGCCTGCGTTCCGGGACCTCCGCCCGCAGACGGTCGAGTTCCGCGCGAATATCGCGCAGCCGATTGATCTGGCGCAGCTTCAGGGCCGCGCGACTGGGCAGGTTCCCGGCAAGCCGATAGCCATCCCACCGCCACAATGCCCCGTCACGTGTCACAAGGCACTGCCCCGGCGCAAGCTGGCGTTGCAGGCTGTCCCCATCAGCCCCGTCATCAAGCAGCCCGGCAAATGCCAGCACACGCGCCAATGCGCCGGGCGCGTTAATCAGGCCGGACAGGGGGCGGATGTCCCCATCGGGAAAGGCCGGTGCCTCCAGCACGGGCAGGTCACGCCACTGCCGTGCCGCCGCGGATGAAACCGATGCCTCCAGCCCTTCTGACAGCACTACGGCAAGGGCCGTTTCCAGCCCTTCGGGAATATGTAACAGCGTGGCGATATCCGGGGCATCGCCGTCCTGAACCTCCCCATCCGCCGCAAGAGCCTTGGCCAGGCCGTCCGCTTCGGCCTCCATGCCGGTTACGGTGGCGCTAAGTTCGTTCAGGCGTCGTGCCTGTGTTTCGCTGTGTGTGCGGCATTGGGCAATCTGCTGTTCCGCTGTCCGCAGGTCGTCTTCGGCGCTGGCATGGGCCTGTTCTGCGGCCTTGCGGGCTGCGATGGCGCCATCCAGCTTACCCGGTGGAAGGGCATTTTGCTCGATCCGTGCCGTTTCTTCCGCCAGCGACGCCAGTTGTGCGGCCGCCCGCGCACAGGCGGAACGTGCGGCACGTGTCGCCTGTTCCAACGCGCCACGTCGCGATGCGGCCTGTTCGACCCGGGCGCGGACTTCCATTTCCGTTGCGGTCAGTTCGGTACGGACGATTTCGGCGCGTTCCAGTGCCTCACGCGCGGCGACAAAGGCGGCCTCAGCCGTTGTGACACTGTCGCGCAACTGTTCCAGATGGTCCTGCGCCACCAGCAATTCGCGCGCCTCAACCTCCCGCTGGGCCAGAGCGGCATGGTCGCGGTGCAGGGTTTCCAGCCGTGCGGCTGCCTGGGCCAGTTCCTGGGCAGCCTGTTCATGCTGTCGGCGGGTTTGCGCGGCCTCGTTGCGTGCGATATTCGCCTTGAGCACGCAATCCGATTGAAGCTGTGTCGCGGTTTCCAGTTCAACGCGGGCATCATGCGCGGCCTGTGTCGCGGCCTCCACAACGTGGTCAAGTGCCGCAAGCGCCTCCGTGCCGGGCATTTCCGTGCGCAGGCGCGTAACCTCCGCCGTGATCTCGTCATGCCGGGCCTGCAGGTGGGCCTGACGTTCACTTGCCGCGATGCGGGCCTCTTCCATCTGGGCAAAGCGCAACTGCGCTTCGCGTGCGGCCACACTGGCCTGTTCCAGGGCCCCGGCCTGTTCGCGCACCTGCGTCTGTAAGGTGGCAAGCTCGTCGCGGGCCTGCGCCTGACGTCCCGGTAGGGCGTCAAGGGCGGCCTGCGCCTCTGCGCGCTCCGCCTCCAGACGTTCCAGCATGGTCCGCGCATCCCCCTGTCGCGCAAGGGCGGCTTCATGGTCCTGCTGGCATTGTTCAAGGCGGGCCTGCGCCTCTGCCACGGCGGCATTGGCGCGCGCGACCTCTGCCGCGATATTTTCCGCCATAACGCGATGCCGTTCAAGCTGGCTGCGCTGGGTGTCGGCCTGCGTGCGCAAACCGGGCAGGGCCTGTGTCGCCTCGAACTGTGCAATGGTCGCGTCTTCTGCCGCCTGTTCCGCCGCAAGCAGCGCGTGACGCGTGGTGTGGAGGTTTTCGCGGGCCTGCGCCACCGCGTTGCGTGCGCGGGCATGCAGCAGCGCCAGCAACGTCACTTCGCTTTCGCGTAACCCCTGCGACAGTTCACGGTACCGGGCCGCCTGCGTTGCCTGTGCCTGCAGGTCGCCCAATCGCGCCTCAAGCTGAAGGCGGAGATCCTCTGCACGTTCGAGGTTGGCCTCGGTTGCGCGTAATTTCAGTTCCGCTTCATGCCGCCGTCCATGCAGGCCGGTAATGCCTGCCGCTTCCTCCAGGATGCTGCGTCGTTCCTCGGGACGTGCGTTGACCAGAGCAGAGACACGCCCCTGACTGACCATTGCGGATGACCGCGCCCCCGACGCCAGATCGGCGAACAGGGTCTGCACGTCGCGTGCGCGCATGGACTTGCCATTGATGCGATATCCGCTACCCGCGCCGCGTTCTGCGCGTCGCACGACCTGCAGTTCATCCTGTCCCTGGAACGGGGGCGGGGCGACATCCGCCGTACCTTCCAGTGACAATGTGACCTCGGCCGTGTTGCGCGCGGGGCGTGCGGCGGTGCCTGCGAAAATCAGGTCATCCATTTCGCCCCCGCGCAGGGACCGCGCGGAGGTTTCCCCCATGGTCCAGCGCAGGGCCTCCACCACGTTCGATTTGCCACAGCCATTCGGCCCGACAATTCCCGTCAGGCCCGGCAGGATTTCGATGGAGGCCGGGTCGGCAAAGCTTTTGAACCCGGCGATGCGAAGGCGGGCGAAACGTGCTGTCATGAAGAAACCGGCTGCCTTGGGAAATCAGGAAAGGGATTCGACCTTCTGGGCGAACTGCTCATACGTCAGTTCCTGCGAGACCTGTTCCTTGTCATTGAACCGGAATGTCGGGGTGCCGTCGATCTTGTACTGGGCCTGGGCACGGTCCTCTTCATCCATGATGGCGTGACGCAGCTTGTCATCGGCCAGCGTCTGCTGGAACAGGTCCGCAGACATTCCCGCCAACGCCGCCATCTTGCGCAGTTCGTCCTGCGGGTTGACATCCTTGCCAAATGCCCAGCGATCCTGACTGGCGAGCAGGGCGAGCACGAACGCCTCGTACCGGTCGCCGGGCAGGGAACGCGCGATCATCGCCGCCGAAAGTGCAACCTGATCCAGCGGGAAATCACGGAAGATATAATAGACCTTGCCCGTATCAATCAGCTTGCTGCGTACCTCTGGGAACACTTCTTCAGAAAAGCGCGCGCAGTGGGTGCATGTCAGGGAAAACCATTCCTCCACATGCACCTTTGCCGACGGATTGCCCAGCGCGCGGATGGCAAGGCGCGGGTCGGCCGCCTGCGCCCGCGCGCCCGACGCCATTCCGGCGCCCAGCAGCAGGGCAGGCGCGGCGGAAGCAAGCAGTGTGCGACGTGTAATAAGCATTGCAGGGGACCTCCGGTTAAGAAAACGCATCGTGATATCGCAAAGAACTGTCAAAGGCCGGATGCGTCAAGGCCAATGACGCATGGTCATGCCGGGGCGTGTGGGGACCACCATGCCGGGCATCACTGGCCTTGTATCACTGGCCTTGTATCATTGGCTCAGGTCATGCAGCCAGATGGTTGGCCTTACTTCTGCGCCTCGGCCGTGGGGGGCGCCTGGGGATCGGCGACGGGCCGGACGCGCAGTTTGCGGATATGGCGGGCGTCGGCGTCAAGGATGCGGAACACGGTACCGCTTTCATGTGTCACGACCTCGCCTCGGGTGGGTACATGACCCGCAAGGCGGAAGACCAGCCCACCCACCGTTTCGATTTCCGCTTCGCGTTCATCCTGCGTCAGGATCGGTCCCGTGCGCAGTTCGAACTGTGCGATGGGCAGGCGCGCATCGACGTCGAACGTGCCGTCATTGCGTTCCTGCAGCATCGCCACCGTGGGTTCATCATGTTCGTCGGAAATGTCGCCCACGATGGTTTCGATCAGGTCCTCGATGGTGACAAGCCCGTCGATCCCGCCATATTCGTCGATCACAAGCGCGAGATGCACATGGCGCAGGCGCATCTGTAACAGCAGGTCCAGCACCGGAAGCTGTGGCGCGACCATGAGGGGCTGGCGCAGCAGGGGTTCGATGCTGAAGGCCTCGCTGGTGCCAAGATAGGCGATGAGATCCTTTACATGGATCATGCCCACGATGTCATCCAGCTGATCGCGATAGACCGGCATGCGTGAATGGTTTTCACGCCGCATCATTGCCAGTGCCTCATCCAGACTGATGGAGGCGGGCATGGCCACGATATCGGCGCGTGGGATCATCACGTCATCGGCGGTAATGCCGCGCAGGCGCAGGACATTGGCCAAAAGCGCGCGTTCCTGCCGGTCCAGTTCCGAAGGTGTGGAATCCGTCGTGTCGTCGGCCGCTGCGTCCGCTTCCTTGACCAATGCGGCGATCGAATGCCGCAAACCCTGATCGTTGTTGCGGCGCCGCCCGAACAGCGACAGGAAACCCCGCCCCCGGGGGGGCGGGGTGGTCGAACCGGGTTCCGCAGCGGAAGGAGGGCGGCTCATCGTGCTGCCCCGCCTTCACGTCCGCCGCGGTGTTTCCACGGGTTGGGGATTCCCATGCGCCCCAGGATGCGCGATTCCTCCATTTCCATGGCGCGCGCGTCACCCGCGTGGTGATGGTCATATCCCGACAGATGCAGCACGCCATGCACCAGCAGGTGCATCATGTGGTTGCGCACCGAACGTCCCGCCGCGCGTGCCTCGCGCTCGACCGTGGCGAAGGCGAGGATGATGTCCCCGCCCCACAGCCAGATGCCAGACCCCGAATCGGTGGGGGCATAATCGGCAGGGGCATATTCGAATGTCAGGACATTGGTTGGCCTGTTCCTGCCGCGGTGAAGATGGTTCAGCCGCCGGACCGTCAGGTCATCGGCCAGCACGACCGTGACCGCCCCGGATACATCCAGTTCACGCATCGCGGCGCGTACCGCGCGTTGCACCTCGCGCGCCGGGTTGGGCATTGCCCTATGCCATCGACGCTCGGTAATGCTGACATCAATGTCGTCCCCGAAGGGAGGTTGTGGAACCGGCCCGTCATCCTGACCGGCCGGCGTGGTATCTTCATGCGCCCCATCCACCGACGGGACGGGGCATGTTCTACTTCGCGGTTCCATTGTTCTCCTGCCGCGATCTGGTGCGCGTGGCTTCCCTGCTGGCCTCGGCACGCTGATCGTATGCATCCACTATACGCGCAACCAGCGGATGACGCACTACGTCACGCGATTCAAACCGTGTCATGGCGATTCCGGGCAACCCTTCGAGGGTCTCGACCGCTTCCCGCAGGCCGGATGTGACCCCACGTGGCAGGTCAACCTGGCTCAGGTCCCCGGTAATGACCATGCGTGTGCCTGCGCCCATGCGGGTCAGGAACATCTTCATCTGTGCAGATGTCGTATTTTGCGCTTCATCAAGGATCACAAAGCTGTGGGCTAGCGTACGCCCCCGCATGAAGGCGAGGGGGGCGACCTCGATTTCCCCTGTCGCCATGCGCCGCACCACCTGGTCGCCCGGCATCATGTCATGCAGCGCGTCATAAAGCGGGCGGAGGTAGGGGTCGATCTTGTCCTTCATGTCGCCAGGCAGGAAGCCAAGCCGTTCCCCCGCCTCCACGGCGGGACGCGACAGGACGATACGATCCACCAGCCCGGCCTGAAGCATGGCGACGGCCTGCGCCACGGCAAGGTAGGTCTTGCCCGTGCCGGCCGGACCGATGCCAAAGACCATTTCCTGCCGTGCCAGCATGTCCATATAGCGTGCCTGACCGGCAGAACGCGGCGCGATCGCGCCGCGGCGCGTCATGATGGAGGGAAGTTCCGGCGCGCGCGCGGCTGTCGTATCTGGTCGTGCAAAGGGGGGGGCTGCGGTCATGGGGCGCGGGTCCTGCGATGTTTCCGGGGCGGAAAAAAGCTGGGCGGACATGCGGATTGCGGCATCCACCTCGCCGCTATCAAGGGGGTGTCCACCTTGCAGCCTGCGGTAAAGCGACGTGAGTGCGGATTGCGTCACGGCAACCCGTTCGGGGCTTCCGGTAATGGCGATCCTGTTGCCCCGACATGACAGCCGGACATCGAACCCACGTTCAAGGTGGAGGAGATGGCGGTCATGGTCCCCCACCAACTGCGCCAGCAGGGGGTTGTCGTCGAACTGCATCGTCACGGTATGGGCCACTGCCGCGGCGGGTGGCCTGCCGGTGACGGACGGATGCCGACCGCCCCCGGGGCGGCGGGACGGGATCATGGATGCCGCGTGTTCTCTCAAACCCTGTCTGTCTCCCCTGTCAGCACACCACCCAGCGAATTGGTGTGCAGCTTCACGATATCGACCTCGGCCACCTGTCCGATCAGGCTGTCGGGGCCTTCGACATGTACGGCCTGCAGATACGGGCTTTTGCCCGAAATCTGCCCCGGTTTGCGCCCACGGCCGGTAAACAGCACATCCACGCGCTGTCCCACGCTGGCCGCGTTGAAGGCGTCTTGCTGTTCACGCAGCAACGCCTGCAACCTCTGCAACCTCGCATCCTTCACGTCTTCGGGCACCTGCGCGCCGGCATTGGATGCCGGGGTTCCCGGACGGGGCGAGTATTTGAACGAATATGCCTGGGCAAAGCCGATGTCGCGGATCAGTTGCATTGTCTGTTCAAAATCCTCGTCGGTTTCGCCGGGATGGCCGACAATGAAATCCGACGACAGCGCAAGGTCGGGTCGCGCGGTGCGCAGGCGCGCCACAAGGTCGCGATATTCCTGTGCCGTGTGCCCCCGGTTCATCGCAGCAAGCACACGGTCCGACCCTGATTGCACCGGCAGGTGCAGGAACGGCATCAGGGCGGGCTGTTCACGATGGGCGGCAACCAGGCCGTCATCCATATCACGCGGATGCGACGTGGTATATCGGATGCGTTCGACCCCAACCTGACCTGCAAGTTCCGCCGTCAGCCGCGCCAGCCCCCATGTCGTCCCGTCCGGGCCATCACCGTGATAGGCATTGACGTTCTGGCCCAGCAGCGTGATTTCGCGCACGCCATGCGCCACCAGCCGCCGTGCCTCGTCCATGATTGCCGCCACGGGGCGGCTGGCCTCTGCGCCACGGGTATAGGGCACCACGCAGAAGGAGCAGAATTTATCACATCCTTCCTGAATCGTCAGGAACGCGGCCCCGCCAGCCGGTACCTCGCGTTCGGGGGGCAGGAAGTCGAATTTCTGTTCCACCGGGAAATCGGTTTCGATCACGGCCCCGGCGGCGCGGGCGGCGCGGGCCACCATTTCGGGCAGGCGATGATAGGTCTGTGGCCCCAGCACGATATCGACATAGGGCGCGCGCGCCAGGATTTCGCGTCCCTCGGCCTGCGCCACACACCCTGCGACGGCAAGGACGGTCTGCTGTCCGGCCTGTGCGCGGGCTTCTTTCACCAGACGCAGCCGCCCAAGTTCCGAGAAGACTTTTTCTGCGGCGCGATCACGGATATGGCAGGTATTGAGGATGATCATGTCGGCGCGATCCGGGGCGTCAACCGCCTCGTATCCCAATGGGCGCAGGACATCGGTCATCCGTTCGCTGTCATATACGTTCATCTGGCAGCCCCACGTAATGACATGCAATCCGCGTGCCTGCTTGCCGGAGCGCACGGTGGAGGCGCAGGGAAGGGGGGTCATATCATTCACGCAAACGGGTTCCTTGACATCGGGCGGGACAATCCCGCGAGGCGGCGCAAACACATCGTGTGTGTCGCGCGGATGGTCAAGACCCGAAACCACATGTCATAAAGGATAAAGGACCCATATCGTGACATTATCCCCCGATGGGATGACCGATTCAAAATATATCCTGTAATGCGATCATGGCGGATGACGCGGGGGTTTTGTCAAGGACAGTTTTGGCATCGCCCCGCCCGGCGCCCATGCCGACGCCACAGGCATCGCAGGGCCTGGGCGGGGATGGCACGGGGAAAAAGGGCCGGTAACTGGGCATCGGGCGACATATCTCAAAATGTCATGCGATGCCGGTGTATGACCGGTGCATGTTGCCATCCCATCTTTATCATGGCGGGCGGCGTGTCGGTCGGGTGCGGACATATTCACCTTCTGACCATATTTATCCCTTAATCAGTCCTCTATGTGAGGTCTCCGGTGAAAATATGGGTTGGAATATGCGGTGCCGCGGTGCCAGACACCCCATGAGAGGGATTTTCCATTATCGCCATGCGCAGAGTTCGTGCTTAACATGCCCATGGCAGGTGGATGGATGACAGAAGTGCGAATGGGGACGACTTGACGTTTTTTCGTCACTTTCCGACGACATGGCATGCATTGCCCGTACCCGCTGAAAACGGGACATTTTCCAATAGACCACAGTGGTGGGCGCCTGCGCGGCTGCCTGCAATGGCGCTGTGCGTGGCTGCGCTTGCGGGGGGTGTTACGCCTGCGCGTGCGGCGGACCCGCAACCCTATGTCACGGTCATCCGTCCCACGGGGAATGCCGACCTTGATACCGCCGTGCATGCCTCTTCCGATCTGCTGGGACTGCAGAAGACGCATACCGTCAGTCCTTTTGCCCTTGTGGGCCGGATTCACAATGATTACGCCCGCATCCGCAGCGCACTCGAAAGTTTCGGGTATTACGCGCCGACCATTGTGATCCAGGCGGCGATTGCGTCCAAGAACGGGGCCACCAATCCGCAGGACGGGCACGACCCTGACCTGCCTGAATGGATGCAGGCCATCCCGGCCAGCCAGAAGATGGAAATCACCGTTTCCATCACCAAGGGGCCACAGTTCCAGATCGGTTCCATCAGCATTGTCCCGGCAAAGGGCAAGCCACCTGTCAAGCTTGATGCCCACGAAACTGAATCCCTGGGCATCAGGACCGGCGATCCCGCGATCGCGGCCAATATCCTCAAGGCCGGTTCCCAGCTTCAGACGACCCTTGCCGAAGAGGGATACGCACTGGCCGATGTCAGCACACCGCAGGCGTGGCTGCGGCCACAGACGCGTACGATCGACGTTGCCTTTACGGTGACGCGCGGGCCGGTTGTCAATCTTGGTGCCTTCAGTTTTGGCGGCCTGCGTCGCACCCATCCCGCCTATGTCGTGCGGCGCCTGACCATTGCCCCGGGGGAATTGTACCAGCCTTCCCGCATTGAGGCGGCGCGTCAGGGCCTGTCATCAATGGGGGTATTTTCCGATGTGCAGGTCCATCATGATCAGCAACTGGCGTCCGACGGGACATTGCCGCTGGACTTCAGCTTTGCGGAATCGAAGCGGCATAGCGTGGGTGTCGAAGGGGGCTATTCCACCGACCTTGGCGGGCGTGCCGGTGTGTCGTGGACGCACCGCAACCTGTTTGGCAATGCCGAGCGCCTGCGCCTGACGGCACTGGCCACCGGGTTGGGCGGTTCGGCTGAACAGGGGTTGGGCTATGACCTGTATGCGGATCTGATGAAGCCTGATTTCGGGTCGCGCAACCAGAATCTCAGCGCCCGGATCGAGGGTATCCGCCAGCTTCTGTATTCCTATCGGCAGACTGCGATCCTGGCCCGCGCCGGGATCGTACGCCGCATCAGTTCCCACTGGAACGTCGCCTTTGGCGGTGAGGTGGAGCAAGAACGCATCGACCAGATGTCACAGACGCATAATTATTTCATCGTCTCCCTGCCGTTAAGCGCGACCTATGACGGGACGGGTGTGGATAATCCCATCACGCCTGCGACCCATGGCGTGCGTGTCAGCATGAATGTCACGCCTTCGGCATCGCTGGAGGATCGTACGTCGTTCTTCATGATCATGCAGGCGACGGTTTCGACCTATTTCGACCTTGCGAATCTTGGCCTTGCGCGAAAGGGGCGCAGCGTGCTGGCCGTACGCGGGACGATCGGCAATGTGGAAGGGGCGTCCACCTATGCCATTCCCCCTGACCAGCGGCTTTATGCCGGTGGCAGTGCGACCGTGCGTGGATACCGTTATCAGGGGGTCGGGCCGCAGTTCGCCAACAGCCGCTATGCCATTGGCGGGACATCGATGGATGCGGGGTCTTTTGAATATCGGCAGCGTATCTTGCAGAAATTCGGCGCCGTTGGCTTCATCGACGCGGGGCAGGTTTCTGATGGCAGCACGCCGTTCAAGGGAACATTGCGTGCCGGGGCGGGGGCGGGGGCGCGTTATTATACGCCCATCGGTCCCGTGCGGCTGGATATTGCCGTTCCGCTCAACCGCCCGCGACGTGGCGATAAATGGGAACTGTATGTCGGGCTGGGGGAAACGTTCTGATGAACGAGACGCAAAATCCGGCCCGCCCGGCATTGTGGAAAACCCTGCTGAAGATAGGGGGACTTGTCCTTGGCGTTCCGCTTGGGCTGGTGCTGCTGGCGTTCATGCTGATCCTGGTGGGGGCGAACACGGGGATGGGCCGTCATGAGATCGAACGCCGCCTGCCCGGCCTTACCGGCGGCAGCGTTCGGATGACGGGACTGTCGGGGCGGTTTCCTGATTCATTGCGGATCGCGCATCTGGAACTCAACGATTACCGTGGCACATGGCTTGCGATTGACGATCTGGCGCTGGACTGGTCCCCCACACGGCTGCTGTTGCGTCGGGCCGTGGTGGACGACATTTCCATTGCACGCCTTTCCATCCCGCGCCTGAGCGAGGAAGACCCGGCGCATCCGTCGCCCCCGTCCAAGGATAGCAGTGACAACGTGCATATGGGCGTGGATATCCGCCATGCCCATATCGCCCGCATTGATGTGGGCGCGCCGCTTGCACGCCTGCCCGCGACCTTCAGCCTTGACGGGCATGCGCGTCTTGCGGATATCGCGCCGGTCCTCAATGGCATATCGGTTGCGACATTGCCGGCCGCTGACATCAACCTGCAGGTACAGCGCCTGGACCAGCCGGGAACAGTGTCGGTCCGCACGCAACTGGGGCGCGGGACGCTGGCGCTGGATGTCCATGCGCATGAGGAAAAGAACGGTTTCCTTGGCACATTAAGCGGCCTGCCGATGCTGGCGCCGCTCAACCTCGACATGCATGTCAGCGGCCCGCGTGACCAGAGCACGCTGGCGGTGGCCATACAGGCTGGTGCGGCGCAGGCGCATATCGACGGGCGCGTCGGGCTGGTTCACCATGCGATGCAGTTGCGCGCCAGTCTGGAGGCCCCGGCCATGATGCTGGGACCGGATACCGGATGGCAGTCGATTGCGCTGCAAAGCGAGCTTGGCGGAACGATGGAGCGGCCCACCGGTCATGGCACCCTTGATATCGGGCAACTGAATCAGGGGGGGGCGGGCCTTAATACCCTGCATGCTGTCTTCAGCGGTCTGTCGGGGCGGAGCGCGAATGACGCCATAAATATACATGCTGATATCGACGGGTTGCGGATACCAGGTGCGCATCCCACCCTTTTCGCGGCGCAACCGGTGGCGATCGACGTGTCATGGCGGCCGGACGCGCAAGGTGCCCCCGCCGACATTACCGTGCATCATGACCTGTTGCAGGTGAATGGGCACATACGCACCACGGCCCCCCGTCAGGGCGACGTCATGCTTGACCTGCCGCGACTTGCCCCGTTTGCCGCGCTGGCCTCCACCCGGCTGGAGGGTAATACGCACCTGCATGCCAATTTTGACATCCCGGATGCACGGACGGCAGGACGGGTTGCGCTGGATGGTCAGGTGGCGATCACGGGGGGGCAGGCACAGGCTGTCGGCCTGATCGGCAGGGCGGGTCATGTGCAGCTTGGTGCAAGCATGCCCCCCGCCGATGGTTCACCGCGCATTGTGCATGTGCAGGACCTGAAGGTGGACGGGCAGACCCTGCACCTGGATGCAGGTGATGCCACCGTCACGCTGTCATCGCCCACGCAGGTGGACATGACGGCGCGACTGGAGCTGCTGGACCTGCAAAAGCTTGCCCCGTCGCTGCGTGGGCAGACCAGCGTGACGCTGACGGCAAAGGGGGCGGTCGATGACCTGGCCGCGACCGTGCATGCGCAAACACAGATCGGGACACCACAGATTCAGCCCGGCCAGCTGATGACCGATCTGAATTTCCGTCACCTGCCCGCAGTGCGCGAAGGGGAGGCCACCATCAAGGGAACGCTGGATCGTGCACCGGTCGCCCTTGCCGCGTCGCTTGTAACGGGGACGGACGGGACACGGCATCTCCGCCTTGGGCAACTGTCATGGAAAAGCCTGTCGGGGCAGGCGGATATGGCCCTGCCGCATGGGCATATGGTGCCTTCGGGGACGATGGATATCCATATGACGCGGCTTGCCGACTGGCGTGACCTGCTGGGTCATGACATCACGGGACATGTTGCCGCTGGTATCCACACAACGGCGCGCATTGGCGCGACACCGCCTGTCGTGTCCCTCAACCTTGATGGCGCCATCGGTTCCCCGTGGGCGAATATCCGGCGGCTCCAGCTTGGCGGTACGATCCGTGACCCGGTGGATGCGCCCCATACGGATCTGGACCTGAAAATTGACGATGCCGATGTCAATGACATCCATGCCAATGCACATGTCACGGCCAGGGGCCCGCTGAATGCCCTGCTGGTCAGTGCGACATCACGCCTGTCCACACCGCAAGTGGGGCCAGCGGCGCTGGATACTGTGCTGCTGCTCGATATTGCGGGGCACAAGGCCACGGCCCGCACCCTGACGGCGGAGGCACGTGGCGAACGGTTGCAACTGCTTGCCCCCGCCACCGTCAGCTATGGCGCGGCGATGGGGGTGGAACATGTGCGTGCGACCCTGACACCGCCGCAGGGACAGGCCGCCAGTATCGATATTGCCGGATCGCTCCGGCCGGGGCTGGACCTCAAGGCGGACCTGACGCACATCACCCCCGCGCTTTTGCGGCCGCTGATGCCATCATTACGTGCCGAAGGGGATATTTCGGCCCAGGCGCGCCTGACCGGGACGTTGGCGCGGCCGGGGGGGCGGATCACAATTCGCGCGGATGGGCTGAAATATCATACGGATTACACATCCTCCCTCGCCGCAGCCAACCTTGATGCAACAGCCGTCCTGAACGGAACGGTGGCCCGTGTGGACGCCAGCCTGAACGCCGGAAAGCAGGTCAGCCTGAATGTGCAGGGGAACGCACCGACAGGCCTGAATGGTGCGCTGTCGCTGCATGCCGCGGGTTCAATCGACCTTGCGGCCGCGAATGCCTATCTTGGCGCACAGGCGCGGCAGGCTGGGGGCGTGGTGCGGATGAATGTGGATGTGCGCGGTACGCCAAAGGTTCCGCTTGTTTCCGGGACGCTCGACCTTGCGGATGGCACTTTCCACGATTATGCGCAGGGCGTGCAGCTTTCGGCGATCCGGGGCAGCGTGCTGGCGCAGGGAAACCGGCTGGTCATCCAGTCCCTCAGCGCCGGTGCGGGCAAGGGAACCATCACGGCCGCCGGGTCCTATGGGATATTCGAACCCGGACACCCGATCGACCTGACCGTCACCGCGCGCAATGCCCGGCCACTGGCCAGTGACCTTATCACCGCGACCCTTGATGCCAACCTGAACATCAAGGGACAGCTTGCATCACGCATCAATGCGGGGGGGGACATCACCCTTTCGCGGGTTGATGTGAATATCCCCGATTCACTGCCGACATCGGTTGCCCATCTCGATGTCATCCGTCCCGAAGACGCAGCGACCGTCGCGCAGCAGCCCACATCCCCGCTGGTCATCGGCCTTGACCTTGGCCTGCGTTCGCCGGGACAGTTTTTTGTGCGTGGACACGGGCTGAATACCGAAATGCACGGTAATCTGCATCTGGGCGGGACCAGTGACACCCCCATCGTGACGGGGTCATTTTCCATGGCCAAGGGCACCTTCGCCCTGGGGGGAATTTCCCTTAATTTCAGCAAAGGCAAGGTCGGCTTTGACGGTATTGGTGTCACCCACGCCATCGACCCGAGCCTTGATTTCGTGGCGGAGCGCAGCACCAACGAAGGGACGGCACGCCTGAATGTCGGGGGATATGCCAGCGCGCCCAAGATCACGTTCTCTTCCACCCCGCCACTGTCACAGGACCAGATCCTTGCGATCCTGCTGTTCGGGACGGATTCACAATCCCTGTCCCCGACACAGATGGCGGAAATCGCATCGGCCATCGCCACCATCAGTGGTGGCTCTGCCTTTGATCCGCTTGGTATCGTGCGCAAGACCCTGCATCTTGATCGCCTGCAGATGAGCAGTTCGTCCAATGGTTCGGGCGGCAATGATACCGGCAGCATCGAAGCCGGAAAATACGTCATGCGTGGTGTTTATGTCGGGGCAAAGCAGGCTACGTCCGGTTCCGGCACGCAGGCACAGGTCCAGGTGGACCTGACAAAACGTCTCAAGATCAACACAACGGTCGGGACAGGTGGGAATGTGACCGGCTTTACAACACCCGAAAATGATCCGGGCAGCAGCATCGGGCTTCTTTATCAGTTCAATTACTGAGAAAAATCCCACGACAGACCGGCGATAAGGCGACGATCATCCCCATGCCCTTTCCCCAGGATTGGCGCACGGTGCATCTGTTTGAAACAGGCTCGCTTATGCTTCGCAGGGTATGAAAAAGCCTGCCAGACGTGGGGTCTGGCAGGCGGGGAAGACGTGTCAGGGATGGGGAGGGAAGAGGGTCAGGCGGCCTTCATGACAGCGGTCAGCGTTTCCAGCACAATGGCGGGTTCCTTGCCTTCCAGCACCGCGACCTCTGCCACGAAACGTTCCTGCGCGGCTTCGAACAGCTTGCGCTCGCTGAAGCTGCCGTCGAGGCTGTCGACATTGCGACGCAGGTCACGCAGGACCTCTGCGATCTGGACCAGGTCGCCCGAATTGATCTTTTCCTGATACGCAACGGCACGACGTGCCCACATGCCACGGCTGACATGGGGCTTGCCCTTGATGATGGCCATGGCCTTGTCCACGATCTCGCGCGAGACGATCTTGCGCAGGCCGGACTTGCGGGCCTTGGACAGGGGGATGCGCAACGTCATCTGGTTGCCGGGGAACGAAATCTGGATCATTTCCAGTTTTGTGCCCGCGATTTCGTCAATGCCGATCCGGTCAACCCGCCCCACGCCATGCGCCGCATAGACGATGGCGTCACCTTCGCGGAACGGGTCTTCGTCCTTTTCCGGCTTGCTGCTCTTGGCTTCGGCGGCGGTCACTGCTGCGGCGGTCCGCGCCATCGCATCGGTCACACTGCCCTTCGGGGTCGTTCTGAACATGCTCATGACATGTCATATAACATAAATTTCCCCATATGTCTTGACCTGATCGAAAGCCATGGTAACGCCGCCGAATGTTTCAGTTCTGCACGCCCCGCACCGGGACCAGGGCGGGGGGGGCGGTCTGTCCACATGATTGCAGCAGGTCGATTTCGATGGTGCGCGCCATCGTGCGCATCGGCATGCCGTGCGGGGTGGAGGCAAATGGTTCCTGCAGGTCGCTGCCAATCTTGTCCAGCGCCACGAACAGCAGCCCCACCAGCGAGGACCCCAGCGGCGTGATCCAGCCCAGTGTCTGCACCATCGACAGCGGCAGGATGATGCAGAACACCGTCGCCACCAGTTTGGGCAGCACGGAAAACTGGATCGCCAGGGGCGTGTTGCGAATACGCTCCAGCCCGCCCTGCGCATTGCTCATGTCCGACAGAATCCGGTCGATTTGTCCATGCAGGGCACCATCAATGCCCAATGCCCGCGCGCGCGCGTCAACACCCAGCCCGATCTGGAACAGGATCGCCGCCGGGATGTTGGCATGGCCGGCGATTCCGTTCTGCATCTCGGCGGGCAGGAGGCGCCTGATATCCTCCATCGTGTCGGTGCGCCCCAGCGCGCCGCGCAGTGCATGCGGATAGGCCGCCATCGCGCGTGCAAGATCAGGGCTGCCCTGCAGGATCGTCCCGACCTGCCGTGCGAAGGAGCGGCTGTTGTTGGTTACGGCCCCCCACAGGGTGCGTGCCTCCCACCAGCGGTTATAGGCGGTATTGTTGCGAAAGCTCATGAACAGGACCAGCGCGGAACCGATCAGCGAGATCGGCAGAGTCGGCTGTTCCATCCAGTCCTGATGATAGATCTGGAACATGACCACGACCACCACGTCCCACGCACCAAGCAGCACGAGGGACAGCAGGCTTTCGCGCATGAGTATCCATAATCCGATCCTGCGGTTCACGATCATCTGGATAATGTCCTGAAAATGATGGGGTCGATGAAAAAAGGTCCGGTCCGTAAGGTCCGTACTGCATTACTGCACATACCATATCGGCGGATGGGGGAATGCCCTGACCTCACGATTGCATAATTTGTAATACCCGCCACACACGGTAACACTGTCCCATCGACATTGACGCAGAGGGGGGCGGACATTCCTTATGCGTCTCTGTCACGCGTTATTTTATCATACCGTAAAAGGGTTTACAGATCATGGATGTCAGGGCAGCCGTTGCGTTCGAAGCCGGAAAACCTCTGGAAATCGAGACCGTACAACTCGAAGGCCCGCGCGAAGGTGAGGTCTTGGTGGAAATCAAGGCAACCGGCCTGTGCCATACCGACAAATACACCCTGTCCGGTGCCGATCCCGAAGGATTGTTCCCCGCGATCCTTGGCCATGAGGGCGCAGGCGTCGTGGTTGAGGTCGGGCCAGGTGTGCGCCACCTGAAGCCGGGCGACCATGTCATTCCGCTCTACACCCCTGAATGCCGGGAATGTAAATCGTGCCTGTCGCGCAAGACCAACCTGTGTACCGCCATCCGTACGACACAGGGCAAGGGCCTGATGCCCGACGGGACATCGCGCTTTTCATTCAAGGGACAGCCGATCCATCATTATATGGGGTGTTCTACATTTGCGAACTATACGGTGCTGCCTGAAATCGCGCTGGCGAAGATCCGTCCTGACGCCCCGTTCGACAAGGTGTTCTATATCGGTTGCGGTGTGACGACCGGTATCGGCGCGGTCCTGTTCACCGCCAAGGTGGAGGCCGGGGCGTCGGTCGTGGTGTTCGGGCTTGGCGGTATCGGTCTGAATGTCATTCAGGGTGCGAAGATGGTTGGGGCCGACCGGATCATTGGCGTGGATATCAACCCCGCGCGTGAAGCCATCGCCCGCAAATTCGGCATGACCGACTTCGTCAACCCCAACGACCTTGGCCCCAATGGGGATCTTGTCGGGCATCTGGTCGAACTGACCGGGGGGGGCGCGGATTATTCGTTCGAATGTATCGGCAATCCCACCCTTATGCGTCAGGCGCTGGAATGCGCGCACCGGGGATGGGGGGTGTCCACCATTATCGGCGTCGCGGGTGCGGGGCAGGAAATCAGCACGCGTCCGTTCCAGCTTGTGACCGGGCGGCGCTGGATCGGTTCGGCCTTTGGTGGGGCGCGCGGACGCACTGATGTGCCAAAGATCGTGGATTGGTACATGGAAAACCGCATCGACATTGATGATCTCATCACCCATCGCCTGCCGCTCGAACGGATTAACGAGGGGTTTGACATGATGGCGCGCGGCGAAAGCATCCGCACCGTGGTCGAATTCTGACCATGGATGCCACGACCCTGTCAGATCCCGGCAATGAACTGACGATCCGTGCAGAACATGCGTGTTGTGGTGGCCGGGTGGGCTTCTACAGCCATGCATCCCATGCCCTGGGGCTTGAGGCGCGTTTCGCCGTGTTCATGCCCGATGGGGCCAGCATGGCACGGCGTGTGCCCGTCATTCATCTGCTGGCGGGCCTGACCTGCACCGAGGAGACGTTCCTTATCAAGTCCAACATCATCCGTTTCGCGGCGCGGTATGGCATCGCCCTTGTGGCAAGCGATACCTCCCCCCGCGGGGCAGGGGTCGCGGGGGAAGATGATGCCTATGACCTTGGTAGCGGTGCAGGATTCTACCTTGATGCGACGTGTCCGCCATGGAACGCGCATTATCGCATGGGTACCTATGTGGGCGAGGAACTGCCACACCTGACCGAGCGTCTGTTCGCGCTGGATGGGGCACGGCGCGGGATCATGGGGCATTCGATGGGCGGCCATGGCGCGTTGGTCCATGCCCTGCGCGCGCCGCAGCGGTGGAAATCCGTCTCTGCCTTTGCCCCGATTGTCCATCCAGCCATCGTGCCATGGGGGGAAAAGGCGTTTTCGACCTATCTTGGTTCCGACCGTACCACATGGGCGGCCCATGATGCGACATTGCTGCTGGAGGCGGGGCATACACACCCCACAACCATCCTGATCGACCAGGGGGAAGCAGACCAGTTCCTGCACGGGCAGCTGCGCCCCGAACTGCTGCGCGATGCCGCAGCAATGGCAGGTCAGGCGCTAAGGTTGCGGCTGCACAAGGGGTATGACCATTCCTACTGGTTCATTCAGTCCTTTATCGAGGAGCATGTCAGCCATCATGCCGCCATCCTGGGCGGCGCGTGCACATGACCTGACGTAACGCAGCCAGCAGGGATGGCCCGTCGGGGTGTCAGGTGCCGATAAGATGCAGCACGATTTCACGCCGATGGGCCATGCGCCTGTGTTCAAACAAATACAGGCCCTGCCATGTGCCCAGTACGGGCCGCCCGTCCGCCACTGGCACCGAAAGCTGGGTATTGGTCAGCATGGTGCGCAGGTGGGCGGGCATGTCGTCCGGCCCTTCGTCATCATGGATGTAACGCGAGGGATCCTCGGGCACCAGGGCCTCGAAATATCGCGCGATATCCTCGCATACCGTGGGGTCGGCATTTTCCTGCACCGTCAGGCTTGCCGAAGTATGCCGACACCATAATGTCAGCAGGCCGGTCCTGATCCCCGTGGCCCCAACCCAGTCGAGCACCGGGCGTGTAATGGGCACCAGTCCCTTGCCCCGCGTCGTGGCATGCAGGGTATGCAGTTCCTGACGCATCATGTACTCCTTATGCTCCATTGAGACGGTCATGCTGCCAACCGGCAGGAAGGGGAAAGTTTTTAGGGACTGTTTGAAAAGTCAGTCTCAATAACATACTGAAATTACAAAAAATTTTGGTGAAGCTTTTTCTAAAAAGCTTCAGAAGACGCCGCCTTTTTCGCTCAAAAGGCGGCACCCCAAAAATTTTCCCTGTTTTTTATCAATGATTTGTTTTCAAACACTCTCTTGGTCCGGGCCTGTCTGGTCATGCCCCATCGCGGGAACTTCCCCCGGCAATGGCCTGTCTGTTGGGGGCAGGCCACAGCGTATCGGGATCTCTTGTGCATGGTTCGGCGTCCAGGGACACCGCACTGTGGCGGAAGGGGAGGCAGATCATGCGCTGCCCCCAATGCACGATAATTCCCGACAGGCCTGAAAAATTATTTATATTTGATATGTTGGCATCCTTCAGATGAACAGCGATGCCAGCAGCGTGAAAAGCAGGCCCAGTACAGCAATCAGGGTTTCCACGACCGACCATGTTCGGATGGTCTGTCCCACTGTAAGACCCAGATATTCCTTGATCTGCCAGAAACCCGCATCGTTGAGCGGACCAAGCGCCACCGAGCCAGCCCCCGTGACAATCACCATCAGTTCAGGTGACACGCCATGGGAATGCAACAGGATTGGCCCCACGATTCCCGAGGCCGTACTCATGGCCACGGTGGCGGACCCTGTGGCCACGCGCACCACGACCGCCAACAGCCATGCCAGCACCAGCAACGGCACATGCGCGCCAAGTGCCAGTGTGGTGATGGCCGATGAAATCCCGCTATCGACCAGTTCACGGCCGAAACCGCCCCCTGCACCGACCAGCAGCATGATCAGGGCGGTGGGGGCAAGGCAGTCATTGGTGAATTTCAGGATCGTCGCACGTGAAAACCCACGCGCCACCCCCAGCACGTAAAATGACAGCAGCGTCGCGATCAACAGCGCGATATCGGTATTGCCGATGAAATGCAGGAACGTATTGGTGCCGCCACCCGGCCGCGATACGAGATCCGCCACGGATCCCGCCAGCATCAGTATAACCGGGCACAGAATCGAAAAGACCGTGGTCATGAAGGGCGGCAGGTTGGCGGGTGCTTCATTATTGACGAACTGGCTGGCAAGCGCGGCCTCGTTCGTTGTGCCGATTCGGGGGGTGATGAACCGGGCATAGACAGGCCCGGCAAGTGCCGCGATGGGCGTGCCAATCACGGCACCCCACAGGATCGTGCGGCCCGTATCGGCATGATAGGCCGCCAGTGCCAGCAGGGTTGCCGGATGGGGCGGTACCATTGCATGCGTGACCGAAAGTGCCGCCCCCATCGGCAGCGCCACCATCAGCAGCGGCGTGCGTGTTCGCCGCGCAAGTGTGAAGGCCAGCGGGATAAGCAGGACGAACCCGACCTCGAAAAAGACCGGCAGTCCAACCAGAAGGCCAATGACCATCATGGCCCAACTGACGCGGCGTTCGCCTGCAATGCGGGTGATGGTCAGTGCGATCTGATCCGCACCGCCTGATTCCGCCAGCATCTTGCCCAGCATCGTACCCAGCGCGATGACGGTGGCGACATGGCCCAGGACCTTGCCCGCGCCTTCTTCGAACGAGGAAATGGCCTTTTGCGGCGGCATGCCCGCGCACAGCGCCAACAGCACCGATACGCTGAACAGCACGATGAACGGGTTGATCCGGCAACGCCCGATCAGCACGATCACGGCGAGTATGGCCATGACGGCAATGGTAACGGCAAGAAAAGGAGACATCATCACATCTGAAAATTATTATTATCGTGAGTGGCTTGACGCGGTTTGTATCACAATATGGCAGGGTGTGCGGGATTGCATGCGTGGTGCAGGCATAACGTGGGGAATGTCCGGGGGGATGCGTGTTCGTATGCATCCGTGTCGGGATGGTGACTGGAAAAATTAATCCTTTGCCATAAGCTGTCGGGACATGCCCGCCAGGGGATACCCGCGTCGCGGCATTATTCGAGCAACGACAACAGTTGCAAATAACAAGACAGAATGAAAGCCACCGGCGCTTTCAGCATAAAAACCGGATAAGGAAACTGTCATGTCGTCACTTCAGCCCCCGGCACCAGCAACACGCGACGATGGGGCAGGATCATCGGAATTCCTGGCCCGTTCCGTGGGGGTCAGTCTGCTGGCGGCCCTTGCCGGGTTGATGTTCGGCCTTGATACCGGGGTGATCGCCGGGGCGCTGACATTTATTGGCGATGAATTCCATGCCTCCGCACAGATGCAGGAATGGATCGTCTCCTCCATGATGGCTGCCGCAGCCGTGGGATCGATCATCGCGGGGAACCTGTCGTTCCGTTTCGGCCGGCGCAAGGCGCTGATGGGGGCGGCGATCCTGTTCCTGCTCGGGTCGATCACCTGTGCGCTTGCGCCGTCTGTCGTGGTGCTTGTCATTGGTCGCATCTTCCTAGGCCTTGCGGTCGGGATCGCGGCTTTCACCGCACCGCTCTATATTTCCGAGGTGGCGATGGAATCAGCGCGCGGGTCGCTGATCTCATGCTACCAGCTTATGATGACACTGGGTATTTTCCTTGCCTATGTGGTGGACAGTTTCCTGTCCTATGGCGGGCACTGGCGATGGATGCTGGGGTTGATGACGTTGCCGGCGGTGGTGTTTTGCATCGGATGCCTGTTCCTGCCCGACAGTCCGCGCTGGCTGATGATGCGTGGGGATACGCGCCATGCACGGCTTGTCATGCGCTATCTCCGCTCCAGCCCGCAGGAGGCGGATCGTGAAATTGACGATATCGCCAGCGAGTTGAAGAAAGAACACACAAACGTGTGGACCTTTTTTCGTACCAACCCAAATTTCCGCCGCTCCGTCGGGCTGGGCATGCTGTTGCAGGTGATGCAGCAACTGACAGGCATCAATGTGCTGATGTATTATGCGCCCAAGGTGTTCCAGGCCGCGCATTTCGGGGTTGCCGCCTCCACCTGGTCCACGGCGATCATCGGGCTGGTCAACATGGCGGCCACGGGGCTTGCGATCATGTTCATTGACCGTTGGGGGCGGCGGCCTCTGCTGTTGCTGAGTTGCGTTGTCATGACGCTGAGCATGGCGGTCGCGGGGGGGCTGGTCGCGATGGGGGCCTCGACCCTGCCACAGGAAATCGGAATGGTGGCGGCATTGTTGCTGTTTGTCGCGGGGTTCGCCATGGGGGCGGGGCCGCTGGTATGGACGCTGTGTTCTGAAATACAGCCATTGCGGGGACGTGATTTCGGGATTGCATGTTCGACATTTACGAACTGGGCCGCCAACTGGCTGATCAGCAATACGTTCCTTTCGGTGCTGGAAGGGTTGGGAGAGGCACGGACCTTCTGGCTTTTTGCGCTGATGAACGCGATATTCATCGTCATTACCCTGGGCTTCGTGCCAGAAACCAAGGGCGTCTCCCTCGAAGCGATCGAAGATCACCTGATGCAGGGACGCAGGCTGCGTGACCTTGGCCGCTGATATGGCATGATCGGGGCGTTGTGCACCTTTGATGGAAGAAACATGATTATCCGGACTGACGAAACATTCGATATCGACACGCCCTCTGGCCGGATGCGCCTGCATGTCTTTCGTCCCATGGCGGAAGGGCGTTTTCCGGGCATCGTGCTGTTTTCCGAGATTTATCAGGTCACAGCCCCCATACGCAGGCTGGCGGCCATGGTGGCGGGACAGGGATATGTCGTCGCTGTGCCCGAGGTATATCACGAGTACGAACCCGCGGGTACGGTCCTGGCCTATGACAAGGTCGGCACGGATCGGGGCAATACCCTGAAATATGCCAAGCCCCTTGCGGCATATGACGATGATGCATGCGCGGCGGTCTCATGGCTGATGGAAGAATGCGCGGCCTGTTCAGGGCGTGTGGGCACACTTGGCGTATGTCTTGGCGGGCATCTTGCATTCCGGGCGGCGTTCGATCCGCGCGTGCGCGCGGCGGCATGTTTTTATGCCACCGATATCCATAGTGCTTCCCTTGGGGAGGGAAAGCATGATGATACGTTGGCGCGCCTGCCTGAGCTCCGCGGTGAGGTGATGATGGTGTGGGGACGTCAGGACCCGCATGTGCCATTCGCAGGGCGGCAGTTGATCCGCGAACGGATGGAACAGGCGGGCACGCATTATGAATGGCATGAATTCAATGCGCAGCATGCCTTCCTGCGTGACGAGGGGCCACGGTACGACGCGGCGCTCTTTTTACAATGTATGGATATGGCCGGGGCCTTGTTCCACCGTAACCTGACATGAGTGCGGGGGCAGTACGCCCCCATGTGCATCAAGGGCTGCGTGCCTGCGTCAGGACATGCCGCGCGTCAGCAACCCTGCGAGCAACACCAGCGCCACGGCAAGGCCGGTTTCGCGGTTAAAACGGAACAGGCGCAGGCATTGCGGTGCATCGTGTTCATCAAGACGCATGACCTGCCAGGTCAGCAGCGCGGCGGGCACCGGCAGGCCCGCCCAGAATCCCCATCCCTGATGTGACAGGACAGCCGCCGCCGCAATCCCCGCCAGTGCGAGGGCGTAACATGTCCCGACAAACCCACGTGCCCTGCGTGCCATCAGGCGCGACGTGGATTTGACGCCAATGCGGGCGTCGTCTTCCATATCCTGAAAGCCATAGATCGTATCGAACCCCAGCTGCCACACGATGGTCGCGACATAGAGCGCGCCTTGCGCAAGGTCGATCCGGTCCGCTGCCGCCGCGTATCCCAGTGGCGCGCCAAACCCGAATGTAAATCCCATCACCAGTTGCGGCCACCATGTCACCCGCTTGGCCAGCGGGTAAAGCGCCACCAACAGCAGCGACGATGCACCAAGTGCCCGCGACAGGGGATTGAGGCACATCAGGATGTTAAACCCGATCAGCAGCAGTGCGAGCAGGAACAGCCCGGCTTCGCGCATGCGCAGCGCACCGCTGGCCAGTGGCCTTCCGGCGGTGCGTGCAACCATGCGGTCGATATCACGATCCCACATGTCATTGACCACGCACCCGGCTGCACGCATGACGATGCTGCCGATACCAAAAAGCACGATCAGGCGAAGACGTTCGCGCGGGGCCACATCAGCGGGCAGCAGGATGCCCCACACCCCCGGCAGGAACAGCAGCCATGTCCCGATGGGACGGTCAAGCCGCGCCAGCAGGGCATAAGGACGCAGTGGGGCCGGAAGGCGGCCGATCCAGCCGTCAGTACGGATGTCGGTATGCGACGCAGGCTGGGTCACTGCATGTATTCTCCCGGCGATAAGGCCCGACATGACGATGACGCCGGGCGACCTGGCTGCTAATGCGGACACAGATGGGCCGGATGATCGTGCGTGGTCAAGTCCGGGCCGAGACGATAGCTGATACGATGGCCGATATGATGGCGGCCCCGAAACGGGCCACAGATGCGCCATAGACCAAAGGAAACATCATGAGGGACAGCCCCCGCCTGTTCATGGACCCACAGGCATTTCCACCCATGTGCCCTGATGCGGTGATCCGGTTGGAACCGGACCGGGCACATTACCTGGGTAATGTGCTGCGCCTGTCCGCGGGCGGGCGCGTGGTTGTGTTCAATGCCCGCGATGGTGAATGGTCCGCGACCATAGAGGTGCTGCGCCGTGATCGTGGGGAAATCCGCCTGGTGCATATGGATCGCCCGCCAAGGGTGACGCAGGGGCCTGGGATCATGTTCGCGCCGTTGAAACGCGATGCGACCGAAATGATCATCCGTATGGGAACGGAACTGGGTGTGGAATGCTTTTATCCGGTCATTACGGAACGCACGAATACCCATCGCCTGAACGAGGGGCGCCTGTCTGCTATTGCGCGCGAAGCCAGCGAGCAGTGCGAACGCCTTGATGTTCCCGCCATCGCCCCGATCCGGCCGATGATGGAGGCGATTGCGCATGCCCCCACTGATATGCAACTGTTTGTCGCACTGGAACGTCTGGACCCCACGGCGCAGGAAAGCGAAGTTCCCCGTGCGTGTCCCGGCGATGCCCTGCTGATTGGTCCAGAAGGCGGTTTTTCACCGCGTGAACAGGACTTCCTGCGTGGGCGGCCCGCAACGCGTCTGTTGTCGCTGGGGCCGCTTGTCCTGCGGGCCGATACGGCGGCGGCGGCGGGGCTGGCCCTGATGGGGGCTGGTATCCGTATGGGAATGGCCGGATAGGGAGAGGTCCGACCGTTCTCTGGCATAGGGACCAAATCCGGTCCACAATGGTTTTGCATTCTTTCTGTAACGAGGATTCCCGCCACGTCATGTCCAATCCTGGCGATCAAGATATAACTCCGATCGAATCGGTTACCCAACTGGCCAGCCTGCTGGCGCAGGGGTCAAAACCACAAGATGCGTGGCGGATCGGCACGGAACATGAAAAATTCGGTTTCATCCGCCCCCAGGCCACGCCAGCGGGGCGCAGCCCATGGCTGCCACCACCATATGAGCCCGATGGCATCCATGCCGTCCTGTCGGCCCTGCAACAGGGCGAAGGCAGGGCGTGGCACGATATCCGCGACAAAGGGGCGCTGATCGGCCTGAAGGGGGCTGAGGCGCACAAGGGGGCCTCAATCTCCCTTGAGCCCGCGGGACAGTTCGAACTGTCGGGTAAGCCGCTGGCGACGCTGCATGAAACCCGGGCGGAGATGGACGGGCATTTCAACAGCCTGCATCCCATCTGTGACCGGCTTGGCATTGGGTTTGCGCCGCTGGGGTTTCATCCCTTCGCCCGGCGCGGGGACATGCCCACCATGCCCAAGAGCCGCTATGCCATTATGCGTGACTACATGCCAAAGGTCGGCACGCTGGGGCTGGACATGATGCTGAGGACCTGCACGGTGCAGGTCAATCTTGATTTCGCATCCGAACAGGATATGGCACGCAAGCTGCGTGTCTCCCTTGCGTTGCAGCCAGTGGCGACAGCACTTTTTGCGAATTCACCATTTTACGAGGGCCACCCCAATGGCCTTCTGTCGAACCGTGCCCATGTCTGGACCGACACGGATAACCGGCGTTCGGGAATGCCCGTCGAATTCTTTGCCCCTCATTTCGGGTTCGAGGCATATGTCGAATGGCTGCTGGATGTGCCGATGTATTTCATCATGCGTGATGGCAGGATTCATGATGTGGCGGGCCGGTCCTTCCGCGCATGGATGAAGGGTGAAGCCCAAAAGGGGCTGGAGGGCCTGACCCCGACCATGGGTGATTTCGAAGATCACATGACCACCGCCTTTACTGATGTCCGGCTGAAGCAGTTTCTTGAAATGCGCGGTGCGGATGCCGGGTCGCCCGAAATGATGCTGGCGCAGTCGGCATTGTGGGTTGGCCTGCTGTATGATGACGCCGCGCTGGCGGCGGCTGATGCCCTTGTGCATGAACAGCCGTGGGAGAGTTATGTCACCCTGCGCGCCGAGGTGCCGCGTCTGGGTCTGCACGCGCCATGGGCGGGCGGAAGTGTGCGTGATCTGGCAAAGCGTATGGTCGATATCGCCACGGATGGCCTGCATGCCAGGGCGCAAAAGGACGCCACCGGACGTGATGAGGCGCATTACCTCGACCCCTTGCATGAAATTACTTCAGGCGGCCCGACACAGGCTGAAGCGTGGTTGCAGGCCTATCATGGTCGCTGGGGTGGGGATGTAACCCGTATTTTTGACGAAGCGGCGATCTGAACTGTTTCAGGTGGGATCATCGCCAGTCAATGATCCCATCCGTTATTGAAAAAGCGCCTGTTAATAAAACAGGCGCTTTTTTCATGGGATGTGCGTCAAGATAGCCTGTGGCTGCGCATGGTCTGTCTGTTGTCTTATGCAGAGATATTTTTGAATATCGTATGATTTTATAAGAGACTGTTTGAAAGTCCACGCGCGATAACATCCTGAAATTATAAAAGTTTTTGGTGAAGATTTTTCCAAAAATCTTCGAAAGACACTGCCTTTTTGAAAAAAAATCAGTGCCCAAAGAACTTTTCTTTTTTTATCAACGGCCTGTTTCTAAATAGTCTTCAAGAAAATTTCGATGAAATGGTGCGTTCTGATATGGTGGCATCAGCAGGCGCGCGCAGGATAGGGATAACCACCATAAATATCTTGCTTGCGAGCAGGAAGGGAAAGAAACCTTCTGGTATTATTCTATTTCTTGCAGGATATTAAAGGGTATATTTTTCTCTGTTTGGTAACTGTCAGCACAAAACAGCTTGTACAGATTTCACCATATATCCTGATATTGTCATATGGCATGAGTATCCAGCGTATCTTGATGGCATGATTTTAAAAAATATACGCATGGGACAAATAATTATAGGAAATATGGCGCATTGTCAGGTTGCCCATTCCAGCACATATATAAAAATACTGGAATGGGATCATAATGAAATGAAGGGTATTCTTCACGCCGCCCATATCAGAAGACGGTCCTGGCTTATGTGAAATATTTTGTTGGTAGGAATATAAGGTAAATTTCAGAATTCCATCCTGACTCCTCCACGATATGTCCGGCCCAGAAGGTTGCTATAGGTGGTATCCGCCGCAAGTCCGCTTTCTGGAACTAGAAGTGGATGGGAATTCGCCAGGTTTGTGACGTTAAGGAACAATTGTACTTTTGCTGAGTTCTGGACTGGAAGTGTGTATGTGCCATTGAGATCAAAGTAAAAAAGACCAGCGACATGATTGTTGTTGATAGACGGATAGTCGGCATTATATGCGCCGCAGGATGTCGTGCATGTCACATAGCTGTTGGAGTAATGTCCTGAACTGATACCATGCGCGACTGCGGTAATGCTGTAGCGTGATGTAGTATAGGATGCTGAAAAGCGATAGATCCACCGTGGTGGCCCAGATGAAATGTCCCCCGACGTATCGACAGCATAACCCAGCCCGGAGGCAGAGACATATTTCAGTGTCTGACCGAAAATGAGTTGAGTGATTTCAGTGGATTATGATTCATGGGTTTGCGATAACCTGATGAGATCA